>ERZ650308.236-NODE-236-length-30650-cov-44.073280_pt1 | contig 30650 bp, 25 predicted proteins | sample MGYA00376244_ERZ650308 | MGnify/ENA primary metagenome ERZ650308 (study PRJEB26733, sample SAMN07839295) | wastewater metagenome | biome: small river; feature: stream; material: water | place: USA: North Carolina | collected 2016-04-26 ... | reverse complement strand
TTGGTATTATTCCGCTTTCAAGAAGATGAAAATGCAGACGGTACATTCACTGCAGCAAGTGAAGATGAATATTCTTATCAAGTAACTGTTAATTGGGTGGGATGGAAATTAATCTCAATAAAATATGCAGATATTCAAGCTTTAGTTAATGGTAGTCCATCTATGCCAAATGGTAATCAAACACACAATCCGGATAAAATTACTCAGGTTGATATGTTACACTTGGCAAATCCTGCTTCGGGCTTTGCTTCAGCGAAATTAGACTACATCATTTTCACAGAAAATACGCCGTTAATCCCATGATTTTCGATAAAAAAATAGGCGCTATAGTTCTTGTTTGTACTGCTTTTACAGTAAGTTTCGCTCAGGATTCAATTAAACGAAATAACGTACGTGAAATTGAACCAATAACGATTTACGGTAAAAAGAAAAATCAATTTGACAAAATTGGTTTGTACGATGGCAGTGATAAGAAAATCAAAAAAAGTATCCGCGATTTTTCGTCTTTAGAAATTTTTAATGACCGCAATTCGGATGAGGTATGGGTTACGCAAAACAAAGCATGTATTGCTATCGACTTTATTGATTCGTTACCGGCATCTGGAAACTTAGGTTTGCATCTGAAATGGGATAAAATCAAAGGCGGATGCAACTGGATTGGTTTAGGATTTGGATGGGATTATTGGGATGCAAAAGACATTTCGTCTATTGTAGACACTGCAGCAATTCAATTTTCTGTGCGTTCTAGAAAAGGTGTATTATCCAATTTGCCATTGGCCTTTTGCTTGGAAGATTACAGCGACAAACAAGCTTGGGTTGGATTTACTAAGCAGTTTTTAGTGACAGAAACAATAACTAATGAATGGACAAAAGTGGTTATACCATTAGCATTGTTTCCTTTCGAAGAAATGGATTTTGATTTAGCATCGGTCAAACAGTTTCTCATTCAATTTGAAGGCGCTGGAAATATTGACATTGATAATATTGAATTTGTTCCTTTTTCTGGAAAAACTAAAAAATCTGCTCAAGCAAAAAAACAATCAACGCATGTAGTTATTGATGGAAAAATCGATGCGAATGAATGGAAAGGAGTTCAACAAACTGTTATTTGTAATGGGAATTCTTTTGCTGTTCAATATTCGGAAAACCAACTTGCTTTTTTGTTTCAATTAACTGATTCAACACCTTGTGTAAATCATTCATCCAATGAAAATACGTGGGATGGTGACGCAATTGAAATCGCATTTGGTGTTAACCATTTGGCAAACAAGAAAAGAAAATTCTATTTGCTTTCTGATGTGCAATTTGGTTTAAAATTAGGGACACAACCTGTGGTATGGAACTTTAAAACTCAAGAAATAGTCCCCAATGCTCAAATTAGCACAAAACAAGTCAATGGTAAAGTAATTGTTGAGTGTTCAATTCCAATTGTTATTCCAAATTTATCGCTAGTAAGTGGACAAACACATGGTTTTGAGGTTGCAATTGATCAAAGTGGTAGTACAGGTAAGCGTGTAAATCAATTGCGCTGGAATAGTTCATCAAGTGAAGGATTTCATTTAAACCCTTCACTGTGGGGAGAACTAGAATTAGTTCCCTAATTTGATGAAACTATTACGTTGAACACTTCCGTCTTCAAAGGTTACAACTAGCGAATAATGTCCGTCAGCAATTGATGCTGTATTTAATATATTTCCTTCTATAGGTAATTCAAACGAGTTTCCCTCCAATGAATAACATGTTGCTTTTGTAGGGTAATTATTGTTCTTAATCGCAACTTGTAACGAATTAGTTGCGGGATTAGGACTGAAATCAAGTAACTCCATTTCGTTTTCAGTAATGCCAATAACTGATTGATCGACATAAACGCGCACATAATCTACCAACATTTGAGCTGGAAAAGGTGTGCTCAAAAGGGGAGGGCCAGGCCAATTACCACCAACTGCGACATTCAGTAAAAGAAAGAATGGCAAATGAAATTCTTCTTTGTTGCCAATTCCATTTGTAATTGTCACTTGGTGGTAAGGAACATTATCTAGCAACCAAATCATTTCTTGATTGTTCCAAACAAGTGCGTATTGATGGTACTCAGCTGGATTACAACCTATTTCATTACCATGATAACGATGTCCAATACTATCAAAATGATACGTTCCGTAGATTTTAGCTTCGTTATTTATGTGTTCCATGATATCAATTTCACCGCATTTTGGCCATGAAAGTGCATCTATGTTTGATCCTAACATCCAAAAAGCAGGCCACAAGCCTTGTCCCATTGGAACTTTTATACGTGCTTCAATTCTTCCATATCTGAAATCAAATTTATTTTTCGTTATCAAACGAGCTGAAGTATATTGATTTTGACCGAATGCTTCTTTTTTAGCAGTGATTACTAATTGACCATTCACTAATTGACTGTTATTAGTTGTTCCTGTATAATATTGAAATTCATTATTCCCCCAACCATTTCCGCCTATTTCACGCGTCCATTTTGTTGAGTCAAGTACTGTTGATTCAAACTCATCATGCCAATAAAGTGACCATTGACTTTGTGCACTAAATGAAACAATAAAAAGTAATAAAAAGAGAATTTTTTTCATGATATGGTATAAAAAAGGGAGGCTATAAAAGCCCCCCTAATAAAAAAACGATTAATCTGAACTATTTTTTCACGAATGAAATGGTTTCTGTTTTCCCGTTTAAAGTTGAATTTAAAAAGTAAACACCAGATTTTAGTGTTGAAATATATATGACTTGTTCAAATTCTGATGGAGTGATTGTCATAACTGTTTCACCAACAACATTTGTAATGTTAATTGACTCAGCAATTTTTTCTGCTTTCACAGTGATAGACTCATTTGCTGGGTTAGGGAACAATGTAAAGCTTGTAGCTGTATTTTCATTGATACCATTCACACAGTCAATGCAAGATGCATAACATGCAACTGGTAAAACTGCATCACCAGATAATGCTAAGAAACGATTAGTAAATCCACCTGTTGTAACAGTACAAGATTCACCACCAGCAAATTGCTCAGAAGTTGCCCAACCATCTAATGTGTATTTGTATTCAATACTTGAACCTGTAATCGGTAATGTTACTTCCCAAATACCATCTGCATTTGCATCAGTCATTGGGTTACATGAACCACACCAGTTATTGAATGTACCATTTAACGTTACTGCTGTAAAAGCTCCAGTGTAATCATTCATGTTAACTTTAAAAGTAATGTTGCTTGTTGTCACACATGAAGAACAACTCGCATAACATACTGTTGGTAAAGTTGTGTCAGCTGTACCAACAACTAATGCTCTGTTTGTGAAACCATTAGCTGTAACTGTACATGGGGTACCAGCAATTAACGTTTCTGAACCAGCCCAGTTATCATAAGAATATTTGTATTCATATGTTCCTGGTATCAAAGAAACAGTTGCTTCCCAAATACCATCAGCATTAGCATCGGTCATTTGAATACAGTTACCACACCAGCTGTTGAAAGTTCCATTAACTTCAGGAGTTGTGAAACCCAATGCAGTTTGTTGTGTCATGTCTAATTTGAATGTTACATCTACAGGCGTAGGTGTAGCAGAACAACTCAAACAACTTTGCCAACATACTACAGGTAATGTCATTGCTGTTGTACCTACAACTAATGTTCTGTTTGTGAACCCTGAATTAGTTACTGTACAAGATGATCCTGCTACTAATGCTTCTTGAGAATTCCAGTTGTCAGCAGAATATTTGTATTCATAAGTTCCAGGAGCTAGCGATAAAGTAACTTCCCATACATTATCTCCATTTGCATCAGTCATTGGATTACAAGAACCACACCAGCTGTTGAATGTTCCGTTGACCTCTGGTGTCGTGAAACCGTTTTGTTGACTCATGTCAACTTTAAAAGTTACGTTTGTTTGTGCTATTGCACTTGAACCTAATAAAAGTCCAACCAACAACGAACTGCTTTTTAATAAGTAATGTAATTTATTTTTCATAGTTTATAATTTTTCGATTACAAGGCTAATGTATTAATAAAAATTAATCCGACAAAATAAATTATTGTAAAAAATACAATAAGTCTTAAAAAATTAACATTTAAGGGATTAAGGTGTGCTATAGATTAAACTGAAAGCTATCGTGTTTCTCACTTGAATAGGCACTTGCGTCGTATTTGAATAATTTAGCAGGACGATGTTTGACATTTTGCTGACTCTCATTCAATTGTATCAATGGAATCGATTTTAATTTTTTACGAAAGTTAGCTTTGTCCAATGTCGTGTTAAAAGCATATTCATACAATTGCTGCAATTCCATCAACGTGAATTTCTCTGGTAATAAATCAAAACAAATTGGATCTGCGTTTAATTTTTGTTTGAGAATCTCATATGTTGATTCTAAAATCAAATTATGATCAAATGCCAATTGCGGCACATCATTTACAGCAACCCACATTGCTTTTTCAGCCCAAGAGGATGCTTTGATTTCAAAATCAGAAATACGAATCAAGGCAAAATAACTAATTGTAATAACGCGTCCTTGTGGGTGTCTGTTTGGTGCTCCAAAACTTTTTGATTGATGCATAGGTACATCAGCAAGTCCTGTAAGCTCTAACAGAATACGGCTTGCAGCATCAGGTAAATCTTCGTTCGGATACACCAAATCACCAGGAATGGCCCAATAATGATTGAATGGTTCAACACCACGCTCAATTAACAACACTTTTAATTGGCCTTCTTCGTAGCCAAAAATCATGCAGTCAACCGAAAAAGCGGATGTAAAGAAATCAGTCAGTTCAATTTTGTACAACATATTACTTTAATTCGAAACGCGTTTTTAATCCATCAATCATGACTTCAAAATATCCTGGTTCTACAACACGTTTGTTTGAACTATTGACAAAGGTAAGGTCTTCTGCTGCAATTACAAATGTTATTTTTCTAGACTCGTTTGCTTTCAGTTCTATTTTTTCAAAATCACGTAATCGTTTTCCCCAAGGAACATCAGTTGCAACTTCATCACGAATGTAAAGCTGAACAACTTCTTTTCCAGTTCGATTACTTGTGTTGGTGACAGTTATAGAAACGGTAATACTGTCGTTTTGCTGCATTACAGCTTTGCTCAATTGTAAGTCGCTGTATACAAAGGTGCTATAACTCAAGCCAAATCCAAAATCCCATTCTGGATCGTACGCATCAAATTTGTTCGATTTTCCGTTTTTCGCCTCACTATTTTTATGATCGTAATGCTCAATAATTCCATTGTATTTAGGGTAACTGTATGGTAATTTCCCTGAAGGATTAGTGATGCCAAAGATAATATTTGCCAATGCTTCGCCACCAAAATCTCCTGGTAAATAGGTTTGAATAATGGCAGATGTTTCATCAACTATTGGATGAATAACACGTGGACGACCTGTTGTTAGCACAACAATAATTGGTTTATTCAATGTAGCTGCAAAATGAACCAAGTCGAGTTGTTCTTTTGGCAAATCCAAACCGCGAATATCTCCAGGTTTTTCAGTTCCAGGATTTTCACCCAAACAAATGACTATTACGTCACTAGCTAATGCTTTTTGCTCAAAATCGCCAAATGGTTTTGTGTTACATTTTTCCCAACCATTTTCAAACCCCAAAGTTACTGTTTCGGAGTAGGCAACATTTTCTTTCCCATTTAAGTGTTCAAGTGCTGCTTTGATTGTCAAACGGTTTTTGGTGTTAAAAGCTGTATCAACTCCTTGCCATGTGTGTGTCCAAGCACCATTAATATATGTCAGGTTGTTTGCTGTTGGTCCCGTAACGAGTATTTTTTGTCCTTTTTTTAAGGGTAAAAGCTGAGCTTCGTTTTTAAGCAAGGTAATTGATTCTTCCGCAGATTGCAAAGCAAGTTGTTGGTGTTTTGCACTCGCGAAATCTGGATAATCGCTCGCTTTCGTATAAGGTTTTTCAAAAATACCTAACAGTAGTTTTACACGTAGAATTCGTTTAACAGCATCGTCCAAACGTTCCATCGGAATGAGCTGTTCGTTCATTGCCTCTGTCAACAATTGACAGTACTCTTGGTATTGCGGGTTATTTGGAACCATACTCATGTCCAAACCTGCATTCATAGCTTGCGCAATAGCAGTTTTGTGGTCTTTTGCAACAGTATGAACATCGCGTAAAAACAAATAATCTTCCCAGTCGGATACGGCAAATCCATTGAATCCCCATTCTTTTTTTAATACTTCAGTAAGCAAATGATGATTGATATGTCCAGGAATTCCATTGACTTCACCACTATTTATCATGACGGTCATTGCACCTGCATCTACTGCTGCTTTGAAAGGGGGTAAGTAAAGTTCCGTTAAAATATTAGTTGGAATCCATGCGGGTGTTCTATCTCTTCCTGAAAGTGGATAACTATAACCAACAAAATGTTTCATGCAAGCAGCAACATTATTTGCTCCAGATAAATTTGTACCTTGATATCCTTTAATAACATGTTGACCTAATTGTGCTGCCAAATATGGATCTTCTCCTAACGTTTCAAAGAATCGTGACCATAGCGGTTGACGACCCAAATCCAAAACAGGCGAGAAATTCCATGGAATACCGCTAGCTCGCAATTCATAAGCGGTTACTTGTCCAAAAGAAGTTGCTAATGATCTGTTCCAAGTTGCAGCTAATCCAATTTCTTGGGGAAATAAAGTCGCACCAACTGTGTAATTTACTCCGTGAATGGCATCTAAGCCATATAAAACAGGAATTGTACTTTGCTTTTTTAAATAACTTTCATGAACGACAGGCAACAAAGTCATCCATTCTTTTTGCGTTAAGGTATGCGAACTAACATTTAATATGGAACCTACTTTATAGGTTTCAAGTGCTGTTTTTAGTTTTTGAGGATCAATTGTTGCAGGTTCAATTGTACGACCATTTGCATCAGTTTTTAAAACTGCATCCAAAGTAATTTGACACGTTTGCCCAACTTTTTCAGCTAAAGTCATTTTACTCATAATGAGTTCTATACGTTTCTCTATAGCTTCGTTCGTTGGTATTTTTTGTGCAATCGCAACGGATAAACAACCAATTAGCGCACTTAAAACAAGAATATAACGGTTCATAACATTACTTTTTGTCGAAAATAACAAATATTGTACGAATTACAATAAGTAATGAATTAATTTGTCTTTACAACATTTTCTTTTTTCAAAGACTTAATTAAGAAAGAAATGAAAATCAGGAATGTAAAAATAATACAAGCAATAATTCCGATGTAATCCCCGAGTAATTGATAAATTGTTGTATTGTGTTGCAACTGAATTTGATAGTTGAATCCCGTTGCTTCCCACCAATTTGTTTCCACCATTACGTCACCTTTGTTCGAAATGATTCCTGATTTACCCGTATTTGCAGCTCTGACAACCCATCGATTATTTTCGATTGCTCGTAAGCGTGAAAAGTCAAAATGTTGTCGATAACCAGGTGTGTCGCCCCACCAACCGTCATTGGTAATAACAGCAATGAATGAAGCGCCTTGTTTTCCTTGCGCTGCATTGAATGCACCATAAATTGATTCGTAGCAAACAAGCGGTGCGATGATCGTGTTATCATGATTGAATACTTTTGGAGTTTTTTCAATTCCAAGAGAACCCGATGTACCACCCAAATTGATGGCCATTTTTTCTAAAAATGGAAATATCGAACCAAACGGTATTTTCTCTACACCTAATACAAGCTTCGATTTGTGAATTATTTGCGTCTTTTGATGCTGTGAAAACAAAACGGAACTATTGTAGCTTTCTGAATAGGTACCAGATTGTTCGTTAAATTTGGAAGCATTACTTTTTTGAGTATCAAAAATTGCGTGAGTTGAAGCGCCTATTAATAATCCAGAATTCGGGAATGAATTGAGTAATGCTTGAATGGGTTGGTCAAATTGATAACTACTGTAAGGAAACCGCGCTAATTCATTTTCATCCAATGAATAATTGGGATACAATGCAGTTTCTGGTGCTATTATTAGTTGGGTGTTTGGTTGAGCGTGTGAACGAATTAACGCAACGATTTTATTAAATTGTTCACTGTCTGAACCTGAGAATTTTTCGTTGTAGGGATCAACGTTGGGTTGAACAACACTTACATGGTAAGGTACACCTGAAGTTGAAGATGAAAAATAACTGACTAGTGAAATGATAATTGGCACAAATAGGACCAAACCAAAAATTAGCGCATTTTTTTTCTGGTTGACACTTTTATTTGTCGCTATTCGAAATAACAACATGGTTGCAATTAATATCCACAACGAACCGCCAAGTACACCCGTATACGAGTACCATTGAACTAGTGATGGACATACTGCAAATATATTGCCAAGCGTTAACCATGGCCACGATAATTCCCAATGAAAATGTAAATATTCAAAACAAAGCCATGTGCTAACAAATGTTACAAGTTGCCATTTATTGCCTAGTTTTTTATGGAGAAGGTGATAAATTTGAAATGCAACAGTCATCAATAAACTGTTTGCTAAAATCGCAAGTACCGCACCTCCTTTGTCTGCATTCCAGATCCACCAAGTTGTGCCAAGGTTATAACTGAAAAATGCCAAATAAGCTGGTAAAAAAAGTTTTCGTGCAGGTTGTTGTTCATGGATGATGCGTTGTTCAATAGCTAATAGCGGTATCCACGCAATAAATACAAGTGGAGATAACGATCCGATTTCCGGAAAAGCCAATACAAACAACGCTCCACTAAGCAGCGCTAAATTCCATCGGGACTTTATGGCAAGAAGTTTGGCTATCATGAAATTAATAAACTACGTATCGTATTAAATAATTATTCGCTTGAGAGATCAATACCAATTGACCATCTGATTGTTCATGTAAAGCAATTTTTTTCGACCCTTCAAATTGTTGTTTTCCTAAGTCATTTCCATTCAAACTATAGAGGTAACTATTGTTTGAAATTCCATCTACCAAAGAAACGAGTGTTTTCCCAGAACTTAATTTTGCTAAATATGCATCTTCGATGCGTCTTACACGTGTATCAAATTGTGTAACTATTTCACCCGTATTAGAAATGACATAAATTCGTTGCTGTTGGTATACAAAAAACAAGGCTTCATTATCCTTTTGAGCTTGACGAATGACATTACTTATGTTACCAACAAGCACACTAGAGCGACCATTTTCAGTAACACGAATAAATTTGCGTTGACTCATTCCAACTGCAGCGATGGTATTAGCAGATTTAACAAAAAACCATTTCCCTTCTCCAATTTGTTGGTTTTTCAATACGCGTTTGCGGTTAATGTTGTACGATGACCAAACACCATTTTGTATAACATGCCCAATGAGCTCACCTTTTTTACTTTGAATAGCCAAGGCTATATCTTGTCCCGCTGCAATGGAACAGTTTGTGCTTGCTATTTTCTTTCCATTTGTAGCATATACAGCAAGTGAATTATTCGCAACAACCGCCAAATGGTATTGTCCTTTCCAAGTAATTAATTCTGCTGCTGAAAGGGTGTTAGAAAGTGCTATTGGTGCACCATTTTGCAAACTTCCATCTTTGTTGAAAATGCTTATCCCGTCACTTGCCGTTACGACAAGCTGTCCAGTATTTGGAATGATAAAAGGAGAACCAATAATTTGACCGCTGATTGAATTTGACCACACAATAGCTGAACTATTTAAGTAATAAACAGAATTCGAACTAGTTGTAGCGTAGACAAATTGCGAACCTTGAATCGGAATAATTGCGTTTACTGACGCATCCAATCGAATTGGGTTCAATTGTTTCACAACATCCTTGTTTTCAGCTTGTTTCTCATCAGATGTCAAATAATTTTCTTCAACAGTGTGAATGGTATTTGTCAAATAACTCTTCGTTACGTGTTGTTCAGCCGTAATTGATCGATAGCTCACTTTTTTAGGAGTAGCTGAAAAAACATTGTCTCGTCTCAAATTTGCCTGAGCTAAGGTATTTCCTGTTTCATACGCACCAATTATTTTATCGATAGCGCTTTTGTCTTTTGCTATTAATGCAACATTATTGAATACTTCAATTTCCCAGTTTTTTCCAATGTTTAGTTCTTTTGGCATTGAACAGTTATGAATTTGAGCATTTTTCTCAGTTGCATATCCATCTGATTCGTCTATAAAAGAAGATAGGATAGCAATAGGATCTTGCCCGTTTTTAAAGTCGGTTACGATACATTTTTCAGTACCCACTTCAATGATAGCTAATCCATAACGCAGCCATTCGTACATTGGGTTTTTAGTTGGAGAAAGCTGCTGTAATAACGTTGTTTCATAAAATGTGTAAGCTGTAAAATCGGCAGGAATAAATTCTTGAAACACTTCTTGGTCGTTAACTAACGGTAATGCTTTGGAATTAGTAATTGAAATGTATTTTACATTGTTTTTATCAATGAAATAGCTGTTTTCAATTGAAAACGAAACACCTGTATTGTGAAGAATACTTGCAGAACATTTTCGATCTACAAATTTCCAATTAATCGATTTGTCTGCTTGTTCATCCCATTCATTTTCAGATAGTAGTAAGTAATTATCGGTGTACTTTCCTTTCCAACCATTCGACAAGTTGAATGATTTAGCATTGTCAAAACGAACACTGTAGCCAAAAGCATCGAAATAGCGTTCCATGTTTTTGATGGTCCATGGTTTACTGCGTTCTAATACAACTAGTTTACGATTTCCGGAAAAGTAAAAGTGTTGCACACGTTCTGTCTTTGAAAGTAACTGTTGAAAAAAGGGGTTGTCTTGAATTACTTGTAATTGTGGATTGTCTAAGTCAACTTCTTCGGGATGATGAATTACAATTACTGAAGTGTCAGCTATGGTGAAAACATTTGCGGGGTAGGGTGCAACTGCACTAGAAATAAGGTTTACACCCATGTAACCAATCCAAGCAATTGAGATGGCGCCTAAAAAAAGAAGAAACGTGCGATTAAACATATACAATTTTATACATCAAAAATACATGGAAAAGGTACTGAACAAACAATTACCTTGAGTTTTAGTTAACAATACACTGTTTACTACAAATCCAAGCTTGTTTGAGCGTCACCAAGTAGGTTGAATCCCATACGGTGATGCATAGTTGCGCCGTATTCGCGTATTGCAGCACGGTGGTTTTTAGTGGGATAGCCTTTATTTGTTTTCCAATCGTATTCGGGGAACTCGTGATGTAATTTTTCCATGTATTCATCACGGTATGTTTTGGCTAAAATCGATGCTGCAGCAATTGCTTTGTATTTTCCATCACCTTTTATAAAAGCAATGGAGGGAATGGTTGTGTGAATCAATGTTTTATTTCCGTCAATGAGCAACAATTCTGGTTTGACAGATAATTTTTCTGCAGCTAATGCCATGCCTTTTAAGCTAGCTTTTAAAATGTTTAAGCTAGCAATTGATTGTTCATCCATAAAACACACAGCATAGGCGATAGCTTCTTTTTCAATTATGTTGCGTAATAAATCACGTTTTGAAACACTGATTTGTTTGGAATCATTCAAAAACGGGTGGTCAAAATCTTTCGGTAAAATTACTGCAGCACAAACAACTGGACCTGCAAGACAGCCTCTCCCAGCCTCATCACATCCAGCTTCAATTTTGTGTTCGTCGTGAAAATTCAATAAGGTTGCCATTGTTTTTTTTGTAAAATTGTTGTATTTTTATGAATTGAATACAACTTTCAAGGAATATTTTACGTTTTAAACAAAACAATAAATCATGAAGAAAATTATTTTATTATTTGTTATAAGTGTTGCTTCACTTTTTTCATTTGCGCAAAAAACAGCAACGATCTCAAAAGAAGACCTATCAGCGGGTAAAAAATCTAGTCAGTATGTGTTTGTACTTCCAAATGATATTACTTCCAAGCAAGTAGATGCAGTTAGTTCATATTACAAAGATTATTTCACAACAGTTTATAATCCTACAACTCATACGTTGCGATTAACCATGTTATCAAAAGACACCATCAATCTACAAGTTATCAATCGTATCATGCTTTCACTTGATGTACAAGATTTTTTAGTGGGTGCTGAAAAGTTAACCTTTACGGAATTATTTGATAAATACCTGAAATAATAGTCTAACATGATTACTATCAAACACATTAGCGCTGCAATTGGATTTGTTATATTGACAGCTTGTGGAACAAACAATGAAATAGTTGAGACTATTGAAATAAAAGCATTTGGCCCATTCGAAGTTGACGATTCAAAAGCTATTTCAACTCAAGAAATGTTGCGTCAATTCAAAGCTGAAAATGGCGACCAAGAATTTACTTTTGAAGGTAAAATAACTGAAGTTTGCTCCAATGCTGGTTGTTGGGTAAATATAGATCGTGGAAATGGGGAAACATTCATGGTGCGCTTCAAAGATCATTTCACGATACCATTGAATACAAAAATAGGATCAACAGCTTATTTACATGGTTTAGCTTATATGGATACAGTTCAAGTGGAAGATTTGAAACATTTTGCTCAAGATGCAGGAAAATCAGAAGCTGAAATTGAAAAAATCAAGAAACCTGAATATTCTTTCAATTTTGAAGCAGATGGAATCTTATTCAAAAAAGTTAAAAAGCAAAAAGTTACAAAGTAGTTTTTACTAAAATAAATAGAGAAAGGGACGGTTGATTGACTGTCCCTTTTTAGTTCCTAGGTTCACCTAACCATCTATTTGTCAATAATTCATAATCGGTTAAGGTTTTTAAAAACGCAATCAATGCAGTTTTCTCAGAACTTGTTAATGGGATTCCGTTTTGTAAACTTGGATCTAATGTAGACGACTGTTGAATGCCGTTCGAATAATGGTCAAGCACCTGTGTTAAGTTGTAAAAACGACCATCGTGCATGTATGGATAGGTTAATTCGACATTGCGCAAAGATGGCGTTTTGAATTTTCCATTATCTAATACGTTTTGTGTGATTAATCCACGACCAATATCTGAAAATGATTGGTCTAAACCATTGTTTTTAAAAGAATAATCCGTAAAAAGAGGACCGCTGTGACAGGAGCTGCATTTTTGATTGAATAAATCAAATCCAGTTTGTTCGGTGCTTGAAAAACTTGTTTCGCCGCGCATCACTTTGTCATATTTTGACTGGTCACTTACAATCATTGCCATAAATGCACTCAACCCTTGGAGCATTTTTTGATCGGTAATTGTCTCATTACCAAATGCTTTTTTAAAAAGAGTTTGATATTTTGTTGAACGCTTAAGTTTGATCAGAACATTTTCAATTGTTTCATGCATTTCAATAGGATTGGTTATTGGACCTATTGGCATAACTTCTATGTGATTAATTCCACCATCCCACATGAATTTTGGTATCCAAGCAGCATTTGCTATAGATGGCGAATTTCTATTTCCAATTTGACCATTAACACCTTCACTAAAGGCACCGCTATGTCCAGCAAATGCATGTGGTTGTTCGTGACAACTGGAACAAGATATAGTGCTGTCGACACTCAGTATTTTATCATAAAAAAGTGTTCTACCCAAATTGAACTTATTGTATGAAAAGTCATGTTCATTGACATTATAAACTGGAGCAGGAAAACTACTTGAATAGTTGAATACAAAAGTGTTTTCAATCAAATCTTTTTTACAAGAAATGACAATTGAAACAAGAATGAAGCAAACGAATAAATACCGCATGTTAATTTTCTAACTGTTTAAAGTACCAGCTATTAGTAAATGAATAAGCTAAATCGCGTGATTTCAGTCCAACTGACTGAACAAAACTTGATATACTTAAACTTGGAATATTGTTCCATAGTTCATTTACCGCAACGTCTACAACTATTTTTGGATGATTTGTTGATACGTTCAAAACAGCACCATCAAAGTCTATTTCTTTGCGATGCAACACCGAGAATGGTCCTTCAAATCCTGCAACATGAAATGCAAAATCATTGGATGAGCTATTTGGAGATAGCCCTTCCATTTTTAACATGATGTAACCGGTATTCCAACTCCAAAACATACCATTTGTTGGAGATAAAACACCTGTTTGAGCGCCAGAAATATTATGTAAACTGTCAATTCCAAATAAAATTGAACATGCAGTGTAGTTGCCTTTTGGTACATTTTTTAATACCAAGTTTTTAGATGTAGTATCAGATAAATCAACTAAAAAGTAACTATCATTTAAACTAATCCAATTACCAGCTGTATTTTTTAATTGAACATTACTTAAGTAATATTTAAAAGTTTCAAAATTAAAAGTATCTGATGTGACTGCATTCCTATATATTGTTCCTAATTGAAAAACAGAATCTTCCCAAAAATGATTCAATACGATGGATGCTGAACCAGTTTCAACAGTATTACTAGGTTTTTTCTTGCAATTAGTAATTACTAGCAATGTGCAAATTGCAAATGAAAGCGAAACAATTTTTTTCATATTACTAAATTACAATTTTTCTTATAATCAAGCGGTTGAAAAGGAGATAAAAAAAAGTTAATCATTAAATTGAATTTAAATGACAAAATTCGACTATGCTTTCTTACTTTAGCTGAAAATTACTACTACTATGCTAAGAAACGAATTAGTTTCAATGGGTGATACTACATTTGATTTTGTGGAGAATCGAAATATTGTTATTGATAACAAAGGTCGTTTTGTTCACATTTCTAAAGAAATTCAAGTCCTATTTGATCTCGAAAACAGTGAAATATCCGGAATTTTTGATTTATCGGGCATTAATCCAAACGAAGTTCTACGTTTTTTTAATAATGTCCCGTTGAATGAGATCAAACAAAAAACGATTTTTATTCAAGTCAATTTAGAATATTGGAAATTAAAAGTTCGGTTTTATGTCCAGCTATTAGGGCAACAAAAAACAACATTTATTGCAGTAAAAGAGCACGAGTTAGTCGCAAATAAACCTGTTTTTTTTGAGCGAAAAATAAAGTCATTAGAACGTAAATTGAATTTGCAACAACAAATCATGAACGAAATGAACCACCGCATTAAAAATAACATTTCAATCGCTGCTAGTTATTTGCGATTAAAACGAGAAAGTTGTCAAGACGATTATCATAAAAACATCTTTACGAATAGTATTCAGCAATTACTAACAATAGCTGATTTCCATGCATTTGTGTCGCTTCAAGCTTTCAATGATGGTATTGAAATGCATACTTATTTGTCAAAAATTATTTATCATGTTAAGAATTGCTACTTTGTTTCTAAAGATAAAATGAATTTTAATTTACATTGTGAAACATTAAAATTGAGTAATGACAAAGCTATATTAGTAGGGTTAATTTTAAATGAGTTGATTAGCAATACGATAAAACATACATTGCCTTCAATCGAAGTTGCACATGCAGCTATTTCGTTGACATGTTCAAACGAACAGGTGCTATTAATTTATACCGATAATGGAACTGAAAAGTTAGATTTTGAAGCAATAGCTGGTAATGGTTTGTCCTTGGTGCAAGGTTTGTGTAATCAATTGAATGGAAGGTATAAAATTGCCTACAAAAACGGATTTCACTTCCAGTTAAAATTTGCTTAACATAACTCTTTCTTCATTTCAAAGTGTAGTAAGACATCAAACAATTTAAACGATGGGGCAATGACAGTATACCCAAGTTTCAAATAAAAATCGACAGCATAATCTCGTGCTTGAAGCATGATTGATTTACCTCCTAATGCGTTCACTTTGGCCTCCATTGCCTCCATGATTAGTTTGCCATATCCTTTTCCTTGCTGATTATTTTCAACTGCAACCCACCGTGCTTGAAATACGTTATGATCCAATTTATCCAATCGTGCGACGGCAATCAACGAATGATGTTCATAAAGCGCAAAATGTATTCCTGTTACATCACCTTCATTCCGTTCTGATCCCCTTAATTGATTCAAAGGAGCGCGTAATATTCTGTAGCGCAAATCATAGTAAGCTTCCCATTCTTGCTCTGTTTCAGGTGTTCTAATACTAATCATTCGTTAATTTTAAAAGCAATTTGTGAAACTCTTTTGGTAACTTGATTCTCAATGTTCTCTGTACGTACTAATTTTTGTGCTTCTGTTGAGTCAAAAACAGTCGCTAAATCTTTCACAATTCCAGCAGGAATAGCCAATCGCTCCATTGCATGCGTAATTTCCAAAGCTGGTTGTTTTCGAATTTCATTTTGAAGTAATGCAAACAATTCCGTGCGGTTTTGAACACGATCACTATTGCTAATAAATCGAGCATCAGCTGTAAGTTGTGTGATTTTTAAAAAATCACACAAGCCTGCAAAATGGCGGTCGCTTCCGATAGCAAAAGTGATCAATTGGTTATCGATAGTTTCAAATATTTCTCCGTATGGAGCAATATTCGGATGCAAACTACCTATTCGTTGTGGCACATGACCAGCCATTAAAAAATTTGCTGCTTGATTAGCTAATGAAGCAATGGCTGCATCGTAAAGTGATACCGAGACGACTGCTCCTTTGTTGGTTTCTAAACGGTTATAAAGCGCTATTAATATCCCTTCTTTCAAGTGATGAGCAGCTAAAACATCAATTAGAGCAACGGGCATTTTTGTTGGGCCACTTGCAGCTGTCCCGTTCATGGACATGTATCCTGTTTCGGCTTGTAAAATCAAATCGTAAGCAACGCGATCACTTTCATCACCAAATCCAGTTATTTTACCAATAATTAAACGCGGATTAATTGTGTGAAGTAATTCAGGAGTCAATGCAAATTTTTCCGCATCTCCTTTTTTGAAATTACTAATAAAAATATCTGCATTGGATAAAAGCGAAAGTAATTCCGATCGATCACTTGCGTTGGATAAATTTAATTGTTGGTATGTTTTCTTGTAATTGACGGAACTAAAATAAGCAGAAATACCTGTAGTTTTTTCTGTAGAAAGTTTCCACGAGCGCGTCACGTCGGGATTATTAGGGTGTTCGATTTTTATTACACGTGCACCTAATTCTGCAAAAAAAGTACCTACAGATGGTCCTGCTAAAACAGTCGAGCAATCTATAATAGTCAAAGATTCAAACATGAAGTAAAAGTAGGGATTTTTATTTCATAACTTGAATTTTCACGCGTGCTACGCCATCCCGATAAAAACCTAATTGCTTTGCTGCACCAGAGCTTACATCGATAATGTGATTTGATTTTTTACTTATGCGATCAATTACTTTGATCACACGCATAGAATCGTTTTTTAGATTTGTGACTGTTAATCGAGTCCCAAATGCAAAACTAGCATGAGCGCATACCAAACTGTCTTTGTGATACCTTTCGCCAGATGCGGTTCTATTTCCGTGCATTTTATCGTGGTAGTAACTTGCAATTCCAGTAAATGAATCCTGTCTCAAAACAGTAAAACCGAAAATAAAAAAAGTAAGTATACCGATGAAAATTTTCATTTTTTTAGTGAAAATAAGCCTTTTGATTGATATTAGTTTATTTGTTTAAGATTCCTTAACATAAAAAAGCGTCTGAAATTTCACTTCCAGACGCTTTCTTTTAGGTTTTGTGGTTTTAATGTTGGATAATCAGACGTTGCGTAAATTGTCCTTTATCAGTTGTTAAAATAATCGTATAAACCCCATTTTCAAGTTCATTACATGGTATGTTATTATTGATAACACTCGCTAATGTGACGATTTTTTTACCACTCAAGTCGAAAATAGTTGCTTTATCAACGTCGGCTCCAACAAATGAAATTGACTTGTTTGCTGGATTTGGATAAACCGTTAATAGCGTGTTTTCATTTTCATTGATTCCAACAGCACTGTTTGTATTACTTGTTGTATTGGTTACAATTGCTGGATTAAAATCAAAATAGATGTAAGCAGTATTTTTTATTTCTGATTGCATAGCAAGCCCTGGTAATTCACGAATACTATATGTGAAGAACCCTTGTGAAGCAGCTAAGTTTTGACTACTTGGTAATAAATTAATTCCGTTAAATGAAAACGTAACGACACGTGTTGTTGGATTAATGTTTACTGATACAGCATGATCAGCTGCAATTAATCGGAAAGTAGCTAAATCTAATTTTGCATCGATGGTATCTTGAACAATAACATTCATTGCTGCTGAATTCCCATCATTTTGAAAATGTACAACATAATTAAGTGTTTCAATTGTGTTCACATCAATATAAACATATTTGTCAACATCTTTAAAATTTGGATCGTATGAATTGCGGACAAGTCCATAAACTGTATCACAATTGTTGAATAGGTAACTATCATTCACATTAAAAACTGTTGTAACGAAGTTAAAAACAGTGCCTGCAGGCGTAGTTCCTGGAAATGTGAATGGAATATTTAAACTAGCACAATCACTCAAATTCAATAAATCAAAAGTTAACAAATTACCAGTAATAGCTGGATTTGTTAAATATGTTGTCGTGGGAATAAAATTTGGTGGCATGACAATTTGAACACTTGCGTTAGACGTGTCCGAACAAGCGAGATTACAAATTTGCACATGTAAATTTCCTGATTGGAGAGGAGCAACAAAGTTAAACGCCCATTGATATGCTATTGCAAAATCTGGATTAGCAGCTGGCACATTGCAGCTAACTGTAAATGATCCTTGACCTGGAACTGCCATTCCGGATGGATTGAATGATGTAATTGTAATATTCGCAGAGGTTTGGATCAATCCATTTGCTGATAACCAAGTAGGATTCACCATTACTGTGTATGGAGCAGTTAGAGGATTTAGTCCTTGGTAATAGCCATTGTTTAAAGTGCTTCCAGCAATTGTTGTAACAACGCCGTTTGAGTCTATAAAATCCAAAGGGGCATTGGTGTAATTTACCATTGATGGTGATGATTGGTATGTACTAACATACATATAACCGCAAGTTGCTGCACTTAATGCTTGAACAGGTGTAATTATCCCTGTGCCTGCGCTAAAAAAAGAAGCACTTGTGCCACTATAACCAGTTGTTACTGTTGTATAATTTCCAGGAACTAAATATCCATGTTCAGCAATGTGGTAAAAATAATTATTAGCTACAGGAATTGTGAAATTGATTGTATCAATTGTACCGTCACCCCAATTAACAGTAAGTGCTCCATTACTTTCAGGTAGCGAACCATTTGTTACATAAATGTATAACTTGTTGGTACAACCCGATATGGAGTCTGGAAAAATACTCATGTTGTTAGCTTGAGCAAAAACAAGTTGCTGGAAACCTACAAGCAAAATGAGTAACGTTAAGATTTTTTTCATGTTCATTGGTGTTTGTTTCTTGTAAAACTACGAAACTGGTTTAATAGTTGCTTTAGGATTATCTTTTTTTTCGTTTTTACAGGGTGTCCATTTGACGTTTAATTCAATATATTTGCCTTTATGCTTAAAAATAATTTTGTCCACAATTCAATTGGACTAGCTTTAAAATCCGTTACAAGTACATTAGCTCTTTTATCAGAAGGAGCAACAGTTCCTTTTATTTCACGTTACCGAAAAGAAATGACAGGAGGATTAGATGAGGTTGAGATTAGCGCTATTCGTGATGTTGCTAAGCAATACGATGAAATCACGGCTCGACAACAGACAATTCTCAATGCACTTATAGAACAAGGAAAATGGACGGAGGAGTTAGCCGCTAAAATAACCAATTGCTTTGATGCAGTACTATTAGAAGATATATACTTGCCTTTTAAACAAAAGCGTTTAACACGTGGTGAAAAGGCTCGAAAATTAGGTTTAGAACCCTTAGCAAAAATGATCATGTCCCAAAAGGGTGGAGTTCCTGAAGTAATGGCAGAACGATTTGTGAAAGGAGAGGTTAACTCAGAAGAAGAAGCGTTGCAAGGTGCAATCGATATTATTGCTGAATGGATAAATGAAAATGCTGTTTCAAGGGATCGCTTGCGTCAAACATTTCAACGCAAAGCAATATTAAATACGAAATTAGTAAAAGGCAAAGAGGAAGATGGTGCAAAATACCGCGATTATTTTTCGTTCTCTGAGCCTGTTTATAAAATGGTTTCACATCGCTTGTTAGCAATAATTCGTGCCGAAAGAGAAGGGATTCTAACCATAAAGGCGCAACCAGAAAAAGAACTTGCGATCGATCAATTGGAACGATTTTTTGTGAAATCAGCTGATGATTGCGGTAAAATTGTTGCGCAAGCCTGCAAGGAAGCTTACACTCGTTTGTTGGCACCATCACTTGAGAACGAATTATTGACACGGGCAAAAGAAAAAGCGGACAAAGAAGCAATAAGTGTCTTTTCAACTAATTTAAAGCAGTTGCTTTTGGCGCCACCACTTGGAAATAAACGTATTCTTGCATTAGATCCGGGATTTAGAACAGGATGTAAAGTTGTGTGTTTGGATGAAAATGGTGGCTTATTAACTAATACAACTATTTTTCCGCATCCACCGCAAAACGAACGCGACAAAGCAAGCGCGAAAATTTCACAATTGGTTCAAGCGTATAAAATTGAAGCAATTGCAATTGGCGACGGTACAGCTGGTCGAGAAACAGAACATTTTATCAAACACACGCGTTTTGATCGTGATTTGACCGTGTTTTCTGTACGTGAAGATGGTGCTTCAATTTACTCTGCAAGCTCTATTGCACGCAAAGAATTCCCTGATTATGATGTAACTGTCAGAGGTGCGGTTTCAATCGGAAGAAGGTTAATGGATCCCTTAGCTGAATTGGTGAAAATTGATCCAAAATCAGTAGGTGTAGGGCAATACCAACACGAGGTCAACCAGTCGCAACTAAAAGACGCGTTGGACGATGTTGTGATTTCTGCAGTTAATTCTGTTGGCGTCGATTTAAATACAGCTTCACCTTATTTGTTGAGTTATGTATCTGGTTTAGGCAATTCGTTAGCTGAAAACATTGTAACACACCGCAATGAAAATGGAGCTTTTCAATCGCGTGAAGACTTGAAAAAAGTAAAGCGATTAGGGGACAAAGCATTTGAGCAAGCAGCTGGCTTTTTACGTGTGCGGAATAGTGATAATCCATTGGACAATTCTTCGGTTCATCCAGAATCGTATGGTGTTGTCGCAACAATGGCGAAAAAAAGCGGCGTTACAGTTCGTGAATTAATCGGAAACGAGGCGCTCATTAATGGGTTGAAACACCAAGAATTCCCAGCTATTGATCTGTTTACATTCAACGATATTGTAAGTGAATTAAAGAAGCCAGGACGCGACCCTCGAAAAACAGTAAAAGTATTGGAATTTGATAGTTCGATTAAAACCATCGACGATTTAATTGTAGGTATGCAGTTGAATGGAATTGTGACCAATGTGACTAATTTCGGTGCTTTTGTAAATATCGGTTTGAAAGAAAACGGATTAATTCACAAGTCTAATTTAGCTGAAACATATGTGGAGGATCCGTCACAATTCATTGCATTGCACGAACATGTTCGTGTCCAGGTGATTGAAATTGACATACCACGTAAGCGCATCGGATTAAAACGAATGGAACGTTAAAAATCAATAAACTTCATTTACTCAGGTTTTCAATACAATTTGAATTCCGATTTATATAGTATATTTACATTTTTATAAGAAATTTATATGAAATTATTTTTAGTTGCTTTTACGGCATTGTTGGTCGTTTCTTGTTCAAAACCAGACAAGGAAATGATATTAGGAGAATGGCATTTCTCACGAGTTGCAGATGACAAATCAGTGAAGATATCTGATGTTCCAGCTGAACAGGAAGAAATCATAAATCGTACGTTGAAAGAAATGGGGCAGCAGTTAGCAATGATGAACATGACGGAGGCAACCTTCCGAAGAGATTTCAAAAAAGACATGGAGTTGATGTTGAAAACAACATTTAAGTTTGATGCAAAAAATGTTACTGTAGCAAGCAATAATCCAAAAAGTCCTTCTTCAAATAAATCAGCTTACAAGCTTGACGCAGAGAAAAAACAAATCACAATTGTAGATCAAACGAATGAAATCGTCTACAAATACGAGATGACAGCTGATAAATTAGTTTTTAAAGACACAAAAAGCAAGTTTACGATCGAATTTAAACGATGATTTAAACGAGCTTAACTAATAAAATTGAAGCGCAGCTATTTAGTTGCGCTTTTTTTATGGCTGATATTTTGAAAAAATCAATTCTTTGAAAGGCGTCCAAAATCCTGCTTTTTGCTCGCTCGATTGGAGTCCTTCGTTCGTCCAACAGTTACATGTGTAAGCTACCGAGTAATCTTTGCTTGAGTTAAAGAAAAAATCATAGTGACTATACGGATGATTCGTGATTTTTTCTGGATATCCGTTTGACCATTTAATACTGCGTTTTATAAAGCGAATCAGTTTGTGAAACTGCTTGTCACTTAAATGCAAGGTGATGATTTTTGATGTGTCCAAATCTCGTGTCGAGCAAAGGTTAACATGAATAGCACCTTCATTGATACCGAAAATTGTTCGAAACAATGTTTTCGCGGTTAAATCACCCCAATTTTTTGTTTGTAGAAAGAAGTTTTTATCGCCGTATCCGAATTTCAAATGCGTTTGAAATGTATCTACTTTTAAATCGTTTTCTAGGTACAATTCTTTTCCCCAATCAATTGTTTTTGATCGAATAGGTAATAAAATATCTGTGTGAATTCCCTCTGGAATAATAATGACTTCGTGTCGTGCTGCAGCTGACGTGTTGATTTTATCAATCGTAAAAGGTGCTAGAACAAAGAATAGTGTAAAATAGCATGCAATAAGCGCGAAAAACATTTCAGTGGTAATTCCAATGCTTTGCAACAACTTTTTAAGGACTTGTTTCATGTTGAGTATTTGAACAAATATAAGTATTCAAGCGAAACGACAAACGACAGGAATGAATTTCAAGCAGCTTTTTTCAAGTGCTTTCTCTTCCATAAGTTGCTGTAAAAACCTATATTTGCACCTCAAAAATTACAACATGGAAATTCCAAAGACGTACGAACCACGTTTAGCAGAAGAACGCTGGTACAGCCACTGGATGGCAAAAGGTTACTTTCACTCAGAACCAGATGAACGTGAGCCTTTTACAGTCGTCATTCCTCCGCCAAATGTAACAGGTGTTTTGCACATGGGGCACATGTTGAACAATACTATTCAAGATGTTTTGGTACGCAAAGCGCGTATGGAAGGGAAAAATGCTTGTTGGGTTCCAGGAACCGATCATGCTTCCATTGCTACTGAAGCAAAAGTTGTACAAAAATTACGTCAAGAAGGGATTAAGAAATCTGATTTGTCGCGCGATGAATTTTTGAGACATGCATTCGATTGGAAAGAAAAATACGGAGGTGTAATCCTGCAACAATTGAAAAAATTAGGTGCGTCTTGTGATTGGGAACGCACTTCTTTTACGATGGATCCAGAATATTCGGAATCAGTTATAACTGTTTTTATTGATTTATTCAACAAGGGAAAAATCTACCGAGGTGTTCGCATGATTAATTGGGACCCCGAAGCACAAACAGCACTTTCTGATGAAGAGGTAATTTACAAAGAAGTCAATTCGAAGTTATTTCATGTGCGTTATAAAATTGCTGGAACGGAAGATGAATGGATAACAATTGCTACTACGCGTCCTGAAACTATTTTGGGTGATGCTGCCATATGTGTGCATCCTGATGACGAGCGTTACAAGCATTTACAAGGAAAACAAGTGATTGTTCCGATAGTAAACCGCGTTATTCCAATTATTGCTGACGAATATGTAGAAATGGAATTCGGGACAGGATGTTTGAAAGTGACTCCAGCGCACGATGTGAATGACTACGAATTAGGCAAAAAATACGATTTAGAAACCATTGATATTTTTCACGATAACGGTATTGTTAATGAAAACGGCTTGCATTATGCAGGAAATGATCGTTTTGATGTACGCAAAGAAATTGCAAAGGAACTAGATGCAAAAGGATACCTTGTGAAAGTGGAAGACCACATAAATAAAGTTGGTTTTTCGGAACGTACAGATTGTGTGATTGAGCCTCGTTTGTCATTGCAATGGTTTGTTTCCATGAAAGAACTGGCACAACCAGCTTTGGACAATGTAATGAACGGTACTATTTCATTTCACCCAGATAAATTTAAAAACACGTACCGCCACTGGATGGAAAATGTAAAAGATTGGTGTATTTCCCGCCAATTGTGGTGGGGACATCGTATTCCAGCGTTTTTCTATGGCTCAGGTTCGGACGAATTTGTGGTAGCACGCACCATTGATGAAGCACTTGCAGCTGCAAAAGTGAAGTCAGGAAATGATGCCTTGACAGCTTCAGATTTAAAACAAGACGAAGATGTTTTGGATACCTGGTTTTCTTCTTGGTTATGGCCAATATCTGTTTTTAATGGATTGACACAGCCGAATAACGAAGAAATCAAGTATTACTATCCAACGAATGATTTAGTAACAGCGCCAGAAATCATGTTTTTCTGGGTTGCTCGAATGATTATTGCTGGATATGAATACATGGGCGAATTGCCTTTCAAAAATGTATATTATACTGGAATTGTTCGCGATAAATTGGGGCGTAAAATGTCTAAATCATTAGGTAATTCACCTGACCCAATTGAATTGATTGAAAAATATGGTGCTGATGGCGTTCGCTTGGGTATTTTGATTTCATCTCCAGCTGGAAATGATTTGCCATTTGACAGCAGTCAATGTGAGCAAGGACGAAACTTCACCAACAAAATATGGAATGCTTCGCGTTTGGTAATGGGTTGGGAAGTGAAACAAATGGAACAACCAAAAGCAGCTGTAAAAGCAATTGAATGGTTCCATGCTCGTTTCCAACACGAATTAGCTATCATCAATGATTTAATGAATAAATTCAAAATTTCAGAAGCATTGATGGCCATTTATAAATTGGTATGGGACGATTTCTGTTCGTGGTATTTGGAAATGATAAAACCAGGTTACGAACAACCAATTGATCAAGCTACATTAGATCAAACAATTGTTTATTTTGAGCAATTATTGTGCTTGTTACAACCATTTACGCCATTTATTGCAGAAGAATTATGGCATTTATTGCGTGAACGAAAAGAAGGTGAAGACATAATTATTGCTTCATGGCCAAAAGAAGCAACGTACAACAAAGAAGTATTACAACAATTCGCAGTTGCTGAGGAAGTTATTATCAATATCCGAAACATCCGCAAGCAGAACAATATCGCTAACAAGGTGAAAATGGATCTTTTCGTAAAGAAGAACAACGAATTGGACCAAGCTTTTGACGCGGTAGTTGTGAAAATGGGTAATTTGACCCAACTTGATTATGTTAATGAGAAAATAGCCAACGCAAACACATTTTTAGTAGCTGCAAACGAATATTTTATTCCATTTGGTGATAGCATTGATTTGGTTGCCGAAAAAGCTAAAATGGAAGAAGAATTAGCCTATACAAAAGGATTTTTGAAAAGTGTTCAGAGTAAACTTAGTAATGAGAAATTTGTAGCAGGTGCGCCAGAACAAGTCATTACGAATGAACGAAAAAAAGAGGCTGATGCCATTCAAAAGATTGAAATATTAACGGAAAAATTAGCGGGTTTGAAATAGATTCTTTCAATTGAAAGCTACCTTTTTGTTATTCAATCGTTTAAATACTAATTTTACAAGAAAACAACATTTATGAAACTTACATTATCGAAAAGCATTTTATTATTCACTTTAGTAGTTGCTAACTTTTTAAGTGCCCAACGTATTGAGTGGAGTCCAGAATACAAAGGAAGTAGATTTGGGTCAACCATTTTTGCGGACAAAGGAAAAGATTTTTATACTTTAACGTACAATGGTTCATTATTATTTAGCTCTACTTATTTAACACGTTACGATGATTTCTCAAAGGGAGAAACTAAAAAAATATCCTACAAAGTTGACGGTGGCACCGGTTCATTTAATGACATGATAGTTGTTGATGGCAAAGTAGTAGTGTTTATAACAGATCGCAAAAATGGCATGTACAAGTTATATTACCAGATATATAACAAAAAATGTATTCCAGAAACTAATCCTAAGTTAGTTATTGAATACAAATCACCGAAAGGATTTAAACGTGGTGATTATTTTAAAATTATTCAGTCAAAAAATAAAAAATATTTTGTTGTTGAGTATGCTGTTCCAGGAAATAAAACTGAAAATGATAGATATGGATACAAAATATTCGACGATTCATTTGAAATAATTGGTGAAGGTGAATACGAATCGCCATACGGATCTAAAGAATCAGACATTACTAATCGTTACATTTCTAATACAGGTGATTTATTTGTTGGTATCAAAGTGTACAACACCAATTCAAAAGGTCGTGTGCGTGATTTCTCATCACTAAAAAAATATATTATTTGTTTTATTAAAGGGGATGAACTAGAAGAAATGGATCTTGATTTCAAAAAGAAAACGGTTACTGATTTAACATTTTCTTCAGACGATAATCGAATTTTAACGTGCACAGGTTTGTATGGTGAAGATAGAGTTGCTACGAAAGGTGCATTTTATTGCCAGATGGATTTTAGAAATAAAACAATCATTAACGAAGGATTCAGCGAATTTAAAAAAGACTTTATTACAGAAGGATGGTCAGACCGTGCTAAGAAAAGAGCTAACAAATTAGAAGCTAAAGGGAAAGGCACCCCTCAATTGACTAAGTATGATTTTAGAGATGTTCATACAACTAAGGATGGAGCAATTATTGTTGCAATGGAGCAATATTATGTGGTTGTTGTTACAACTACTGATTCCAAAGGAAATACGCGTACAACTTACCATTATTATTACAACGATGTCATTGTTTACCGTGTGCAAGAAAACGGTACATTTGATTGGATAAAAAAAGTATCTAAGCGTCAACATACAATCAATGATGGTGGTTATTTAAGTAGTATTGGTGGATATTTTACTGATTATGCTTATGTTTTTTATTTTAACGATCACAAGAAAAATTACAGTACAGCTGGGAAATTTTTAACAAATCTTCCATACGTTTATTCAATGACTTCTACTCGAAGAAATAATTGTGTAGCTCGTGTTGAAATAGATTTAGAAAATGGTAATTTGGTAAGAGATTTATATTTATCAAGAAAAGAAGCAAAAGTGGTTGCTGTACCTAAATTTTTTGTAATTGATTATGTCAATAATGAAATGTTCATGTATTTCCGTATTTCTGGTTTTAATAAGAAAGAGAAATTCGGATTATTGAGTTTTTAATTGAATTCATAAAACAAAAAAGGCGCAATGATTATTGCGCCTTTTTTTATGCTTTATATCCCAACAATTCATCAATAGTTCCTATTGAAATAGGATGATAATTTTCACGTGCTTTTTTGTACACCTTTGTCGCCCATTCTTTTCCCTCTTTTGAATTGGCCAATGCCTCATAAATAGGTAATAAGAATTTACGTCGGCCAACCAATAGAAGAAATTCCTCCATTTCATGACGAGGTTCAAGGTATCCAGTTTTTATACTTAACACAAACCATTCGGTAGCAACCTCTGCATTTTTCCAACTGTTAAAGCGAAGTTTTTCATTCAATAACGCCATTTTCTCCACCGATAAATTTGTTGGCAAAGCACGTATGAATAATTGCCATTCTTGTGGCATATAAAAATCGCGGGTTAATGCAGGCTCTCTTTTTTTGCCACGTTTCTTTTTTGGGCGTTTGAAAATATCTTTACCATTCGCAAAATCAGTAGCTAATTGTTTTATCTTGTCGTAACGAGCCGATTGAATGGCATAACAAGTTCGTGGCAACCCCGATTCATAGAGCCATTTTTTTACATTAAAACGAACATTGTTTGGTGCAATCAATTGGTTGGACAGGTATTTTTCAAATTCTTTTGTTGTAATGGTTTTGAATTGAAATTTCTTGAAATAACTTGTCAAAAAAGCATCAAATTTTCTTCTACCAAAGTCGCGTTCCAACGTTTTTAAGAAAAAAGCTCCTTTTGTGTATGCAATTGATGTCATTCCATCATCAGGATCACGATCGGTTAAGTCTAAAAACAATCGTGTATCGTTATTTTTTCCTTCTTTTTTGAAGCGAGCAATTTCTTTTTCCAATTCTTGAAATTCCACTAAAGCTAAAATGTCAGCAATTTCTTTGCCGTACAATTCCTCCATGATTCTGTTTTCGAAGTAAACAGTAAATCCTTCGTTCAGCCAGAAGTCATTCCAACTAGCATTCGTCACTAAGTTTCCCGACCATGAATGTGCTAATTCGTGTGCGATTACAGAAACAGCACTTCTGTCTCCTGCAATAAGTGTCGGATTTGCAAATGTTAGCATTGGATTTTCCATTCCCCCAAAAGGAAACGAGTAGGGAAGTACCAAAACATCATACTGCCCCCATTGATAAGGTCCGTACAACGATTCGGCAACATTAATCATTTTTGGTAAGTCTGTAAATTCCCAAGCAGCTTTTTCAAGCATTTCAGGTTCGGTATACACACCGCAATTAGGACCTAGTTTTTTATACGCTAAATTACCAACTGCCAAAGCTATTAAGTATGCCGGAATGGGTTTCTTCATTTCAAAATGATAATGACCATCCGAACTTTTTTCCGTTGGATTTTTTGCACTCATGACTGCCATTAAATCGGAAGGCACGGTTACATCAGCAGAATATGTAATGCGATTCGCAGGCGTACATTGAATTGGGATCCATGTTCGAGTAAGAACAGCTTCACCTTGTGTGTACAAATAAGGATGTTTTTTTCCAGCTGTCAACGATGGGCTTAACCAATCAATTGCAGCAGCATTATCAGTAGTTTGGTAATAAATGTTGATTTGAGTTGTGTTTTTATCGATTTTCACACTCAAAGGTTGACCAATAAATTCTTTAGTAGGCCCAATGATAAAGTTGGTTTCTTTTTCCTTTCCTTTAGGACCAAGGGTTACTTTTTGAATTTCCGGACCATTGATATCAAAAATAGCTGTATCGGTAGTATTCAATCGTTCCATTTGATGGCGTGCAACTCCATATATTTTTTTTCGTTCAAAATCGACATCTATTTCAAGATGTAAATGTTTTGTACGAATAGCTTTGATGTTGGAGTAAGAATGCGCATCGTTGACAACTACATTTCCTGAAATCGCATCTTTTTCTGAGTTTGTTGCGTCTGCCGTGCAACCAACGATGAAAAATGTACATAAAAAAGCTATCGGATAATAAAGTCTCCTTTTCATTTTAAAATTCTTGGTGCACGAATATAATGTCTTTTTAATGAATTTTAGGTTTTTTCTTTGCGCTCAAATGAAGTTAAATAGCGAATAACATCAGCTGCACCCATTAATCCAAAAAGCGCCGGCATGTAACTTACTGTGCCATAGAAAGAACGTTTGAAATTGGTACCATCAGTCATTTTTAACGAATCTTTTTGTTGTTGTTCTTCGGAAAAGACACAACGCACACTTTTGAAACCGATTCCACGTTTTTTGAGTCGTTTTTTCACTTGCAAACCTAATTTACAGTTGTGACTTTGAACGAGCGAACTTACTTTTACTTTGCTTGGATCTGTTTTTCCACCTGCACCAAGGTGTGATATGATTCTAATCTTCAATCGTTTGCATGCAGCGATCCATTCTATTTTAGGTGATAAACTATCAATACAATCCATGACATAATCGGGTTTGTATTCGTTTAAAATTTCCCAAACGCGTTCTGGCATTACAAATTCTTCTAAAATATGCAACTGAATTGACGGATTGATATCTTTAATACGTTCACCTAACACAACAGCTTTATTGCGGCCAATAGTGCTATCAAGAGCTGTAAGTTGTCTGTTTTTATTGGTGATATCAAAAATATCGCCATCAATGATTGTTAGTTGTCCCACACCTGACCGCGCAATGAATTCAGCTGCAAACGAGCCAATTCCGCCCAATCCTACAATCAAAACATGTGCTTGTTGCATGCGTTTCATTTCAACTTCACCTAGAATCAATTCGGTCCGTTCAAGCCACTTATTCATAATTAAAAATTCGTTTTGCGTTTTTTGTTAGTTCATTTTCAAGAGTAGACAAAGGTAAAGATTTGAGTTGTGCAATTTCATGGTAAATGGTATTTAATTCACTTTGGCTATTGTCCGTTTCAAGCAATAAACGATCAATTGGAATTAAATCGATACAATTTCTCAACTTCGAATTAGTTAAGATTGCGGCACCAATACTGATGATACTTTGTTCGTATTTCAATACTTCAGCTACGAGTGAAGGTTTTGAAAAACCATGATAAATCAGCAACGTATCCGGTGCAATTTGTTTGTGTAAGCTCATGCATTTGTACCAAGTATTGACACAATGCAAAATGACCGGTTTTTTCAATGATGCTGCAATTTGTAATTGTTCCGCATAAATTTCTTGTTGATTTGTGAGATCAAAACGTGAGTCCAATCCAATCTCTCCAATGGCTAGACACTGTTTGTGGGATGCTAATTCAAGAAGTTGAACTTTTAAGTCATCTTGCCAACTCAGAGCTTTTTCAGGATGAAACCCTACTGAAAAAAACGAATCAATAGGAATCTCAGCTGTTATATCGAGTTGAAAAACAGTCGTTTCATTATTTTTCAGTTGATGCGTATGTGCGTTAAAGAGTTTCAAATCACTTTCAAATTATTGACAATTCGGTATAAATTTATCACAAGTTGTTAATTTACGTTATTATTTAGCTATTTTCACATCG
>ERZ650308.235-NODE-235-length-30657-cov-44.146265_pt1 | contig 30657 bp, 34 predicted proteins | sample MGYA00376244_ERZ650308 | MGnify/ENA primary metagenome ERZ650308 (study PRJEB26733, sample SAMN07839295) | wastewater metagenome | biome: small river; feature: stream; material: water | place: USA: North Carolina | collected 2016-04-26 ... | reverse complement strand
GAAATCAATCCACTCGCAAAAACGATTATTAACGCATCCATATTATTTAGCTAAAGAAGTTGAGATTGAACTTAATTCTAAGAGATTCGTAACACTTGGTTTAACGAAATCAATGATTGCTGCTGGATATACTCCCAAAACAACAATAATTACCATGATGATGAAGAAAACAACAAATTCACTCCAATGTAAATCGGCAAATTCAGCTGTATTAACTGGACCATACATGCTTAATTGATAAGCTCTAAATGTGTAAACAGCTCCAAGAATTAACGTTGTTCCTGCTACAGCTCCAATGATCCAATCGTAATTGTAAATACCTTTTAATAATAAAAACTCGCCAATGAAACCACTTGTAAAAGGAACGGAAACCGAAGCAAACGCTAATGCAGCAAACCAAAAAGCAAATTTTGGTGCTTGTTTTGCTATTCCTCCTAAATCGGATAACGAACGCGTGTGCAAACGACGCTCAATCACATCAACTGCAAGGAATAACCCAAGTGCTACTAAACCGTGATTGATCATTTGTAAAACACCTGCTGAAATCGCATCAACAGTCGCCGTAAACAAACCTGCAGCGATTAAACCAACGTGCGATAAAGAAGCATATGCAAACAAACGTTTCATGTCGTTTTGTTTGATAGCAATAACAGCTCCGTAAACAACACCGATTACTGCAAGTACAATTATGCAATACGTTGCTGTTTCAAGTGCTTCTGGAAATAAGGGTAATAACCATCGGATAATTCCATACAAAGCCATTTTCAACATGATTGCTGAAAGCAACATTGTTCCAGCCATTGGTGCTTTTGCATACGTATCTGGTTGCCAAGTATGGAAAGGGAAAATTGGAATTTTCACAGCAAAAGCTAAGAAGAATCCAGCCATTAACCAAAAAGCAACTGTTTTATCTGTCAAAGCAACATTGACTAAATCCATATATGCAAATGAAGGTGCCATTGATTTTAAACCAATGATTGCTGCTAACATAGCAATTGAACCTACAAATGTGTAAATGAAGAATTTTAATAACGCTGCTTTTCTTTCAGGTGCTCCAAACCAATAAGCAATCAAGTAAATTGGAATCAAGGTTATTTCCCAAAAGATGTAAAACCAAAGGCCATCTAATGATACGAAAACTCCCGTCAAGCCTAATTGCATGAAAAAGACCATGCTCGTAAACAAGCGATTCGATGCCAATTCATTTTTATAATTACTCAATAAAATCAATGGAATTAATCCAGCTGTCAACAATAAAAGTAATAAGCTGATCGCATCGTAACCAAAATGCATGGTCATACCAAAACCTTTGATCCAATCTTGTTTTACAAAATAATGCATTCCATTAGCGGAATTGTAGGTACAAATCAAACCAACTGTTATTACTAACGTGGTCAATCCACCCAACAAACCAACAATGCGCACTGCGTTTTTCGGCACAAATAATACTATAAGTGCGAAACAAATCGGTAAAATAAATAATAAATGTCCCACGTATTAGTTTTTATAAATAAGGTAATACACTACTAAACCAACCAAGCCCATAACCATCCAAAGCAGGTAGCTGTCTGTTCTTCCAGTTTGCCATTTTCTAACCAAGTCACCTGATTTACCGATAACTTGACCAAGACCTACCACACCTCTATGAAGAACTATTCCTTCAAAAAACTGTGTTATTTTTAATGACAACCATTCCAAAGGACGAACAAACAAAAAGTTGTAAATTTCGTCGAAGTATAATTTGTTTTTAGACAATTTCTCCCAACCTGTTACAGCTTCATCTGCAACTGGCAAACTTCCTTTTTTGCCATAAACAAGGTAAGTAACAAGTAGGATTAACAATGACATTGCTCCTGCAACAACCATCAAGATTAACGCTAAATTTGCGTTTTCAGCATGTTTTGGTAAAGCAGTAAAACCAGCAACATTTTGCTCGAATAAATGTGACATCCAGTGTGCTTGTTTGTGTAACCAAACTCCCGGTAAGTTTAACAATCCACCAAAAACAGAAAGCACAGCTAACACGATTAATGGTAATGTCATTGCAACAGGCCCTTCGTGAACGTGGTGTTCTTGTTCGTGTGTTCCTCTGAAACTTCCGAAGAAAGTAACAAAATACAAACGGAACATATAAATTGCAGTTAAAGCTGCACTTGCCATCAAGGCAACATACAACCATGTTCCATGAGTAAATGCATGCGCAATGATTTCATCTTTTGAATAAAACCCAGACAATAATGGGAAACCTGCTATTGCTAAGGTTCCAATTAAAAATGTTGCGTGAGTAATCGGAATCATTTTGCGTAAGCCTCCCATTTTACGAATGTCTTGTTCGTCTGACATGGCGTGAATAACACTTCCTGAACCTAAGAATAATAATGCTTTGAAAAATGCGTGAGTTGTAACATGGAACATTGCCGCAGTGTATGCTCCCATTCCCAATGCAACGAATAACATTCCTAATTGTGAAACTGTTGAGTACGCCAATACTTTTTTGATATCGTTTTGACGCATTGCAATAAACGCTGCGATAATTGACGTAGCCAATCCAACGTATAACATGATATCTTGTGTCAAATGCGATGCTTCAAACAAGTAATTAGAACGTACCGTTAAAAAGATACCCGCTGTTACCATCGTTGCCGCGTGAATCAAAGCTGAAACTGGCGTTGGTCCTGCCATGGCATCCGGCAACCAAGTAAACAATGGAATTTGCGCCGATTTTCCTGTAGCTCCAATAAATAACATCAATGTTATTCCAAGTATCATCCAATCTGAAGGAATCAATTTTTCAACCAATACTTTTTGTGCTAATTCGTTGTATTCTAATGTTCCAAACTGTGCTAACAGCAAAAACAATCCAATCAACAAGCCCAAATCTCCAATACGATTCATGATAAAGGCTTTGCGTGCAGCGATCGTGTTTTTGAAATCGCCGTACCAGAAACCAATTAACAAGTAAGAACAAATACCTACTCCTTCCCAACCGAAGAATAACAAGAAGTAATTGCTTCCTAACACCAAGATTAACATGGCAAAAATGAACAAGTTTAAGTACGTAAAGAACTTATAAAAACCTGGATCATTTTTCATGTATCCAATAGAGAACAAGTGAATCAATGTTCCGATTCCCGTAACGATTAAAGCCATCCAAACCGATAAATTATCAGCTAAAAAACCAGCGTTTAAGGAAAAAGAATCTGTTTTTAACATGGTGAAAAGCTTCACCGAAACAGCATCACCTTGTTGTACTTGCATGAAAACAAGGACTGTAAACAAGAATGAAATGGCCATTACGGTTGTTGCGATAACACCAACCATTGCTTTTGATAATTGTTTACCAAACGTCCCATTTATAAACGCCCCAAGCAATGGAAGCGCTATGATAAGCGGAATTAACTGTTGAACTGTCATGCTTAATTTTTTAATTTGTTAAACAAGCGAATGTCTGTCGTTCGTGCATTTCTGTATAGCAAAACCAGAATGGATAAGCCTACAGTAGCTTCGGCAGCTGCCACAACCATAATGAAGAACACAAATAACTGACCATCAGCTTTCCCAAAATAAGTAGAAAAAGCAACCAACAATAAGTTGACAGCATTCAACATTAATTCAATGCACATCAATAATATGATTGCATTTTTACGGTACAGTACACCAAATACACCAATCGCGAACAACACTGTCGCTAAAAGCATGTAATGTTTGATGCTGATACCTGATTCGAATAAAGTCGCTAATAACATCTTTAATCAATTATTTGTTTGTCACGTTTTGCCAAAAGCACTGCTCCAACCATTGCTGCAATGAACAACACGGAAGAAACCTCGAATGGTAAAACATACTTGGTGAATAACAACTGTCCTAAATTTTCAACTAGTCCAGCATTTGCTGCATTTGCAGGTAAAACAGGTTGTGCAATGACTGCATCACGAAGCGCAGCAACTACAACTGTCAATAAAGATCCAGCAGCAACTACGGCACTGATGGTCATTACTATTGGTCCTTTTGGTCCATTTTCCTTGTCTAAATTCAATAACATCAACACAAACAAGAAAAGTACCATGATCGCACCTGCATAAACAATGATGTTAACAATGGCAACGAATTGCGCATTCATCAATACATAATTTGCAGAAATTAAGAAAAACGTAAGTACCAAGTACAAAACACTTCTCATGGGATGACTACTCAATACCACCATCAAAGCGGTACCAATAGTTAATCCTCCTAGTAGGTAAAAAACTAAATCTAAACTCATTTTATAGGTCTTTTTCCAGTAAACTGACGATTTGTAATATCGATGCGTTGGTCTTCTTTTTCAACCAAACGATCTTTTCCGTAAACAAAATCTTCGCGTTCAAAGTATGTAGGAACAATGCGATCTGTTAAGAAAATTGCTTCTTTCGGACATGCTTCTTCACACAATCCACAAAAGATACAACGCAACATATTGATTTCATATGTGGTTGCGTATTTTTCTTCACGAAATAAATGCTCTTCGCCTTTTGCGCGTTCTCCCGAAGTCATTGTAATTGCTTCAGCAGGACAAGCTACTGCACACAAACCACAAGCTGTACAGTTTTCACGACCTTGTTCATCGCGTTTCAACACATGTTGACCACGGTAAACTTGTGCAAATTCACGTTTTTGCTCAGGGTATTTGAGGGTGTTGTTTTTACGGAACAAGTGCTTGAAAGTAATCCACATACCACCGAAAACGGCTGGTAAATAAAGACTTTCAAGAAAACTCATTTTCTTGTTTGAAACAACTTTTTTACGATTTGATAAACTTTCCATTTTGATCTATATAGATTTCTAATCGTTCATATTGTGAAGCGAAGCAACACGTTTTGAAGTAGTCGCTTCAATTTTTGCTGCTGGATTCACTTTCTTAGTCGAACCGGATGAAAACCATCCTGAAACAAATGCAATAACAATCCCAGTAACTAATAAATTGATTAATGAAAGTGGAATCATTTTTTTCCATCCTAAATGCATCAATTGATCGTATCGGAAACGCGGTAAGGTCCAACGAATCCACATGAACACAAAAATGAAGAAGAATGTTTTTCCGAAGAATACTAACACTCCAAGAATTGCTAATGTGTTTCCAGAAAAGGCATCCATACCAGGGAAATTATATCCTCCAAAGAACAAAGCCGAAATAACTGCTGATGAAATGAACATGTTTACGTATTCAGCGAACAAGAAAAATCCAAGTTTCATTGAACCGTATTCTGTGTGATAACCACCAATCAATTCCGATTCACATTCTGGCAAATCGAAAGGAGCACGGTTACATTCTGCTAATGCTGTTACCAAGAAAACGATAAATGCAATCGGTTGTTTGAACACATTCCACGTAAACCAACCGTTTTCCCAAAAACCGTGTTGTTGGTTGATGATGTCTTTCAAACTCAAACTTCCGGACATCATTACAATTGTAATAACTGTAACGCCCATTGCCAATTCGTAAGAAATCATTTGCGAACTTGCACGAATTGCTCCATACAAGGAATATTTGTTGTTGGAAGCCCAACCTCCGATCATAATTCCATAAACTCCTATCGAAACGATTCCCATAATGAATAGGATACCGACATTGACATCTGCAACTTGCAACGAAATCATTTCACCACCAATTGACAAATCAGGTCCCCAAGGAATAACTGCGCTGGTCAATAAAGCGGTAAACATGGCAATACCAGGTCCTAAAATAAACAACCATTTGTCCGCTTTTGCTGGAATAAAATCTTCTTTGAAGAACATTTTACCTGCATCTGCTAGAGGTTGTAAAATTCCCCATGGTCCTGCTCTATCTGGTCCAATTCTATCTTGCAACCAAGCAGCGACTTTACGTTCGATTAGCGTTAAATATGCCGCAATACCCAAGGTAACCGCAAACAATACAACGATTAATATGATTTTACTTAACATCTTACTTATTTGTTAATTTTTTTGCTCCAAGATTTGGATCTTGCAAGACATATTGACCTTGTGAAATAACAGAATGGCGATTGATGACACGCGGCCCTTCAATTGTCCATTTACTTTTGTCTTTTTTATCAAAACGACAATCGTTACAAATCCAAGCTGTTTTTCCGTCGATATCTTCCACTTCACCGTATTGATCTTTACGACCTGTAACACGGTAAATTTCATCACCAAACATCCAAACAACAGCTTTACCTGCACACTTTGTACATTCACAAGAAGCATTCATTGGTTTCAAGAACCAAACGCGGCTTTTGAAACGGAATGTTTTATCTGTCAATGCACCAACAGGACAAACATCAATCACATTTCCTGAGAAATCGTTGTCAATTGCTTGTTCAATATATGTGCTGATTTCAGCATGTTCACCTCGGTGCATTACACCGTGAACACGTTTATCTGTCAATTGATTTGCTGTATAAACACAACGGTAACACAAGATACATCTGTTCATGTGCAACTTGATTTTGTCACCGATATCAATTGGATCATACGTTCTGCGCTCTTCTTCGTAGCGTGTTCCAGCTTTTCCGTGCTCAAATCCTAAATCCTGTAAATGACATTCACCAGCTTGGTCACAAACTGGGCAATCCAATGGGTGGTTGATTAATAAAAACTCTGTCACGGCAGCACGATTTTCGTGAACGCGCTGAGATGTTTTGTTTTTGATAATCATTCCATCCTGAACAGGAGTAGAACATGATGCCACTAATTTTGGCATGGGACGTGGATCGGCAGTTGAACCTGCAGCCACTTCGACCAAACAAGTTCTACATTTTCCACCACTTCCTTCTAATTTACTGTAGTAACACATTGCTGGTGGAACAACATCTCCACCAATTTTGCGTGCAGCATTCAGGATCGTTGTTCCTGGTTCTACTGCTACTTCAATATCATCTACGATAACTTTAATCATCTCGTTGATTTTTTATACCAATGGTATGTGATTTGACGCGATTCCAAAATTGCGCTTTTGAGCTTCATCTGGATGTGTAACGTGCCATTCGAACTCTTCACGGAAATGACGAATTGCAGCAGCAACTGGCCATGCAGCAGCATCACCAAGCGGACAAATCGTATTTCCTTCTATTTTCTTATTGATTTCTTCTAACAAATCGATATCACGCATGTTACCATGACCGTATTCCAAACGGTGAAGGACTTTTTCCATCCAACCCGTTCCCTCACGACAAGGTGAACACTGACCACACGATTCGTGTGCGTAAAAACGAGAGAAATTCCATGTGTTACGAACGATACATTGATCTTCATCAAAAACAATGAATCCTCCAGATCCCAACATTGATCCTGTCGCAAAACCTCCTTCTGATAAACCTTCGTAAGACATCAAACGATCGGTTCCTTCAGCAGTTTTAGTAACTAAATTTGCTGGTAAAATTGGAACAGATGAACCTCCAGGTACACACGCTTTTAATTTCTTTCCATTAGCAATTCCGCCACACCATTCATCTGAATAAATGAATTCCTCAACAGACATTCCTAATTCTATCTCGTATACACCAGGTTTTACTAAATTTCCACAAGCGGAAATCAATTTCGTACCCGTGCTTTTTCCAATACCAATTTTAGCATATTCTGCTCCGCCATCGTTCACAATTGGAACTACTGCAGCAATTGATTCAACATTATTAACAACTGTTGGACAACCCCACAACCCTTTAACTGCAGGGAATGGTGGTTTGATTCGTGGATTTCCCCGTTTTCCTTCTAATGATTCAATTAATGCTGTTTCTTCACCACAAATGTAGGCACCTCCACCAGGAGCTATTGCCAAATCTAGATCGTAACCTGAGCCAAGAATATTTTTACCTAACCATCCGTTTGCATAGGCTTCAGCAATTGCTTTTTCCACAATTTCCAATACCCACATGTATTCTCCACGGATGTAAATGTAGGATTGATTACAACCCAATGCGTAACTTGAAACAATCATCCCTTCAACTAACAAGTGAGGAATGTGTTCCATTAAATAACGGTCTTTGAATGTCCCAGGTTCTGACTCATCAGCGTTACACAATAAATAACGCGGAACTCCTTCTGGTTTAGCCAAAAACGACCATTTCATTCCTGTTGGGAAACCTGCACCACCACGACCACGTAATCCAGAAGCTTGCACTTCTTCCACTACATTTTGAGGCGACATTGATTTCAATGCTTTCTCAACTGCACGATATCCACCGTTTTTACGGTAAACATCATACGATTCGATTCCAGGAACGTTAATGTGTTCCAATAATAACTTTCTTCCCATCTTAATTAATTCGATGAAGTTGTATGTTCATTACGAAGTGATTCCAATAAGGCATCCACTTTTTCAGGCGTTAAGTGTTCGTGGTAATGTTTGCCACATTGTAGCATTGGACCATAACCACAAGCTCCCAAACATTCAGCTGTTTTCAATGTGAAAATTCCGTCAGCTGAAGTTCCGCCTACTTCGATATTTAATTTCTGTTGAATGTAATCGATGATATTATCTGAACCAACCAACATACAAGGTCCTGTTCGACACACTTCTAACACCACTTTACCTGGTTTTTCAATGTTGAACATCGTATAAAAAGTAGCTACTTCGTATACTTCTACTGGTTGGATTCCTAAAATTTCTGCAACATAGTTCATTGTTGGCACACTCAACCATCCACCAAATTCTTCTTCAGCGATATGTAAAATGCGTAGCAAAGCACTTTTTTGTTTTCCTTCAGGAAACAAACTAATTACTCGTTGCACTTCAGCCATTTTTTCAGGACTGAATTGTGGATTTGTTACCTCTGTGCTCATATTATGCGTCTAATTCTCCAGCAATTACATTCATACTACTCATCGTCAATACTGCGTCAGAGATTGTTTGTCCTGTAATCATTTCAGGATATGCTTGGTAATAAATAAAACTCGGTCTTCTAAATTGTAAACGGTATGGTGTTCTTCCACCATCTGAAATAAGTTGGTAACCTACTTCACCATTTCCACCTTCAACGCTGTGGTAAACTTCACCTGCAGGAATTGGTGTTTCACCCATCACAATTTTAAAGTGATAAATCAATGCCTCCATTTTTGTGTAGACATCTTCTTTGCGTGGCAAATAAAACTCCGGAAGGTTTTCAGCAAAATAACTTCCTTCTGGCATTTTATCTAATGCTTGGCGAATGATGCTTAAACTTTGACGAACTTCTTCTTGGCGTACACAAAAACGATCGTATGTGTCCCCTTGTGTTCCAACCGGAACAATGAAGTCGAAATCTTGGTACGAAGAATATGGATTCATCACGCGTACATCGTAATCAACTCCTGTGGCACGCAAGTTTGGACCGGTGAAACCATAATCCAACGCACGTTCAGCGCTCATAGGACCAGCACCGATCGTACGGTCCATAAATATTCTATTGCGTAATAACAAGCTATCGAATTCCTCAAAATGTTTCGGGAATTCTTTTAAGAATTTCTCTAATTTTTCGTGAAAACGCGGTGAAAAATCACGCTCAAATCCACCAATTCGACCAATGTTCGTTGTCAAACGTGCGCCACAAACTTCTTCAAAAATATCGTAGATAGCCTCGCGTTGTTGGAACATGTATGTAAATCCTGTCAATGCTCCTGTATCCACCCCAATAACCGAATTACAAACCAAATGGTCAGCAATACGAGATAATTCCATTATAATGACACGCATGTATTGTGCACGTTTTGGAATTTCCACACCGATTAATTTTTCAACTGTCATTTCCCAACCCATGTTATTGATTGGAGAAGAACAATAATTTAATCGATCTGTAATTGGCGTAATTTGATTGTACGGACGGCGTTCAGCTAATTTTTCAAAAGCACGGTGAATGTATCCAATTGTTTGAACAGAACCTAAAATCTTTTCTCCGTCAACCGTCAATACATTTTGGAAAATACCGTGTGTTGCAGGGTGTGTTGGACCAAGGTTCAATGTCGAAATTTCCCCATCGATTGTTTCGTTGGAGAATAAACTTTCAGGTTTCTTTGTATAAGTATCGCTCATAGTTCAGAATTTATCTACCGAAGTAGCGATCGTCTTTATCTTCTCTGGTTGCATCTTCCAAATGGTATTCTTTACGCAAAGGGAAGTAGTCCATTGAATCTTCGTTTAATATTCTAGTCAAGTTTGGATGTCCCGTAAATTGAACCCCAAAGAAATCGTAAGTCTCTCTTTCTTGCCAATTTGCACCTACGTAGATGTCCGTTATCGAAGCAATTGTTGGTTCTGCAATCGGAATAAACGCTTTCAAGCGCAAACGGAAATTGTTTACAAGTGAATGCAATAAATAAGAAATTGCTAATTCGCGTCCTTCGCTATTCGGATAATGCGTTGCACCCAACAAGGTCAAAAACGAAATTTTTGTCGCATCATCTTGTTTCAACCAAGCAATGATTTCATGTGCTTTATCGGCTGCAACCTCAACAGTTAACAAGTCATAGGGAGTTTCACTGGTAATGATTGCGCTTCCGAATTGTTCTTGCAAACGTGCTAAAACAAATTCATTGGTAAGATTAGTCATTTTCGTTCAAATGATATTTGTTCAACAAATGTTTGTATTCATCCGAATAACGGCGGCGTAATGATTCGTTTTTCACCAAACGGTGAATGTTCATTAACCCTTCAATGATTTGCTCGGGACGTGGTGGACAACCAGGAACGTAAACATCCACTGGAATTACACGGTCGATACCTTGCAAAACAGAATACGTGTCAAAAATACCTCCAGATGAAGCACAAGCGCCAACAGAAATCACCCATTTAGGTTCTGCCATTTGCTCGTACACTTGTTTTAAAATTGGAGCGAGTTTTTTAGAAATTGTACCTGCAACAATCAACAAGTCAGCTTGACGAGGAGAAAATGACATACGCTCCATTCCAAAACGTGCAACGTCATAATTTGATCCCATCGTTGCCATGTACTCAATTCCACAACAAGAAGTTGCAAACGGCAATGGCCAAACGGAGTTGGCACGAGCAGAAGCAATCACTTTGTCCAAAACGGACAATTGAAATCCTTCACCGTTGAATGTCTCAACGCCGTTTATTTTTTCTACTTTTCCCATTCTAAAGCGCCTTTTTTAAGTACATAGAAAAATCCTGTAAGAAAGAATGCAACAAACACGATAACCGCATACAATCCCTCTAGTTGCAACGCTTTGAAATTCACTGCATACGGGTAAAAGAAAATAACTTCTACATCGAATAACACGAATAAAATTGCGGTTAACAAATAACGGATTGAAATAGGAAAACGAGCGTTGCCAATTTCCTCGATACCACATTCCCAGTTGGCATCTTTCTTTTTAGCTTTTAGGTTTGGTCCAAGGAAGTGCGTGACTACTAAAACGGCCACTACAAATCCCACAGCCACAGCTGCTTGGATCAAAATCGGAAGGTAATCTACTGGTGTAGACATAATCACTTGTTTTAAGACCCGCGAATTTAATACTTTTTAACGTGTTGCATAACGAAAAAGCAATAAAAAAAAGATTATTTTTTGATTTTTTATGTGGTCTGCTAATCTGGGGTCAAAAAAGCAAATGGGAATACGCACTATAAGTCCGCGTCTATTGCATCTCCACGAAGTAAGCGGTATTGTTTTCGTGCTGCAATTGTCAACAAACTTCCTTTGAATTCAAGCAATATTTTCTTGTAATAAGTCGCTGCTTTTTCTTTGTCGTTTAATTGATTTTCATACAATTCTGCTAACTGAAAAACAGCATCGTCAGCCAAAATATCTTGATTGTAATTTGTATAGATTTTGAGCAATAAACGCTCTGTTTCGTTCCATTTTCCTTGCTCATACATTGCTTGTGCTTTCCGCAACAAAATTTCATCGTTCAATCCGTGTTCGGGAAATGTTTCAGCTATCGAATCGTATTGACGAAAAGCGGCCTCAAATTGGTGTTGCTCTAATAATAAATCTGCTTTTGCAAACAAATTCATGGCTGTGTAATTGCTATCCAAACCTAAATTATCGGTTATCAAAATAGACAATTTCATCGCGTCATTGGCAATCAATTTCGAAGTCGATTCTTTCAAAATATCCAATTGAGATTGTGCAAACTTAAAGTCTCCATCGTAATAAAATATACGTGCATTTTTAAATTTAGCTTCCGCTCCTATTGGCTCGAATTTGAAATCTTTGTCGATTTGCATGTAATACAACGACGCTTGCCAAATATCATCTTGTAAGACCAAAACATCTGCTAACGCCATTTTAATTTCTGCTCTTCCAATATCGTTCAATCCCGGCAACGCCAAACAACTATCCAATAAGGCACTTGCACTTTTTGCATCGTTCCCATAATACGCTTGTATGATTGCTAATTCTTTAGCGATTCCAACCACATTTCTGTTCCACCCAATTAGGTGAATCGCTGAACGGTATTCGGAAATAGCTTGGGTTATTTCTGCTGCTTGGATGTTTTTTAATTGGGTAATTTCACGGTAACGCACATTCAACAAAGCACTGTAAGCTTGGAAATAAAAAGGAGCAGATTGCCCCATAGCTATGACGGAATTATATGCTTGTCGTGCTGTTGGGAAATCCGAATTCTGAACACATGTTTCTGCTAATTCCATTAACCGTTTGCCGCCACCATTTTCACGCTTATCCAAAGCTTGCACCTGCGTCAATGCACTTTTGAATTCTTTCTTTTGTACAAAAAGCCAAATTAACATGTCGGCATAAACGAGTTCGTTTGGATTTTTTTGAATACGCGTGAGCAATTTGACTTTCAACTTGCTGTATGCGCCATTTACATCTTCTTGAAAATCAATCTGTTTGGAAAGCATCGTCTGGATATCCATTGCTGAGCCAGGATAGTTGTCCAAGGCCTCCATTAATTCATCGATCATTTCATCTGTTTTCCCTAGCAGACTGTAAACTTCTGCAAATTGCAAATGAAGCGGGTATTGATTCTTCAACTCTTTGCGTGCAGCTTGGAGCGTTTTTAGTCCCCACTCTGCTTTTCCTTTGCGCAATAAACTTGTGTACAACTCTATCGCTTGGTAGCCACTTTTGGTGGCTGATTTGATAAGATCGTTGATGATTTTTTCACTTTTATCACTTTGTTTTGTTCGTTCATAAAAGTCACTTAACGCAATGGCATACTCATAGTCGTTTGGAGAGGCCGCAACCAATTTCTTGAAAAGTTTCTCAGCATCTTTTGTATTCCCTGTTTTCTCCAAACATTCGATGTATCGGAAATACTCAAATTTAGAACTTTGTTTGTTGATGATTTTTTCAAAATAAGGCAGGGCTTTGTCAAACTCACCATTGGTATAGTACAAATTTGCCAATTGTTGATCCGTACTTGTTTGGGCAAGTAATTGAAGCGAAAATAAAAAGGCAACTATGGACAAAATGAATTTCATGACCTATTATTGATTTGAGCTATAAAATTAATGTCAAATTTGGATAAAGCAATTGAAAGGCTGTTAAGAAACAAAAAATCCCGCAATCTTTTCGAGAACGGGATTTGAATTTGTTTCGTGTGAATTTTAATCAATGGTTTTAAAATTCAAATATTTGTGCAACACTTCTGGGATTTCAATACCAGTTGGTGTTTGATAATTTTCCATAATTGCAGCCATGATGCGTGGCAATGCTAAAGCACTTCCGTTCAATGTATGCGCCAATTGGTTCTTTTTATCGGCATTTTTAAAACGTAATTTCAGTCGATTCGCTTGGAAAGTGTCGAAACGAGAGCACGAACTAACTTCCAACCATTTTTCTTGCGCAGCTGAATACACTTCAAAATCGTATGTCATTGCAGAGGCAAATCCAGTGTCGCCACCACACAAACGCAAAATGCGGTAGTGCAAGCCTAATTTTTCAAGTAATCCTTTGACGTGATCAATCATTTCTTCCAATGCTTTTGCTGCATTTGAAGGGTGCTCAATGCGTACGATTTCCACTTTATCAAATTGATGCAAGCGATTTAAACCACGCACGTGTGCGCCATAACTTCCAGCTTCACGTCGGAAACAAGGCGTATAACCTGTCATTTTGATCGAGAAATTTTCATCAGGCAAGATGACATCGCGGTAAATGTTCGTCAATGGAACTTCGGCAGTTGGAATTAAGTACAAATCATCTTCTGCACAGTAATACATTTGACCCTCTTTGTCGGGTAATTGTCCCGTACCGTATCCGCTGGCTTCATTCACTACGTGAGGCGCAATGAATTCTTCGTAACCTGCTTTTTCTGCTTCGTCTAAGAAAAATTGAATCAATGCACGTTGTAACTTTGCTCCTTTTCCTCTGTAAACAGGAAAGCCAGCACCAGTTATTTTAACACCCAATTCAAAATCAATCAAGTTGTATTTTTTGGTCAATTCCCAATGCGGAACAGCTTCTGAATGCAATTGAGCTGGTTCACCAACTACTAAAATTGTTTCGTTGTCTTCTTCATTTTTACCTGCAACGACTAATTCATTGGGAACATTTGGAATTTGGTACAACAACTGAGTGATTTCAGCGTCCAACGAATCAACCGATGCCTTCAATGTCGTTTCATCAGCTTTTAATTCGGCTGTTTTTGCTTTTGCCGCTTCCGCTTCAGCTGTTTTACCAGCTTGAAAAAACGCGCCTATTTCTTTGGCAATTTTATTTAAATCAGCTGTGATGCTTTCCATTTGGGTTTTCGCATTACGCCACTGTTGATCTTTTTCAATAAGCGCATCGATTGTTTCGGTAACATCGATGTTTCTCTTTTTTAACGCCTGAATGAGTTCATCTCGTTCAGTGCGAATTCTTGTCATTTCTAACATCTTGTTTCTTTTTCTACGTGAATAAAAGAAAAATTGTTGGTTTTTACGACCAAATTAAACAAAAAAAGGCGTGCAACAAATGCTGCTCGCCTTTTTCAAAATGTGTATCTTCGATTAAGCTTCAGCAGTTTCAAAAGGAACTACGGAAACAAAAGAACGATTATCTTTTTTCTTACGGAACTCAATTAATCCGTCTGTTAATGCGTATAATGTGTGGTCTTTTCCAATACCAACATTATTACCTGGGTGGTGCTGAGTTCCACGCTGACGAACGATAATGTTTCCAGCGATAGCAGCTTGTCCACCAAAAATTTTCACTCCTAAACGTTTGCTTTCTGATTCACGTCCGTTTTTGGAACTACCGACTCCTTTTTTGTGTGCCATGTCTTTAAATTTTTATACGTCTACCGAAACAGACGAAATATTACGCTTTAATATCTGTAATTGTAATTTGTGTGAACGATTGACGGTGTCCGTTTTTCTTCACATATCCTTTTCTGCGTTTTTTGCGGAAAATGATTACTGTATCACCTTTCACGTGATCATTTACTTGAGCAGAAACTTTTGCTCCTTCTATAGCCGGGGCGCCAATTGATACTTTTCCTCCGTTGTCTACTAATAAAACTCGATCAAACTCTACAGTTGAACCAGCTTCAGCGTTTAAACGGTGTACAAAGATTTTTTGGTCTTTTTGCACTTTAAATTGCTGCCCTGCTATCTCTACAATTGCATACATAACAGTTGTTTTTTAAATTTAATTTGGAGGGCAAAGATAGCAAACTTTTTCAACAAACAATAGTTTACATGAAAAAAGATGCTGGAAAACAAAAAAGCGTTACAATAATTTGCAACGCTTTCAACTTCTTTATCGTGAACGAATTATTTTTCGTTTTCTTCTTCGTGTTCAAATACTCGTTTTGGACGCATCTTTTGACCAATTCCAAGTGAGATCCAAAAAGGAACTACAAATCCTAGTAAGAAAAACAACATCCAAAATGCCATTCCACCTAACAAAAGAAACAATACAATACCAAAGATACTCATGCCGTACTTATTTGTGATTTTTAACTGCCGTAAAAGTAATTAAAATTCTATTTAACTCCGCTAATTTTGTAAAAAAATAGCGCGCATTGTGTTTTTTATTCGTCGATTCCTGCCAAAATCTCAATCGATTCATCGATTAACTCCGTGATTTCAAGCACTTCTGTTCCCAAACCATAACGGTAATGATCGCAACAATCAATAATTTCACGTAAGCGCGCAGCAGCTGTTGGATGAGAAGCCGCTAATTGATCAAAGGCTTTGTCGCGAGAACCAAACGAGCAAGCATACAAGCTTTCGACTTGTTGCACAATTGCTTTTGGAAGTAAAATTGCACATTTCATGCTATCAACATCTGCACTTGTCAACTGCTCCCAATAATTGATTTTCACTGCACTTTTAAGCAAAGGCTCTTTGCAAGGTTGACAGGCTTTGTTACCAGCAACTCTTCTTTTACGCAAAAAGAAAAAGAGGTAAAACAAACTCAAAACTGTTATCGGAGTAATAATTCCAATCATAACAGGAAGGGTGTTTGTTTGTTTTGCAGGCTTTTTGGAAACAGCATTGGCCACTTTTAATGAACTGTTTTTTGAGTTGTCTTTTGGTTGGTCTTCAACTTTAGGCGCAACAAATGATTTGTCCGAAGCGACATCCAGCTGGAATGCTTTAGTCTTCAACGTGACATAAGCTTCTTTGGTTATATCAAAATATGCAATCGCTTGTTGACCGATACTCACTTTACCGCTATCTGTTAACTGTAGGTTGTACGTGAATACAACTTTACCTGTTGCCCCAGCTTCTGTATATGTTATGTTTTCCTCTTTTGTTGGGGAATTGACCAATGTAATACTTGCTGGAAGTATCAAATCGGGTGTTTTGATCGCGTGCAAATTTCCTGTTCCACTAACAGTCAAGGTATACGTCAAATAATCGCCTTGCTTGAGTTTTGTGGGATGAACACTTGCGGCTACATCGAATGCGCCAACTGCTTTGATAAATTCTTTTGGAGCGTTTGCTGGTAATGGTTTTACCAAAACTGTTAAACTTGACGAGCGAAAACGAAACGAACGTGCAAACATTCCTGCATCACAACGCAAAGCCATTTCAAAAGGAGCAATTTTTAACTTACCAGGCGCAAGTGGAAATAACAATTGTTTGCCTATTTCGAAGGTTAATGCTGAACGTCCATTTATTTTGGTTGATTCTATAGCGCTTTGACTGTTTGGCAAGCTAAATTCCTCTGTGTTTTTTTCTGGTTCGAAAGGCGCGTAACCTTCCATTTTTAATATTTGTAAGCGGGAAAACACTTTGGAAGCAACAACAACTGCCTCGCCTTCGTACATGACGGACTTGTTAGCTACTATAATTCCAAAAACTGGGTCACCTGATGAAATGCGTGCTTCATCCTCGTTCTCATCTTCTCGCTCTTCTACATTTACGGTCAATTTGTTGGACTTGTACACTTTCCCTTTGTGGTTGACAAATGCGTAAAAAGAAAAAGAACCTTCCCGTTTGAATGCACCATTTTGTTGCATGTAGTAGTACGTGCGTAATTTTCCAGTTGCATCGGCTTTTTGTTCCATGCCATTTACAATTCCGTACTCAACCGCAAATTCTTTGGGAAACACTATTTCCATCGAACTCTCAATATTACTCGTTACCGTAACGGTTACGTGTTCATTTGGGGCGATGGATTTTTTATCGATTGTTAATGCAACTATTGGTTTTTGAGCAAATAAGTAGGTCGGCAACAAAAAAATAACAAGCGCACACAACAAAGTCACTAACACCCGAAAGCGTTTATTCCGTTGCAGCATTTTTTGAAGAACTTGTTTTGCTAATTTTTGCACCTGCTTTTATACTTATGGTAAACCGTACACTTTTACAAAACTACATTAATTGGCGCGAACCTGTCAAGGCTTTTATAATACTTTAACGCTTCTTTAATCAGAATTGGCTTTTTTCACAAAAGCGCAAAGTTATTTGCCAATTATGTAGCCCAACTACCTAACATTTTTGCGAAAATCTGAAAGTTTCTTTCCATAACTATTGATTTTGTTGTTAATTTTTGTTAACCTTGTTTACCTATAATACTACTATAACTACTACTACTATGGAAACAAGACAATGCTTGGAATGTCAGGTAAAACTGTCTGGCAGAAAGGACCAAAAATTTTGTAGCGATTATTGCAGAAACAGCTTCAACAATCGGTTAAACGAAGATGTAACGAATGCCATGCGGCGTGTCAATTCGATTTTGCGCAAGAATAGAAGGATATTAGAAAATCTGAATCCATCGGGCAAACGAACTGTTGATGCGATAACCTTAGCGGAAGAAGGATTTAATTTCCACTATTTCACCAATATTTACAACACGCAAAAAGGCACGAACTATTATTTCTGCTACGATCAAGGCTATGCCAAGACGGAAACAAATCAATTTGTATTGGTAAGAAAACAGGATTATGTGAAGTGAATCAGAGGTTCCACTTTTCTTGGAAAACCGCTAATTTAGGGTGATTTTTCAAATTATCAGAACCTAAAAACAACACGTTTTTGCATTTTGTGCGGTCAAAAAACAACGATAAATGAGACAAGGCTACATTCATAGTTCCGCTCAAATCAATTTTGTGTGATGCAACTTGCAAACGATCGAAGTTGTCGCGTAATTCGCTGACACGCTTGTCGAAGTTATGGTTTTCGTGAAACAACACTACCGCATCTATTTTTTCAGCTTGCTCTTGCGAATTGTCAAATGGGACAACGTTAAAGCCGCTTTCAACCAACCAATTGTACATAGTCGCAGCAAAAGCTGTTTTCTCTTCAATAAATATGGTCTGTATGTGCAGTGTCATTATTTTGGTAAATTATTTTCGGTGTGTACACTTTTCGTTTACTCGGGTGCAAAAATACAGCTTTCTCCAAGTTAAATGTTCAACAATTTCAATAAAAGATGGAATTTTTATTAACAGCCGGTTAAAAAGCTTCCTAAATTATTGATACCCAAGGATGCGCAAGTAATCAGCTGCGGTTTGTTCTTCCGAAAAAAGTTCTGTGACAATCTTTCCTTGCTCGTCTTTTTGAATCAAAATGTGTTTTGGTTCTGGAATCAAACAGTGTTTCAAACCACCAAATCCACCAATGGTTTCTTGGTATGCTCCAGTATTGAAAAAACCAATGTACAAGGGTTTGTTCTTGTCAAATTTCGGCAAATAAATAGCATTTGAATGTTGCTCCGAATTGTAATAATCATCGCTATCACATGTTAATCCGCCCAATAAAACACGCTCGTAATCGTCGTTCCAACGGTTGATTGGCAACATGATAAAACGTTGGTTAATTGCCCACGTATCAGGTAAGTTGGTCATGAACGAACTGTCGATCATGTTCCACTTTTCACGGTCGTTTTGTTGTTTTTGGTGCAAGACATTGAAAATTGCTCCCCCACTTTCACCAACGGTAAACGAACCGAATTCCGTGAAAATATTTGGTTCTGGAATATCGTTGTCCGAACAAACGCGTTTTACCTGCATCAAAATCTCACGCACCATGTACGCATAGTCGAAGTCGAAAGCCAATGATTTCTTGATTGGAAAACCTCCACCGATGTTCAACGAGTCGAGTGTTGGACACACTTTTTTCAAGTCGGAATAAATACGCAAACACTTCGTCAACTCATTCCAGTAATACGATGTATCGTTGATTCCTGTATTGATGAAAAAGTGAAGCATTTTGATTTCCACCCGCGGATTATCTTGTATAAACGCTTTGTAGAACGGCACAATTTCGCGGTAACGAATGCCCAAACGCGAGGTATAGAACTCAAACTTCGGTTCTTCTTCGGAGGCAATACGAATACCGATTTTCAATTCGTTGTCGCCAATTGCTGCAATCAAATCGTGAATTTCCGTTGTGTTATCGACAACAGGAATGACGTTTACACGTTTCGTTTTGATCAAGTCGGCAATATTTTCGATGTATTGTTTTGGTTTGAAACCATTACAAATAACAAACGATCCATCTTTCAACTTATTCGTTTGCATCAAATTCTTAACGATGTCGATATCGAAGGCTGAAGATGTTTCGATGTGCACATCATTTTTGAGCACCTCATCGAGAACAAAGGAGAAATGCGAACTTTTGGTACAGTAGGAATAATGGTATTTGCCCGAATAACCCAAGTTATTCATCGCTTCACGGAACCAACCTTTGGCACGTTGAATGTTGTGCGAAATTTGCGGTAAGTAATTGAATTTTAAGGGCGTACCGTATTCTTCGATCAATTTACCCAAATCGATTCCATGAAAAATCAAACGGTCATCTTGCAAGTTGAATTCGTCTTGCGGAAAGTCAAATGTTTGATCAATTAAGTCAATGTATTTTGTTCTCATGTGCTCACTACTGGAACTAAGTTCTTTTCCGTTACAATATTACTCAAAAAAATGGTTCAAAGCAGTTCTAAAATACGTTCTGTTGGACGCGCGATTACTGCTTTGTTTCCTACTACTACGATAGGACGCTCAATAAGTTTCGGAAATTGTATCATTGCAGCGATCCATTCGTCGTTGGACAGCGTTTTTCCTTTGAAATGCAACTTATATTCGTCCTCTCCTTTGCGCACCAATGCTTCGGGTGCAATGCCCAATTTATCAATGATTGCTTGCAGTTCCGTTTTTGTTGGTGTATTTTTAAGATACTCCACCACGTCAAACGCTTGTTTTTTTTCTGCTAACAACTCCAACGCACAGCGACTCTTCGAACAGCGTGGATTGTGGTAAACAATAATAGCATCACTCATTTTTCAAAAATTAGGAATGCAAAGGTAGTGGAAATAAGGAAAACTAAATTTAAGATTGAAGATTGAAGATTGAAGATTAAAGATTAAAGATTACAAGATTGAAGATTTCAAGATTGAGTGCCGGTACGACGGGATAAAGATTCGGGATCATTTTAGAGTCTGGTGCAGCAATTTTAGAAGCGCATTTCCACTTAAAACACAAAACAATGCAGCGATTGAAACAGAATTGTATACACACGTGAGAACTAATAACATACAAAACATCATTTCACCTTTTGATAGTTTATAAAGAAACAGTATATTTGAAAATAAGTCGCACTGAAATAGACGTATACAACTAAATATAGGTGTATTTGTCACATTTTATAAGACATATAAACAAGTTAGGGGTAACTGCCAATCACATCAAGAATGAGAAATTACTTAATAATATTTGTTGGATTTTTAATCGGTTGTCAGAGTGAATCAGTTGACAAAACTGAGAGTTATCATGAAATATCAACTGAAGAACTAAAATCAAAAGAAATGGAAAAACTCAAAGAAAGCGAGCAACATTTTAGAGATAGTTTATACTCGAGAGAAAGTGACAATTATGTTTCGAAAATCGAAGAAATTCCTAATCGAGAGGACGACGCTTACCGAATCACAATCAAGTCAAAAAATGGCAACTGGAAAAAAACGAAAGTAATTAATACACGTCCTCAAATGTCCAGAATAAGTGAATGTAATGATTTGTACACCGTTGTAAGCTTTCCTTGTGGTGGACCTTGTCATTCTGAGGTTTTCGTATTTACAAGCAAAACAAAACCTGACGAGCAATATGATTATGTAGCGATTGTTAAAAACAAACCGAATATTATTACTCACTTCAGGGATGAGGAATTTGAAAACTTAATTGTACGCAATTTGACGCGTAACAAAGAAATGAAAATTAATATTTCTGAAATTGAACTGTTTAGTTGGGATTTTATTGATTCTGTAAGTTTGTACAAAAACGAACTCAATATTCACTATATCACTCAAAACGACAAGCAAAAAATTAAAAAAACAAATATAAAAGCGATACTTTAAGATTATACCCCTAACACCAAATAAACAATTGCGCAAAAATTCACTATACTTGTTAAGCGTCATTGCATAGTTGAAAACCTTTATACCCTATTTACATGATAATGCAATCACATAATAGTATCTCAATTGTAATTACTACAATGATAGTGCTCATCTTCAGTCAATGTAATTCTATAAAAAGAAGCTTCGATGCTCCGCCTTCTCCCAATAGTATAAATGATGATCAAAAATGCTATGATAATGGGAAATTAACGACAAGTCAACGCCTTCAAATTTTCCCTTTTAATCAGGCTGAAAGCATTCGTGTGGTTTCATTTAATTCAAATCTTGGAAAAGCACCAATTGAAAATGACACAATTGTTCACGGCCAGACAATTGAAAATATTCTTTTGACAACATCACAAATTGAAGGTTTAACAAACATACTTTTTAATTATAATTATTCCGATAAAACAAATTCATACGATGAGACTCAAGTTGGTTGTTATTTTCCTAGACATGCAATAATTTTTTTGAATAAATCTGAGAAAGTAATTTCATTCATTGAAATTTGCCTTGAATGCAAGAAAACGGTCACAACATTACCTCCTGAAAACGTAGGGAAGTTTTGCGATGGAAAATACGAATTGATTAATAATTTCTTTCAATCAATAGGTATAGAACATTACAAGGACGAATAACATAGCAGTATACAAATCTGACGGAAAAAAGCGGGTTCACTACTAATTAGCAACTTCGATTAAAGTAAAAACCAAATGTTTTATCCATGAAACTACTATTTATCACGCTACTATTCATGATTTTAGTTAGCTGTAGTCAAAATAATAAGATTGCCTCAAAAGCTGAGAAAACTAAATTTGAAAATGGTCAAAAAGCCGAAAACGATTTGTCTGTTTCAGATTCAGCTATCAAAAGTGATTCTGTTTTCTTTGCGAGCAAACGAAAAAAAAACCGTGATTTTACATTGGATTTTGCACTAGTTAGTAATTCTGATTTAACCCTTGACTCGACAAATTCAATCGTTATAAATAAATCTACTGTTCTTTCTATTATGCCGCACAGTAAAATAATAGAAAAATATCAAAGAAATTTAGGTGAAGACGGTTGGAACACAGTATTAGACGACAATCTATATTACGAAAGCATTTTTATCGATTCCCTTAAAAAAAGAAAAATTCCACACACTTATTTTTTTAGAGATAAAAGGTATCTTGTTTTCAAAAAAAATAACGGAACAATAATAATATTAGATCAAAAGAAATTTTTAAACGCTTGGGGATATATTTTATTTAATGGAAAGGACATTCCCACTTTTTGGAATGAACTCGAAATTACACCTATTTTAACTAAAATTTATAATTAACCCGTTGAAGAACGATGTGTACGTTGGACAAAACGAACAGGTATCAGGTGGTTTTGCAAAATGCGGGAATTGGCGCTTAAAAAGCAACATTGTGATTAACAAAATTAACATTAGATGAAAAAAGTAAATTTTTCAATTGCAAAAAGAATTAAAAGCTTTGGATTTGCATTCAATGGCCTTCGCATTTTATTCCATGAAGAACATAATTCACGAATTCATTTTTTTGCGAGCGTATTAGTCATAATTGCAGCACTACTTTTTAAATTAAATACCTACGAATGGATTGCAATAATCTTTTCAATTGGATTGGTAATTACAGTGGAAATCATAAACACTGCCGTTGAAAATATTGCAGACTTTTTGACAACTGAACAAAACAATCATATTAAGAAAATAAAGGATTTAGTAGCTGCCGCCGTTCTTGTAAGTGCTCTGACAGCATTAACAATCGGATTAATTATTTTCTTACCGAAAATAACAGCCTTGGCTAATTTGTGAAATCCGTAATCAGATTGCATTTGTAATTGGTTGATTTGTCAAATCCGAATAATGGGCTTAATTTAGTACCAAACCAGCATCACTAATTTGAAACTACTATTAAAATTTGAACAATAATTACTAACATGAACCAAAGACTTTACTTATTATTTCATTTTGCTGTTACTGTAATCTTTTCATCATATGGGCAATTCTATCCAGTTCATGAGATGCAAGTTACTTTGAAGAATAAACAATCAAAATTATTTGATACTAAGGTTCCATCATTTTACATTTCCAACTTCATAACAGTCAAGGAGTTTAATGTTTTCCTACAAGCGATTAAAAAAGACTCAACAGAATCTTTTTATCAATCGCAATTTCCTACATCAAGAACTTTTGATGTGAAGATGTTCAAAAATATTTTAGCAGACCCAGTTTTACAAAACGAACCAATGCCTGGAGTTTCTTGGACTGTTGCACGAAATTATTGTCAATGGTTAACGGCTCAATCTAAAACCCAAGGGCAGAATTACGAATATGATTTGCCAACAGTTGCAGAAATGATTGCTTTTAATAATTTATACGGCAGTAACACTGCGAATAAACTCGAGACATGGACTCTAAATTGCTACGATGAAAGCATGTTTCTAAATTCAGAATTATTATACTATCAGTACGAAGCAAAAAAATCTGACCCTCCTTCCATGAAAAGAAAAGTCTTTTTTGGAGGTTCATATCACATGAATTACACTTCAAAAGAATCTCGTCGAGAATTTCTTTACGAATATCAAGATAGTTCATCAAGATATATTGGATTTAGAGTTGTAAAAAAAAGTGATCATTCAATTTGTGATACTTTACTAGTCAACCATTTAACTGTAAAATTTTGCTTAAAAAACAATCAATTTGAAGGAATTTATCTAGAGAAATACAATAATGGGAAATTAAAAATTATTGGAACTTTTTCGAACGGTCAGAGAATTGGGATCTGGACTGTTTGGGATACGTTGGGAGTTATTAAGATTCAACGTAATTATAAAAACAATAAAACTTGTGAGTTTTTGTTCCCTTTTCAAAACAATCCATTTGCCAACATCTACCATTCTAACCCTAGTTATGTTTTAGAAAAAAATGATCAAAATATTTATCCATATAATTTTACTGAAGAGCGAACAGTAATCTACTCAAAACGAATATGGCGGGAAATAAATGTAGTAAATGAGCCTGATCTATTTAGAAATATAGATTTCAAATTGTTAATTCACAAAATGTTTAAGAGTAATATAAAATGGTATAAATATGGAGAAAATGGAGACTTTAAAAACGAGTTGCCAAAAGATTATATTACACAATTAGAATTGTCTTCAATTGAATGGGATTTGAATAGATTGGAAATAAAGGAAGATTTCTTCTTCAATTTAGATTTATTAATGTCCGATACACGACAAATTGCTATTAGTTTTTACAAAAATCAAAAAGATAACAAACCGAGCTATACAGTATACTTTCCGAAGCTAAGAAAAATTATGGGTGGAACCAATTTAGTAGATTCAAACTATGATGAAATAAAAACCGTCGATGATCTATTCTTTTTTCATTTATATAGGGGCAATATCATTGGTAGCGGAAATGTCTATGCCGACTCAAAAACTAATAATTCAAAACTAATTGATTTAGAATGTGAACTTGAAAAAATAACCGATGAGCATGACTTGTGGTTAGTTTTTGGAAGATAAATGAATTCATGGCGTTAACATCTGAAAACGCATTTAAACATGTTACGAAATGAGGAAACAGAAAACAATTTGGTCGTTAACTTACAGCAAAGATAAATTGGATGCGCTGATTAAATCAGCTACTAAAATGAACCAATATATTGGTTTGTTTATTTATGTTACATTTCTTTGTAGTTGTTCCAATCACTCTGAAAAGGAACAGTATTTTGTCATAAAAGACCTGAAGAATCACCACAAAACAACGAGTGACACGCAATCAATTGAAACTCCGTTTTTTTATGGAAGTCACAACTTTATTTTAATAAATAATTCAACCATCTATTATCATGATAAATTTGTTTGGTATAGCTGCGGTAATGGAATAGATTTCACAAAACCACCCAGACTATTCATCACTCCTGATAGTCTAGTTGAAATAAAATTAGCTGGTTTAGAACAGTTTTTAAAAGACAAAACAAGTAGAAACAATTTTTTATCTGGTAAAATACTCGGTAAAAATTTAGTTACTATCTCCTCTCCTATTGATACAATTAGAAATGATGCATTATCAATTTTAAGAAAATATTTTAGCACAAAAAAAGATTTTCTAGTTGGAATTAGAAGATGTACCGAAGAGGAAAAATATGTTGGATATGCAAAACTTTCCAACAGACCGTACAATGGCGATCGAATCAACTGGAAAATTGGATTTGATCAAGAAACTCCTCCATCAACAAAGCAAACTATTGAATTTATTCAGACCATAAAATGAACATGAACCAGCAAATAATTCCTACGTTAATTAACGATAAATCTAGTGCATTTTAGTAAAATTAAGGCTAAATTTAGATTGTTGAATCAGTTGAAAAAATACACATATTAAACATAAATGAAGAGAGTAACAATCACTATCATTTTGACAACTATTACCCTTTTTCCAATGACGTTTTGGTTGTTTTTAAGTATCTATGGTCTTAAAAGCATTTTGACAAATTTTGACAGCAATAATATCCCGATTGTACTAGCAATGGTATTTGGAATAATTGGATATATTGGACTCATTATGAACTTGAAAACGGATAAAAAAATGAAAGCTGAACGCATCAATTTCATCTTTTTATTAGTGGGAATAATCGGATTCATCCTGTTTCACTCAATTGAAGGAGGGCTTGAAGCTTGGAAATGGATAATTTTCATGGAGGAACCTGATGAATGGATAATCTTTGTTGGGGCCATTCTAATGACAATAATACTTACAATGATGAAAGGAAATCACCTAATGAAAGGGTTTAAAAACAATAAAAGAGACAAAGCGCCAAAAACATTATATTTGAGAAGGCGCCTTTGCCTATTTTCAAACCGTTAGAGGGCATAGTATAACCATGAGAAAGCAAAAGATACGAGGACATAGACGACGACAAAAGCAAATCGAAAAATGGCGATTGGAAAATCTTGAATTCAGATTTGATTTACTCGAAGGTTACAAAAAAGATCATATCGATATTGTAGTTCATCCTTGGTGTGACATATCGATTATCAATAGCACTTTCCCCGAACCAAAAGGAAAAACAAAGAAATTAATGATTAATGCTTTATTTGATATTCATGACTCTTGGAAGCAGCAATTAGACTCGAGAGGTTTAACATATTATCTCAAAGTTTGGCTTTATGACGAAAGATTTTCTAAATCCCAAGTTGTTTGTGCAATTGAAAATAAAATTGATTTTTATAAAAATTCATTTTCAAAACCTATAGTCAGTGAAGAAATGAACCCATCGAGATTTGGTAATAATCCAAGATTGAAGGAATTCAATTGGGAATTAGGAGTAGATGAAGATTTTTATGACAATAGCACAGTTGGTGATCCTGAAGATTATGGAACACTGAAAGATTATTATGAAATGAAAAAATGGTTTGATAGACAATTAAAAAAACCACATAATAAGTATTTGCCCGAAAAGATAACAAAGGATTTTTTTGAATATTATGGGTTCGTAAAAGGAAAAGTTTGGCTAGGTGAAAAAATGAACGCCCTATAACACACGTCTAGCACAAGAGCCGGAATCTTGGTTACGTGAAACGAATAATTAAAAACAAAACGATCTTGAATCGCGAATAAAACTAACTTTAAAAATCGGCTCCAGCGCCAGGCGTGGGAACGTTAGTACCAATTTTAAGATGACACAGGCAGAAATTCTGGAAATTACCAAGAGAAGACCTTCAGTACATGAATTGTACTATGGTGCTTTTATTCAAGAGCCAATTTTAATAAGTAAAGATCTTTTTGCAATACCCCTTAAGCCAATTGGCTTTAACTCTCAATCTAATTATTTGGGGCAATACGTTTTAGAAATTGCAAGTGCTCCTTTGGATGAAGACGGATTAAATAATTTAATCTATCAAGGCTCAAATGCTTTACCTGTTGTTGTAGTTGTGTGTTTATTAGACAAGGATGCAGAACCTGAAGAATTAGAAGCTAATTCACGAATAAAGCTTGATCAAGCAAATAGAATTCTTAGTTGGGCATCTGGAGATAATATTAACTCGTTTGGAATATTAACCCAACGATTGAAAGAAAGCTTCTTTCGCTTAGTCGTTCCTCACTCCAATAATAGACAACGTTTGGGTTTTGGCAACACTGGGAAAGATTTTCAAAACCAGATATCAAATTTGATAAAAGCAATTGATGAAGATGAGCATTTCAATTTTGGTATTTCTATATTCCAAGATGCATTACGAGAAGTAAGTCCTAAATTTAAAATTGCAAGGTTTTTTAGTTGTTTGGAGTGTTTTGCCCACAAAATAAAAAGTAAAGAAAGACCATCACGAAAAGCTGTTAAGTATTTATTGGGTTTAGAAGATGGTGCGATATCAGAAGTGCACATAAACGGTACCAAATACAGATACGATGTAATAGAAATTGCTGGGAGGATAAGAGATAAACTCTTCCATGGCATTCAGTTTACCCAAGATGATTTAATAGTTGAAGCTAAGGCCGAATTTGAATTATATGAAAAGCACCCTGAACAGATTGCCTCATCAATGCAGAGTTATTGTGAATTGGAAATAGCAAGATGGTCAAATGGAACTTCAAAGGGATTAAAGAAGCCGATTGATTGAAAACTGGTGCTAACAGGCGTTTGGCAAGATTGCGAATTTTGTAGTAAATACACGTTTATCTTTCGCAAGAAATTTTATCTTTGATATAAAATAATTGGTTCCGTAGCTCGCAACCTCGCAAAGCCCGAAAACGTTAGAGACAATAAATGAAGTACATAATAACCATATTTTATTTCTATTGCTTTTTTTCTAGTTGGAGCCAAGATTGGGATACCATTTATTCAGATAATTCTGTAGTGGAGATAAGTGTTGAGATATCATATTACAACTGTAATTTTGTACATATTGACACTGTTTATCGCCTAAATACTTACACAAACGACCTTCCAAATCGAAGGTTATTCCATTACAAAATAAAGTCTTTAATTTTTGAAAGATGGGTGTCTAATGACACCACGTATTGTTTTGGTTACTATGCAAATGGAAATATCAAACTTAAAGATATTTCGTATGAAAATGATTGGCTTCACCATTCAACATATTATGAAAATGGACAATTATGTGTAGGTGGTGAAATCTACAGAAACAAAACTTATTCTTGGAATAGATATTATCCGAACGGAAAACTCATGTCAAAATCCCTTCACTATGATTATTTACCTGGAAGATTTGGTGAATATGAAGAATATTACCCTAATGGTGAAATTTCATCTAAAGAACTGTACAGTTTGCCTGATACAACAAATCGATACTACCAAAGTTCAGAGTTTATCAAGGGAGAATATTTTGATATTAACGGTAGTAAAGTCGATACTGTTAATTCAGTCATTAATATCATGACAACATGGATTCAGCCTTCGCCTCGAACGGAAAGAATTCAAAAAATTGATACACTTTATACACATCATGCTTTTTCAAACCAAAGAGGATATGATCAGAATTTAGCTGAGTTGAAGAAAAACATAAGAAACGAAATTCATCTTCCAAAAAAATGTAATTGTAAAAATGGCGTAGCATGGATTGGATTTACTGTAAATAAGCTAGGAACTATTCAAAATGTTTCCGTTGAATATGAGAATGACTGTGTCAACAATCAAATTGTTAAAGCAATTGAAAAAATTGGTAAATGGAAAAAAGCTTACATTGAAAATGAAGCAGTTGATGTTTTTGTATACACTTATTTAATAATTAACTAAATGTCAATAAAATGCATTAAACAAAATGGCGCACAATTACATTCGAGAGAAGCGCCAAATTGCCATCAGCAGAAACGTTAGTAGTAAGCTTACCTGACGACATAAACGACATGACATCAATGAAAAAAACAATTTTAATATTTGGACTATTCAGCTTAATAATGTGTGACGATATTATAGCTCAAAACACTGTCAATAAAGACTCTGTTAAAAATTCTAAGACAGACAATTTAAAATCTGCCGAAGAATACTTTGAACAAGCAAACACTCTTATAAAGACAAGAATGTTTTCTCTTGACAGCATGACAGTTTCAAAAGCAGCAGATGACTACTTAATGGCTATAAAAATTAAACCTGAATTTTGGCAAGCAAGACGGAATTATGCAAGACAAATGATTTATTTGAAAAGATATGATATTGCTATTGAACAATTAAATCTAGCACTTAAGATTGTAAAGTCAGAAGAATACCCCGATTTAAATGAAATGCGAGGACAAGCATTTTATGAAAAAGGGCTATATGAAAAAGCCATTTTGGACTATGAAATTGCAATAAAATATTTAGGAAATACTGACTATGTTTATTTACTTAAAGCTAAAGCAGAATGGAAACTTGGACAGACAGAAAAAGCTTGTGAAGATTTTAAAACAGCAATAAATGGCTATCCCGACTATGAAAAGGAAAAGGAATTTATTGACTGCAAATAATAGAATTAAAGACAGAATGCCAGCAGGTAACAGGCGTTTGGCAAAAAAAAGCTGGTTCTGAGCTTAAATCAAGCTTTATGCCTCTATGAAAGGTTGTACTTGATTGTTGGTTTAATGCTCAGAAACTAGCTTATAAAACCAAATAAATGACAACGACGAATTGATGACGGGAATTTGCTTTTCAACATCAGAAATTCTTGAAAATGGGAAAATTCGTCTGCACGAAAGTTGGGAATGGACATCGGGAGATCAATCAAAAGGAACATCAATCATTGAAGAACAATAAACGGAATACAATGGCACACGAACACAATTACAAACTAACTGCGGTGTGGACAGGAAACAAAGGTGAAGGAACAAAAAATGTCCGTGCCTATGACCGAAGTCACACTGTATCTATAAAAGGGAAACCAGATATACATTTAACAA
>ERZ650308.234-NODE-234-length-30668-cov-5.081991_pt1 | contig 30668 bp, 37 predicted proteins | sample MGYA00376244_ERZ650308 | MGnify/ENA primary metagenome ERZ650308 (study PRJEB26733, sample SAMN07839295) | wastewater metagenome | biome: small river; feature: stream; material: water | place: USA: North Carolina | collected 2016-04-26 ... | reverse complement strand
GGCGTGCGATGTTGGCATAGCCCTCGTCGATCTCGATGCCGATGAAGCGGCGGCCGTGGGCTTGGCAGGCGTTGCCAGTTGCCCCCGATCCATTGAACGGGTCCACTACCAGCGCCCCCGGCGTCGTCATCGCCGCGACGATCTCGCCCATGAGTCCGACCGGCTTCTCGTTCGGGTGGACAAGCTGCTCCCCGCCGAGTCGCTGGTGACGCAGGACGCTCTTGAGCCTTGACCCGGGCCATTCAAACCGGCCCTTGCGGGCGAACCAGATGGTGTCGTGCATCGGGGCCACGGCCCCCGTTAGATCGCCCATCCCATGCACCATCCGGTCCCACACGACCTGCCCGCCGATCGTGAACCCGGCCCACCCGATAGCCTGCCGGAACGCCTCGGCCGAATCCCACCGGCAGAAACAGGCGAGGCTCCCGCCGTCCTTGAGGACCCGCATCGCCTCGGGCAGCCACCACACGAACGGCGCGTCGTCGTTGGCGATTTGGTCGAACCGCTCGGCCTTATCAGTCCGCCAGGCGGACTGATAAGCCATCCCATACGGCGGGTCCGTCACCACCGCGTCAACGCTCCCCGCCGGGATCGTCCGCAGCACGTCGAGGCAGTCGCCGGTGATGACCGCCCACTTCGCCCGCCCCGTCAGTACGTCCTGAATCGTGCTCACCACGCACCCCCCAACGCCTGCGGCTTGGCCTTCGGGGCGGGCGGAGGCACCTCCCAGTGGCGCTCTTCGAGGAACTTTCGGGCCTTCACCACATACCCCTCCCGCCAGCGTTCAGAGCCCTTCCAGGCCGCGAGGCCGTCAAGGACGGCCCGGGAGTCGTCTTCGAGGCTGGAACGCCTCCAGAGGGCAAGCAAACCCCCGCGATCGGTAGCGTGGCCGGTCGGGTAGGCGGACCAGAACGCCTGGAACCCCGGCGGGGCGTCCCCGGTGCGGTGTTCGCGGTCGGCCAGGAACCGCTCCGACGCGCTCGCGGTCGATGGCGTGGGGGGCGCAGAGAGATCCCCGGAAGACAGAGAGCGTGATTGGGGGGAATCTGAAACTGAAACTGAAACTGAAGATGAATATGAAGGGGTTGGGTTTGGGTTGGACCCACCCTTGGGATCACCCTTGGACCCACCCTTGGGATGACCCTTAAGGGTCGGGTTTCCTCCCCTGCGTCCGGCGTCCCGGCACGCCGCCCGCTTGTGCTCGTCGGCGACCATGCGCCGGGAATAGATCGTGCCGTCCTTGAGGCGGGAGAATACGCCGGAGTCTTCAAGCTCCTGCAACAGCCGGGAAACCTCGTCCGTCGAACCGCCGGTCATGCGAGCGGCTTGTTCGAGGGAGACGGGCTTGCCGGTGGCGTGTTGGAGGTAGCCCCTGCGGTCGCTCTCGTGCATCAAGCAGAGCAGATCAATCCAGAGCCCACGGGCGGACAGGGAGCAAGCCCGGAGGGCCGGGTCCTTGAGCCAGTCGCCAGTGTAGAACATGAACGCCGGTAGTTTCACTTGGACACACCGCCTTCCGTGGCGAACCTGACATCCACCACCCCATCCCGCACCACCAACTCCTCCCGCCGCACCGTCCACACCTTCCGCTTGCCTCGCGCCCCCATCTTGCCCCAGGACCACACCTCGAACCTCGCCCCCGACTCCAGCCACACCCGGATCTTGGGTGACTCCGCCGCCTTGGTCCGACGTGCCGCATGGGAGGCCGAGGCGCACGCCTGGATGCCGAGGATGCCCACCGCCGGGGAGCACGCCACGAGGTCGATGGCGTCGAACAGGTCCAGCCGCGTGCGTGAGTGCATGTTCCATCGCTCGACGACCTGGACCTGGAGGCCGAGTTCGCGGGCGAGGGCTAGGGAACGTTGGGTGGGGCTCATGCGGCACCTCCCAGACCCGCGAACATCCCAAGCCGCTGTCCGATCCACGACATGACGTTTACCGCCATGCTGTTCCCCAGCATCCTGTACCTCGGGCCGTCGGCCATCGGCTTTCCCTTGTATTGAACGAGCGTGTAATCGTCGGGGAAGCCCTGGAGGCGATCGCACTCTCGGGGGGTGAGACGTCGGACGCCGCCGTGCGAAAGAGTCGCCCCGATGTGGTCAAGCGTGCCGCCGCGCTGGAGCGTGATGTTCGTGTCAGAGACGGTGTGGTTGAACGTGTCAAATGCCACCGCCGGAACCTGATTAGCCCCCAATGCGTCCGTATGCGAATCTCGAGCGGACAAGCGGGCCTTGCTTCCCCCGGTCTGCCAGTTGAACGCCACGGCCATCGAACTCGCGTGCATCGTCGGGCAAGGCAAACCCGGCTCAACGCGGGTGCGATTCGCCTTGCTGGTGATGTTGACAGGATCAAAAACCAAATGGGAGTGCCCGTGGTTTGCATCCTGCCCGCTCTGCCCCTGTAGCCGTCCGTACTGGGCGTCCAAGGTCGCTACAACGTGCCCGGCACAGGCCCCGTCGGTTCCAGGGAAGCCACCGCCGCAAGAGCGGCTTTCAAGCGTCCCGGCAGTTCCTTCCCCCGCCTCTCGGCCCGGCGGAGGATGCCCGCACAGGCTTTCGCGCTCAAGTAGTACCGACGCGGGACCTCGCCAGTCTCCAAGACGTGCGACAACGAACACACGCCGCCGACGCTGCGGGACGGCCCGAGGGTGTGATTCCACTCGGACGTACTGAGCGTCCAGAACCCGGTAGGCGAACCCATACCCGAGTTCTGCCAGCCCCCCGAGGAAGGAACCAAAGTCCCGTCCTCCTCCAGACGACAGGACTCCGGGGACGTTCTCCCACACCACCCACTCGGGCCGGCGGCGGTCAACAAGTCCCAGAAAGACGAGGGCCAGGTTCCCACGCGGATCATCCATGCCCGCGCGGAGTCCAGCGACGGAGAAGGACTGACAAGGGGTTCCGGCCACAAAGACGTCGGCGTACTGGTCATCCATCCGCTCCAGACAGGTCGTGAGGTCGCCGAGGTTCTGGGCCTCGGGGTTGTGGTGGGCCAGAACCGCCGACGCTTGCGGGTCAATCTCTGACGTGGACAGGCACCTCCAGCCGAGAGGCTTCCACGCCTGTTCCGGCGCACCAATGCCAGAGCAAAAGGATCGAAAGTTCACTTCCCCTCCCTCCCCGCCTCGTACCCCGCCCGATACGCGGCGTTCAGGTCGGCGGCCAGCCTCGCGGCGTCCCACATCACGCGGTCCTCTTCGCTTGTGTGCCGCATGCGGGCGTGGACCAAGCAGTCGATGCCCGGCCCCTTGACGTTCCAGACGGGAACGCCCCCGTTCTCTCGGGTGGCGTCGTGGGCGGTGTAGGGCTGTTCGTTCATAAACCGCCCGCCGAGCAACAAGCCCGGCGGACAGCTTGGGAGCCAGCCCGTTTCCGGGTCGGGTCTGGCAATGCCTCCCCCGGGGTTTCCCCCTTCGTGGTGGGTGGGAGGCTGGGATCAAACCCGGGCGTCCGCGTTTCCGCGAGTACCGGGTGTTTGGATCACTGCTGGTGAGGAACAAGGTGACGACCAGATTCGAGGATGGGAAGACCGGCCTCTGTCGGGACGTAGATCACCTGATCGCGCCCATCCCGAAGACCGCTAATCCACAAGTACCGGAGGTACGCCTCGTTTTCCTTGAGGCTGTCGCCGATGATGCGGTTGGCCTCAGCCACACCCTTCGCCCGCTCAATCTCCGCCTGTGCGAGAGACTTCGCGGCCTCCCGGTGGGCCTCCGCCTCCAGAACCTTGATCTTGCGGTTTGCCTCGGCCTGCTGGTACTCAGCCTGCCCGCGCATCGTTGCCGTCCACTTCCCGTAAATCGGGAACACGATCATGCCAGCCGCAACACACGCCAGTATGAACATCAAGATCCCAATGACCATCCCCACAATCGACTTCACGCTCAGCATGGAAACTCCTTTCGGGAAATCCCGGGTCGTTCGGGTGAGAGACGAACGCCCGAGGGGTTGGCCCCCGCTGGTGTTTGCGGGGGAGGAAACCCGGGCGGGGTTGTGAGGCCCGCGCCCGAGCGAGGAGAAAGAGAGGAGTCTGTTCGCCCGGCCTCTCACCGGGCTTAATCAAAAGGGATTTCGGATTCCCCCATCGGCATGTTCGCCCCACCACGCGCCGGAACCGCACCACGCGCCGCCGGCTTCTGCGCGGGCCCGTCGCCCGAGTCCTTGCCCCGGAGGAACTGGAAGTTCTCTACCACCACCTTCATCTTCGACCGCTTCGACCCGTCCTTGTCCTCCCACTGGTCGAGCTTGAGCCGGCCCTCGATGTAGATCGGGTGTCCCTTGGCGGTGAACTTCGCCAGCGTCTCGGCGGTCTTGCCCCACGCCTCGCAGTCCACAAAGCAGGTTTCTTCCTTCTGCTCTCCGCTGGCGTCCTTCCACTTGCGGGAGGTGGCGAGGCCCAGGTTTCCGACGGAGTTCCCACCCGGCAATGTCCTAATCTCCACATCCCGGGTCAGATGGCCCATCAGCATCACGCGATTCAGGTTCGGCATCAGTTCTTCTCCGCAATAAAGTCGGCGTACTTCACCCCACGCCCACGGGCCTCGTTGACGATCGACAGCGCCTTGCGGGCGTTGTCCTCGGTAATGTCCTTGGACCAGACCACCCCGCACCGCTTGGCGGCGTCGGTACACGCGGCCTTACGGTCCTCGACCGAGACGCCCGACCACTCGACGACGGCGTGGGCGAACTGGGCGGCAGGGTTCTCCTGAGCCACCACCGCCGCTGGGCGGTCCGGAGTCTCGCGGCGTGCCGGGGGAGGCTCAGCCGCGTCCGCCTGCGCCATCTCATCGGTGGTGTAGATCCCGCTCAGTTCGTTGGGGAACGCACGCCGAAGGGCCAACGCCTCGGCACACTTGGACAGCATCAGGTCTGGCATCTTGGACCACATCGGGGACGGGACGTGCTTCCCGGAGTCCTTGCTGTAGTAGGTCTGGACGTACGAGTTCCACACCGCGACCGCGTACAGGGGCTCCTTGAAGTCCGTGCGGATGACGCCGACCTTTGCGGCGGCCGGGTTCGCATCATCCACCCACACGTCCCGCCACGCCCCATCCGCTCCGCACCAGTGCGGGCCGATCTGCCCGGCGTACTTCCCGGTCCTCTCGGCGATCAGGCGGAAGCCGTCGATGCTGGTCTGGATCGACAGCACCTCGACGAGCTGGCCGTCCACCTTGGCCTTCCGCTTCACCGCGTAGATCTGGCGGGCGAACGGGTCCAGCCCGGTACGCTTGCAGACCATGACGAACAGTTCAAGTTCGTCGTCGGTGCATCCACGGGCGATCGTCCGCTTGAGCAGGTCGATCTTGCTGTCCAACATCCTCGGGTCGTACACCTGAATAGCCGTCGCGGTCATTGGCCTTCTCCTCCAAGATTCCCGCACCACCGCCGCGAGTCGCAGAACTGGCAGTGCTCCCCGGGCGTCGCAGGCATGGTGCCCAGCCGCCGGAGCCTGACGTGTTCCGCAAACCGCCGCATGATTTCGTTCTCACCCTCGGGGTACACGCCCGACGGGATCACAATCCGGTTCATGGGCCGGTGCTGGCCCTTCTCGTACGACACGTCCACCCGCTCGCCCTTCTCCATGTCGTACTCGGACAGCACGGTCGCCCGCCCGAACGGCTTGAGGTTGCGGACTTGGACCCAGTAGAGCGACGGCCACTCACGGAACTCCACCCACTCGTCGTCCAGCAGGACCGCGCCGTACCGCAGCGCCACCCCGTACATCCCGAACTGCATGTTGCGGGACAACTCGTAGTGGCTGGGGGCGTCCTTGCCGCCCTTCCAGTCCCACACCATGAGCCCGCCGTCGAGGTCCCGGCAGAGAAGGTCGATGTGCGAGGCGAAGTCCACTGGCTCGCCGTCCACGTCGAAGGTCGCCCGCACCGGGACCTCGCACCCGATGAACTTACCGATCATCGGCACGCACCGCTCGCCGTACACGGGGATGAGGCTGGCGACTTCGGCGACCATGCTCACCACGTCCCGGCGGACGGCATCGGACGGCGGGCTGTTCTCTTCCTTGGCCCGGCGCTCCACCACGTCCCAGCACGGCCCAACGTTGGCGTTCACGAACGCCGCGTCAAACCTGCCCTTGCGGTGGCACAGGGTCGCCGCCTCGTGCCACAGCAGTCCCCAAGCCTTCGCCGACTGGGTAGAGCCGACGGCCTTGCCGTTCAGGCGAAGGTCCACGGCCCGCAGGCACGGCTTGGTCAGGTCTGACGTGTGGACTTCCATCACATCATGCTCCCCATCAACCCCAACCCACCCGCCACCGCGAGGAACACCGCCGCCAGCCACCACGACTTCGACGACGCCATCGCCTCACGAGCCGCCGGTGCCTCGGTGCCGAGGTAGGCCGCGTCGATGTTCGCGGCGATAAAGTGGTTCATGGCGATGACCACGCAGACGGCGGATAAGCAGAGGGTGTAGATGGAGAGGGTCATCATCACTGGGAAACTCCTTCGGCCTTGTCGGCTTCGGCCCACTGGGCCAACATCTCGCAGAGCACACAGCACGCCAACGCAACGTCACGATTGCTGCAAGTCGCCGCGTACAACACCAAGTACGTCCGTACCGCTTTGAGTTCGTCGGGCGTCGCCTTGCGGTAGACCTCTCGCGTTTCGGCCATGAGTTGGTCGCCCCTGGCAATCTGGCGTGGCAATCTCACTTCGCACCCCCGATCGTGCCGGTGACGGGGATGGGCTGGGCGATGCCGAACCGCTTGACTCGCACCCGAAGGTCCGCGAAACGGTCCCACAACTTCATGGCGGGCGGAGAGATGGAAGCGACCACGAGCATCGCATCTGCCGCCGCACCCAGCGCCTCAGCCACCTCTTCCACCGTCGGGGTCTCTGGATTCAACATGGTCGTCTCCTTGAAACCCCCGCCAGCCAGTTACGGCCAGCGGGAGCGGCGAATGTCAGCCGTTGGGCGTGAGGTACACGTTGCCGTCGGCGGCCTTGAAGGCGCGGTACTTCGCGTCGCCGATGTAGGCGTTCAGCGTGGACGCCACCACATGCGCCCCCGTCGGATGCCCGACCCACTGCACGGCCTGACCGGGCCGCATCTTGGGCATCGCAGACACGATGTCCGCCACCCGGGAACGACCACTCGGACCACGCTTCGCCGCAGGACACTTCACGATCGTCGCCATAAGAGACTCCTTTGCCAGACTTCGGGCGCTGGCAGCCCTCAAACCCCCGCCGACCCGGTAGGACCGGCGGGAGCGGAAAACCCGATGCGTCACGTCGTCCACAGCGGCCCGGCCCAGGCGTCCTTGCCCGGGTCCGAACCGCGCGCGGGGGAGTGGACCCCGCTGGAGGGGAGAGAGTCGTCGATGGGGGTGGGTGCCGCCGGGATCAGCAGGCCCGCGAAGGCCAGCAGGAACGTGGGGATGAAGAACCGAGGCCCCCAGCGGCGGTCTTCGTCCTGGCGCCGGTCGTTGTCGTCGCGGGTGTCGGTGTCCTCGGCCTTGGGCTCCGGATTGTCCCAATACTCATCCGCACGTCGGGCGTTCTCGGCGTCTGCCATCGCCTCGATGCGGGTGATGATGGGGTCAGGCATGGGATGTCTCCTTTTTCTTGTTCTCGTCGTGCGTGCGGAGAATCACACAGACCTCGTGCAGTACGGAGTCTGGCATGTCTTCCCACCGGCGGGCCGAAATAGCCCACAGCGCGGCGGCCCTCGCTTCACGTTTAGCCCATTGCTCGGCGATGTCGGCGTCGTACGGCCTGATGTTGACCGACCGCGCCCAAGAGTCACGCGACTCGCCCCATCGGCACCTGTCTCGCATCCTCCACACGGTCCCGTCCTCACAGGTGAACCGCACGTTGCCCGAGACGGACGCGACGGTGGTAATCTTGACGCCCACCCCGTCGTCGCGGTACCCGACGCTCTTGGGGTACATCACCTTGTCGCCAACCTTGAACTCGGTAGTCATGGGTCGTCTCCTAAATCCCGAACGGGATGAACGTCTCGGCGGTCTTGGTTCCGCTGGGTTGACGTGCCTCTCGTCCGAGGGCGGAGTCGATCGCGGCGAGGGTGTCGCCCATCCGCTCCTGGATGTGAGCCCGAACCCGGTCCTTGGAGGCGGCGGCCTCGCGGGCGTCGTGCTTGGCGGCGTGCATCTCGGCGTTCTCAGCAGCCGCCCGCAGGTTGTGCGCGGACTGGGAGGCGTGGCCGCCGGTGAAGGCGGAGATGATGTCGTCGAAGATGGGGTGGAGGTTGCTCACTTGGTCACCCCCTCGGCCTTGGCGATCGCGGCGCGGGCCGCCCAGTAGAGATCCCCGTCCCCACCGAAGTTGCGGCCAGAATCCAGTTCGGCCTTGACGATGGCGTACAGGTCCGGCGCGGCGGCGATCAGGCGGGCGTTGGCGTCCTCGTCGCCGTACTCCACCCCGCCAACCTCCGGGTCGGGCGGTTCGGGGTTGGCAACCGGAGCGTGAATGGTGCAGATCAGTACCGCGTCAGCGATCAGGCCCGACCCGGCCGGGGGAACCGCGTAGACGCTGGCGTCGTATCCGGATATGCCCACGGAACGGTCGCCGTCATCGGCGGGCTCAATCTCCCACGGCCCCGGCGTGTGCTTGCTCACTGGGCACCTCCCCGGCGGGCGGCGAGCATCGCGTCGGCGTAGATGTAGCAGCGGAGCGCGTCTGTGCCGGCGAACATGGACGCTTGGCACTCGGGGTTGTCCCCGGTTGCGATCCGCGACATCGCATCGCCGCTCGCCCCCTCTTTGGCCAGCAGGCCGGTAAGCGCCTGCCCCGCAAACCAGTCGCGGAGGGACATGCCATTGGACCCATATGTGCGTCCGGTCAAGGGAAACACGGACCCGCCGTCGTCAGCCTTCGTCGTGTTCTCCGCCATGCTGCACCTCAGTTGAGGGCCGCACGAAGCTCCATCAGGGTCCGGATCTGGGAGTCAATCACCGATGCCAGCGTCACAAGGATGCTGCCATAGGGTCGATTCCCCCCGGCTCCATTGGAGGACGTGCGGGTCCGTGAATCGGAAGAGCGCGGCTCGCTGCTCGGACGATTGCTGAGGCCGGACAAGCTGGGGCAAGCCGCGCTCTTCTGGTTCACGATGTTGTTGGGTGCGTTGTCCATGCGCTCAGCGACGGAATAATCGCCAATCCGGGCCGACTTCGCCACCGCCGGGGGGTCTTTCCGCGCACTTTTTTTGACGGGCGGCAGTAACCCCGTGGTTTCACAAGCACTTACGGAGTTTTCCACAACCTCGGCGTCGGTGTAAAGGTCCATCGTGATCCGCGTGTCGGTGTGCCGCATGGCCTTCCGGCGCTCCTCCGGGGAAACCCCTTGGATGGCGAGCTGGGTGCAGAGTCCCTTGCGGAATCGGTGCCACTGGCCCCGCCGCCCGTCCGCCACCGACGCGATCCCACACGCCTCCATGTCCGCCACGAGGGAGTGGTGTGATGGGGTGTGGGGGAACAGTATCTCCCCCCGGCTGTACCTTCGCCACGCTCGCAGGACCCCGGCACACTCGGCGTTGTACCGCAGGGGGTCGCGGCGGCGGCTCTTGTCGGCGGTGACAGTCAGGGTCCGGCGTTCGAGGTTGATGTCGTCCCACCGCTGGCTCTTGGCCTCAAGGTGCCGCAGACCGGTCAGGGCGAGCACCGCGTAGAACGTGGACCGCATGGGCCCGTACTTGCCCGCCCGCTGGTCATTACGCTCCATCTGGCGGGCCCGGGCGATTAGGCGGACCATCTCGTCCCAAGTGAACGCCGACGCGCCACGGGCCGTCCTGGCGGCCGGAAGGCGGATTCCGTCGAACAGGTCGGCCGGGGCGTCGTCCGTTTCGGCGAGGAACGCCACGAACGCCCGCAGGCGGCTCCGGTGGTTGTGGGCGGTCTTGGCAGCGCCGGGCCCGCCGTCGCGGACAAACGCCCGAAACCACGCGACTGCAGACCGGCGGGTCATGTCCCCAAGGTTTCCCCAGCCGCACTCCTCGGCGATCCGGAGCACGGTGGCGGCGGCCTTCTTGGCTTCGATGGGGGACCGCTTGCGGACGACGACCTCATCGTCCACCCAGAGGCGGACGGCTTGCGATATTGACCTCAGCATACCCCCAAGTATGGGGGAAACACCCCGGTCATACCAGACCGTACGTTCGACCATCTGCCCGTTGCACCATTTCGTGTGAACGCAGACCGGGTGATCGGACCTCATGTTCACCCTCAGGACGAACTCTGAGGATAAAGGTCGCGTGAATCCGTGAAAAACGACAACGCCCCCGGAGGCGGAGGCGTGGTCGCTGGAGTCCTAAAGGCGGACGCCCCCTCTCGGGGTGCTCCGCCCGCTAGCCCTACGGGCTATCCGTCTCCGGCGTACCGGAATCCCCACCAGCCCCGGCCGAGGCTGGAGGGCGTGGCGAGCCTTCGGGGGCTATTGCTCGCCGGTCCTCCCATATCAGGGGTCAAACCCCGAGGACCAATCCCCGCCAGCCCCGTAAAGGGCGAGCGGGAAGCTCCGTTTCGGGAGTTCCACCCGGCGCTGACGAGGCCGGGGCAAGGGCGCTCTGCTAATCGGCCCTCCCGCTCCCCCTCAGCCACGGCCCGACGTCCTTCGGGTCGTGCGGACGGGGGGAAGTGTCCAAACAGGCGGAGGGGAGTTGAACCCCCATCTCCGGCCCTCGGACTCTTTGGTACACGCCGCAGAGTGAGAGGGAGCCCCCGGACTCTTTCCAGTTGAGTTACCGCCTGTCTGCATGATTCTAGCCCGCCAACGTGCCAGAACTGACGCCTTAGCCCCGCAAACGGGCTCAACGTGCCAGTGTTGTCACCAAGAAACAGCCCGCCCCGGGGTGAGCCGAGGCGGGCCGCTATGACGGTCCAATGCCGTTGTGTTCCCTAGAATCCCGCCCGTGACTCAGACGCCCCCCATCTGGGCCGATTCGCCCCTGCAACTCGTCGGGGGGTACCTCACTCTGATCCCCCCTGCAACCGCCGGATCATCCCCGACGCCTTCAGCCCATCCCCCAGACACATCACCGCCACGTCCTGACACCCCTTCCCATGATCCTCCCCGGGCAGGATGAGGACGGCGGCGTCGAAGTGTTCCTCGATGATGGCGACGGCGCGGGCGACCTGCTCGGCGACACCCTCGGGCGCGGGGGCGAGGTTGCGGCGGATCTTCTTCTTAGCCATTGCGAAACTCCCTCACTTCGGCCGTCCACTTCCAGCCCTTGACCTCCGCCACCAGACACCCCGCGCCCCACCGCGTCGTGTTCCGCCGCTTGGCGTACTGGGGCTTGAGCGGCCCCAGCGTGCCGACGTTCGCATACCACCACGGGAGTTGGGTGTTGTGGTTCAGCTGGCACTGCGTCACCCGCACCGGCCGGTGGGTGTGCCCCCGGACGAACAACCGGCCCGGCTGCCACCCCGTCATCCCGGCGAACTCGATCGCCTCCCGCTGGTCGGTGTTCACGCCGCAATCGTACCCGTGATAGAACGTCAGCGGCCCGACGTGGTAGCACCCGTGCTTGGATTTCTCGTAGCAGATTTGGGTCCACTCCCGGAACTCGTCCCCGTACGCCCGGGAGTTGTTCCAGTGCAGGGCGTCCCGCAACTGCTTCGGAATCCGGCGGGCGTCCTTGATCTGGAGGTTGTCGTCGTGGTTCCCCAGCAGCCACACCAGCGCCGCCTTCGGGGCGGCCTTGCGGATTTGGGCCGACTGGGACGCGGCCACCCGGTACTCGTCGTCGAGCGTGTGGGCGTGTTCGTCGGGGTGGACGCTGGCGGCGTCGGCCTCCAGCCAGTCACCGAGGTTCACGATGTGAGTGGGCTTCTCTTGGCGGATGATGGAGATGAGCCACGCGAAGGCGTCCCGGCGGGTGAACGGAGCGTGGAGGCACGAGAACGCGACAACCTTGCTCAACGGTACACCATCCGTTTCCCGTCCCGCTTGCGGGTGTACCGGCCGCTCTCGGGCGGGGTCGGTCCCGGCGGTGTCGTGTCATCCCGGCTGACCCACGCGGCCAATGCCACAGCCATGAGCACGAGGAACCCGAGCCCGATCAGGGTTACGGCGTCCAATCTTCTTCCCCTGTGCCATGCAGTTCGTCGTCGTCGGACATGAACGGTGGGTCATAGACCCCGATCACAATCTCGTCGCCGAAGTCACCCACACTAACCTCCGTGGTTAAGAGGCAGGGGAACTAACCGGAACGGTTACTGCTGGGCGGGAGGCTGGGTCTTGCCGGAGCGGATCTTCTGGGCGGCGATGGTCGCCACCACGCCAGCGGCCGACGCGGCGATCAGGTTGAAGGGCGGGGGGAGAAGCGCCGACGCCGAGGACGCGGCGGCCCCGAACGTCTCGACCTGCTTGGCGTCAGACTCCCGCTTGGCGTCGCCCTCGATGGAGGCGGCGTACTTGCACCCGGCGGCGAGGACCACGATACCGGCGACACAACACAGAGCCTTCATATCAGCCTCCTTTGATGGCCTTGTCCGACTGCTTGGACCAATACACGCTGAGGAAGAACCAGATCACCGGGCCCAGGAACGCGGCAAGCGCCCCCTGGTCGGCGTCGTTGATCCGCAGGGCGAACGCCCCGACGATCATGGCGACAAGCACCCGGACGCCAGACTCGACCGTGGCACGTTCGATCACTTGATCCTCCGGAGAATCTCGTCCACCTTCGTCTCGATCCGCCCCACGCGGTCGGCCGTTTCCTTCTCCACGATCCGCAACCGGCTCTCGTGGTCCGTCAGCGTCCGGTCATGCTCGGCGTCCTTGGCCTCCGCGTTCGCCTTGAACGTCACGGTCGCGCCGGTGCCGCCGACGACAACCCCGATCGCCATCAGGGCGGCCCCGATGGTGGTGGAGACGCGCCGGGACTTGTCAAGCTGAAGATGGGCAGGACTCAATACGCACCCCCATTAGCGAGACAGCCGCTGCCGCAGGCGCGGGGCGGTCGGATAGAGAACGGGCCCGTCGCCACCGGCCCCCGCCAGTGCGCCGCCCCCACGGGTCAGGACAACCCCGCTGGTCAGCGAGGCAAGGGACGCCACGGCCGTACGCCGCAGCGTGCTGTTGTTCGCCCAGCGGGCAAGGTCCGCCCGCAGCGTGCTCGCCTCGAACAGCGGCCACCCAGTCGCGGTGATGCTGGAGTCGTAGTACACGCCGCTGGTGTCAACGCCGGTGCTGGTGTTGCAGAACTCCGCCGCCGTGTCGAAGGACGTGTTCTGGGAATACTTGTTCAGCCCGACGTAGAAGTTGCGGCTGAACTGGCGGCGGGTGTCGTTCGCCAGCCACGTCGTATCGCCCGCGCAGAGCTGGCGGTCGTTCGCGGTGGCGAAGGGGAACGCGAAGATGCTGTCGGTGCAGATGACCGAGGACGTGGCCGAAGTGCTGTTCCACGTAAACACGTACTGGTTGTTGCTGCTGGAGTTCCGGCCGACCATCAGGAACGTGCAGCCCTGGAACTGGAGCGTGGTGCTGTTGGCGAGGTAGAACAGGTTGTTGTAGACGTTGCCCGACCCCAGAGAATCCATGTCCACGATGAACGTGCAGCGGTCGAACAGGAAGTACCGATCGTCGGTGCCGAGGGAGATGTTGAAGTTCCAGCAAAGCTGGCTGGCGTTCGCGCCAAGAATCGGCGTGCCGCTGGTCCAAGTCGCCCCGGAGTTGAGGTGGTCAAACGTGCAGCGCTGGAAGGCGATGTACGCCTTGTGGTCGGTCGCGGTGGGCGTGGCGACGCCGCCGAACCCCGGGCGGATGTAGCAGTCCTGATAGAGAATCGGGTAGGACGACGGGATCGAGGCGGCCCACCCGGAGGTTGGCTGCTTCGCCCCCACGATGGCGAGGGCCCCGGCGGAGGAAACGCCAGCGCCCTGAGTGCAGATGAAGTTGGCCCTGCGGACGATGTTCCCGGTCTGCCCACTGGAAGCGCCGCCGACGTGGGCGGCAACGCCGTAGGTCCGGGTGACGCTGGTGTACAACTCCACCCCGGCGGGGCTCAGGACCGGGCCGGGCCGGTAGTCCAGGTCCTCGGAAACCATCCCGTTGAGGGTGGTGCCGGAGAAGTTGGAGATGCCGAAGAACGAGGACGCCGACGCCGGGTTGCCCGACGTGAACGATCCGTACGCCCGACGGCCAGAGCAGCGGCGGATGGTGCATGAGCCGGTCGTGTCGGGGTTGGAGCCGGTGTGCCCGAAGTAGTGGTGGCTGGCCCCGTCGAGCGAGTGGCAATCCTCGATGACGCACCCGCTGGCGTTGGTGGTGTTGACGTGGTAGATGCCGTAGTAGCCGTTCGCGTTGGCGGTGGTGATGCCACGGATGGTGCAGTTGCGGGCGTTCTGGAGTTCCAGCAGCGAGTTCCCGTCCTCGGTCATGTAGCCGACCAGACCGGACGCGATCGTGCCGCCGGTGATCTGCGTCCCCACGGGGTTCGTGACGTTGACGTAGAGAACGCCCGTGCCCGAGTTGTAGTAGAACGAGTTGGCCGTCGCCGCGCAGTTGGCCGTGCTGGTGGTGTACGTCAGGTGGGCCATCGGCACACCCTCGCGGTTCTTGACCTCACCCCAGCGGTACGTCGCGCCCGAGACGGTCTTCCCGGTCGGCAAGGCCGCGTCGATGACGTAGTACCCACCCGCGTTCCAAGTGAACGACCCGCACGGAGCGTCGCCCCGCAGCAAGGGCGGGCTCAGGGTCAGGCCCGCCGGGTTGGGCTGGCTGATCCCCCACGGCTGGATCGTGAGCGCGACCGCAGCCGCCCCCAAGTTGTAAGACGCATACCCATATTCGGGGTTGGCGGCCGTGCCCCGGATCTGACCCGAGACGTACACGATGTCGCCGTCCGCAAAGCCTGTCCCGGCGGACACATACGAGAACAGGCGGTTCAAGGACGAAGCCGGTGTGGAGGCCGACTGGCACTGAGCCTGGGTCGTACCTGTACCGGACGGATGGACGTAATATGAAGCCACCAAGCACCCCCACCAAGTATAGCACTACCCGCCAGCCACCACCGGCAACTGTTCCCGGGCCCACGCCGGGATCATGTCGTTCAGACCCTTGGCCTGAGCCTCCGCGTACAGCTTCATCAGGGCCGCACGGGCGTTCAGGGACGCGGACTTGTTCCCCTCCCGCTCGGCGATCGTGATCCGCTTGCGGATCGACTGCTCGTTCTGCTTGAACTCCCGGGCGTTGTTCTGGCGGATGCGTTCGTCGTCGAACGGCTGGGACCGGCCACCCAGCGCGATCCGGGACGCCAGCGGGATAGCCCCGGCACTGGCCGCCTTCTGGATCGGACCCTGCCGAATGTTGCCGATGCCCAGTTCCCGGAACGGCCGGACCTGCCCGGCGAGGTACTCGCCGACGGTGAGGTCGCCCTGATTGGGGTTGAACCCGATCTCGCGGCCGGAGAAGAGTTCGCGGCCGGAGGCACCCTCCATGAGCATCTTGAGCGGGACCGTCAGGCCGAACCCGACGTTCTCCAGCAACTGCTTGGCCCCCAGCGCCCCAATGAACGGGGACGCCGCCGCCCCGCCCACCGCCGTTGCCGTCTCGGTCGGAAGCAGGGTGCCGAGCGTGGTGGCGTACCGCGAGTCCGGGTTGAACCCGATCTGGAGGGCCATCTGGTCCCGCATCCAGTTCGGGCGGAGGTACTCAGGGACCGTACTGTCCCCGTACAGGCTTTCCTCGATTGCCCGCTTGGCCCGGGGGGCGACCGACAACAGGGCGGGGTTCTGCATCATCCGCTGGGTCCAGTACAGGCCCGAGTGCTTCATCCATGCGTAGAACGGGATGAGCCGCTTGAACCACCGCCGCTCCACCCCCGTCAGGTCGGACACGTCGAACAGCCCGTTCAGCACCTTGTGGGCCGCCCCGGCGAAGTCGTGCCCATCGTCCATCAGGGCCAGCAGCGAGGTCATCCGGATAGCGTCGTTGGCCCGCCCGTTCAGAGCCCACCACGGCGCGGCAAAGTGGTTCATAAACCCTTCGTCCACGCCAAACCGCCAAGCCTTGCTGATCTTCTCGTGGTGCGGGATCTTGGCCCAAATCTGGTTGGCGTTGTCCACCTCCACCAGACGCTGGGCACGCTGCCGCATCTCGCTCCAACGGGTCTTCACGAACCCCATCGGGTTCTTGAGGGTGTCGGCGGACATCATGCTCTGCGAGTACGGCGGGAGATAGACCCCGTTCTCGATGAGCTTGATGAACGGCTCGCCGTGGACGTGCCCGCTCAGGACGCCCATCTGCGACGCCCGCTGGACCAGCTCCTCGGCGCTCATGCCGTGGGCGTCAACCAGCAGCTCTTTGAGCATGGCGGCCTTGTCCTGAGCCATCGCCAGCCGGATGCCGTCCTTCATGCGGCCGATCGCCTTGGTCGGCGAGACGCCCATCATCAGCATCTGGAACACGCCGCCGATCACGTCGCCCACGACCCACGACAGGTGCGCGAGCGTGGTGCCCTTCCAGTACCGCAGGAACTGGTCGTAGACGTGCAGGACGGTTCCGGGCTTGGACTCCACGTCGGCGAGACGCTCAAGAGCCTCGGCCACCGGGACGGGGTACACGATGTCGATGTCGGACGACTTGTACATCCCGGAGCCAAGCCGCTCCAGAGACTCCTGAATCTTCGCCACGTCCTTGACGCGGCGGTACTTCTCGCCGCCGACTTCCAGCACGAAATCCCCGCCGGACTTCACGACGGTCCCGATCGCCCCGTTCGTGAACGGGATCTGGTCGCCGGTCTTCAGGCGGGAGATGTCCTGCACAGCCGCCTTCGGGACGGCCTGGGCGTACCCCGCCATGATTTCGGAGAACTGTTTGCGGATGGTGGCGAACTCGTGCGACCCGGCCCGGCGTGCCATCGTCTCCGCGAGGCTCTCCTCGTACAGACCGCGAGGCATGGACACGCCGGGGTTCATCGCGGCGAACTCGGCCGGGAGGTCGCGGTTCTTCGTGATGGGGTCCACCATCTTGAAGGACGAGGTGGTCAACTTCTCGGCGGAGGGCAGGGCGTTGTAGTCGGCCGCCTTCACGATGTTCTGCTCGAACTGGGACAGGCGCGATACGTCCTCGGCGGTGATCGCCGCCCGGTTGTTCGCCCACTTGTCCCAGAACTCCACGTTGAACCCGACGTTCCCGGCGTGCCCACCACGCAGACCGGAATCGTGGGCCATCGACATGAGACGCTGGCGGCCGATGTCGCTGAGGTCCCCATTCTCGGTCAGGAACCCATTGAAGAAGTCGTACTTGAAGCGATACATCTGCTTCGTTTCGCCGTCGCGGACGGACTGCCACGTCGCCCGCGTCGTCACCAGAGGCTTTGTGAACTCGGGGTCGCCGCCGGGGATGCTGGGCTTGGTGAACCCGCCCGTCTCCGCCATGCTGCCGAGAGCCTCTCGCCCCTCGGCCGTCAGCGTGCTGGGGAGGTACTTGTCGCGGTAGGCGTTCAGGACACCAGACTCGAACTCGTCGTCCGTCATCGCCCGCAGCAGGTCAATGTGCTTGTCGCCGACGGCGGTGAGGTTCTCGAACGCGGGGCCGAGCCCGGCGTTCTTGGCGTCCATGATCGCCTGCTCAATCTCCGAGTTGTGCAGCGACCACGCCTTGCCCTCCGGGTCCATGCGGAGGATCATCATCGGGAACAGGACCCGCTCGGCCTCGGGGAACCTGTCGGACGAGATACCCGCCTTTTCCAAGGCGTCCATCACGTCCTTGCGGAACTCCTTGATCTTGGCCGTTGCCGCCAACTCCCGGCGGGCCGCAGCCTGCGACTCCATGATCCGCATGAGGCGGTGGGCCTCGCCCTTACCGCCCCCGAAGATCGACCGCATCACCTCGGTCATCGCGTCGTACTTGCCGAAGGCATACTGGGTCGCGGTGTTCGTGTCGCCGAACAGCATCTTGCCGATGTTGCGGACGCTCGTGAACATCGAGTACCCGCCGACCGTGCCGCCCAGCCCCATCATGTCCTTGGCGATGTAGGCCAGTTCCTTGTTGCTGGTGTTCTTCGCGGCCTCCACCAGCGTCCCCTCGATCGCCTCGGCCTGCGCCATGCGGAGCTGAAACTCACTCTGCACAAGGTCGGCCAGCGACTCCATCTGCGTCACCTTCTTGGGCGACCAGTTCAGCAGCTCCTGCTGGGCGGGCTCGAGCGCACCGACCCGCTTGGCGAGCGCCTTCTCGCGGAGGTCCTGGCGGATCTCGTCGGCGGCAAAGCGGTTGCGTTTCTCCCACTCGCGGAGGTTGGCCTCGTGGGCGGCCTTGACCTTGTTGGCCGCCGTCTCGCCGCTCTCGGCGTAGGCCAGTGCGTGCTCGTCCGCGTTCATCTCAGGCATCGGGTCGAACAGCCCGCCACGGGTTTCCGACCATTCCTTGCGGGCACGCTCCATACCGTCCGCAACCTCGGCGTCCATCTCGGGCCCGAGGGCGCTGAGGATGCGTTTGCGTTCCTCCACCGCGTCCAGCATCTCCGCGTTCTCTTTGAGAAGCAGGCTGGCGTCGCTGACTTTGGCGACCAGCTGGTTCTTCTGGTGGAGGACCTCTGCAATGCTGTTGAGCTGGTTCTGGGCGCGGGAGGCGTTCAGCCCCTCGATGACGCCACCTGTCGGGTTGTGCGGGTCCACCGCCTGCACGATGGACCGGGCCTTTTCGACGGCCTGATCGCGGAGCCCGCCGGGGCGGTCGATCTCGTGCTGACGGGAGGCGAGGTTGTTGGCTTCGTCGCGGAGAGCGTTGATCGGGTCGTGCCGTGCCTCGTAGGCCGGGCGGGCGGCGTTGACATCATCCCGCGCCTTGCGGTACTCCAGCCGGTGCTTGTTGCGGATGTCCTTGGCGGAGGCCCTCACCTTGCCGAGCTGATCGACCTCGCCCGGCGACGCAGCGCCCCACGGGTGGAGTTCGGACATCGGGACCATTGTGTCCGAGCCCGAGAGCTTCGCATACAGCGTGTTGTCGGGTGCGAGGTGGAACGCCTCCACCGTTCGGGGCTCGGCAAACTGGCCGACGCCCTGGCCGGTCCACTGGACCTGCTGTCCGATAGCGACCGGGCCCGCATCAGCCGTCGCGGCGGCGTCGATGTGAGCCCGCCTCGCATCCCGGTAGTTCTGCTGGGCGGTGCGGTATCGCTCGCGGGCGGCCTTGCGGGTTTCGTTGAGTTGATTGAACCCATCCTCCACCCCGGCCTTGACCTCCTCGGCGGCGGGCATGTGGACGGTGCGGATCTCGGCCGCACGGTTCTGGATGTTCGGCACCTCGTTCTGGAGGTCCTTGAGGTCCTGTAGGGGCTGGTTGAAGAACCCCACGTCCTCGCCCAGCGGAGCCGTCTGCTTGAGGAACCCGGCGTTCGCCTGCGCCAGCATCGCGGCGGCGTGAGCTGCCTCGCCCGTGAACGCGGGCACGAACAGCCCGTACGAGGTGAACGGGATGTGGGCAATGTACGACCCGGCGGCCTTGCCGGTGCCAGCCCCAACGAACCCCGTGCCAATCTGGTAGCCCTTCGCGGACGCCCGGCCGTACTGCTTCACGAAATCGCGGGCGGCGATGGACTGAGCCGTTTCCTCGGTGGAGTGGAAGGCGTCGGCGAACTTGGACCCGGAGCCTTGCAGGTCCATGCCGAGAAGTTCACCGACTTTGCTGAGTTTGGACTGCGAGCCGTAGATGCCCGCCTTGATCTCGCGCTCAATCTGAGCGGCTGACTTCGTGCCACGGCTGGCGGCGAGCGTGTCCTCGCCGAACCCAAACGCCTTGAGCACCCCGGCGGCGTGAACGTCCTGCACGGCCTGACCACGGGCGGCGGCCTTCACGGCGGCGTTCAGTGCCCGGCGTCCCTCGGCGGTGAACTCCACCGTCTTCCCGCCCGTCCCCACGATCTTCCCGCCCCACCCCGCAGGCCCGAGGTACGTCAGCGGGTCCATCGCCACGTCGCCCACGAACCCCGCGACGCCCTTGATGATCCGGTTGTCCACGCCAAGTTCGTCGAGGATGTCGGAGAACCGGACGTTGCCGAGGCCGAACGTGCCCGTGTCGCCCTCGGCCTCCTTGCGGCGGCGGATGGACGGGAACAGCGTGCTGGCGATCACGTTCCTCGGCATGTCGAGCATGTCAAGGAACCGGGTGACGGCCCCGCGATCGTCGTACCGCTGGGCCTGATACCGCTCCATCAGGGTCGGCATGTCAAGAGCGTTCATCTCGCCGATGGACATCCGCTTGGCCGACCGCTGGTCCTGCACCTCGGGCGGTGTTTGGGCTCGGTTCGCCTTGATGATGGAGTCGGTGGCGACCTCTCGGACCTTGCGCGGGGGGCGGATGTCGAGATCCTCCCCTGTTTCGATGGGCTGGACCTTGAACGGGTCGGGGAGGTTGGGTAGGCTGAACGCGGTCACTTATCCCCCGGGAGCGGAAATGCTGCTCGCAATGCAAGTGTCGTCCGCCAACATCGTCGCCATGATCCTGCTCGGCCTTGCCCTCATGTACAAGTCCTTTGTGACCGCAGGCCAGAAGCACAAGCCCGAGAAGCGGCGGATGACCGAAACCGGAATCTGGGCCATGTCATCCATCGGAGTCTTCGGGCTCCTTCTCCTCCTATGCGTTGGCTAGGGCCGTCAGCCTCGCACGAAGGCTGTTGAGCCGCTGGGCCATGTCGCCGCGACCGGCACCGGCAAGGTTCCACCCCTTGAACTCGTTGGGCGGCATCAGCGACAGGATGTTCCGGGCGACGATCTTCGCCTCGTCGGGCGAGACGCGAGCCAAGGACTCCAGCGGGTCCACCACCATCGACGAGAACTGATCGACCTTCTCGGGGTGAGCCGCGCCGGACCAGAAGTGCTCGCCCGTGACCACGTTGTCCGAGTCCAGCATCCCGCCCAGCGACGGCTTGACGAGGTTGTTCCACGCATCCCGGGCGGCGTTGAGGAACGACCCACGGTTCTCGTACCCGGCGGCGTTGTACCCGGCGTTCGCCCGCGCCATGTCGGTCTGAGACTTGGCGAGGATGGGCCCCGCCGCGCCGGTGGCCCGCATGGTGTCCGCCTCGGCCTGAGCCTTGGCGAGCTGAGCCTCCTGCATCTTCATGCCGATCTCACGCTGACGCTTCGCCATCGTGGCTTCGTCCATCTGGGCCTGCGTCACCATGTCCCGCTGGCCCTTCATCCGGTCCGCCTCGGCCCCCGCCGCCGCCGCCCGGACCTGTGCGGCCTGAGATGCCGCGTCCCGCTGTCCCTGACGGCCAACGTAGTCAGCCTTGTACTTGCCAGAATCCAGGTCCCCCTGCTCGCGGTCAATGTCCGCCAGCCTCGCACGGAGCTGCTCTTGCATCTGGTTCCGGCGGATCTGGTCGGCGTTCACGGCCTTCTCGCCCGGGGTGCCGTAGGCCCCGCCGGACTGGACGTACTGACCCGGGCTGAACTCCCGGCCCGCCTCCCGCTGGAGGTTACCGGACGTGTCACGGAGGACCGCATCGCCCATCCCCCGCTGCCAGAGGGCCATCTTCCCGGCGTTCATGGTCGCCTGATCCTGATCCGCCCCGCTCATGGGCTGGCCAGCCGCCTCCAACTGGCGCTGGACCTCGGCCCGGCGGATCGCCAGCATCTGGCGCTGCTTGCCCTCAGCCTCATCCGGGGACAGGAACTTGGGCATGTTGGGCACGGACTGCCCGAGGGCGTCCCGCTCGGCCTTGAGCATCCGGACGTAGTTGACCGCCTCGTCCCGGCCGGGGGAGCCCAGTTGGACCGGCAGCACCCGGGTCTTCAGGATGGTGTTGATCTGCTGGTCCAGAGCCGCCTTCCGGCCCGCCACGTCGTTGACGGTGGGGATCGCGGAGGGACCGGCCACGGGGACTCCGGGAACCATCGGCGAGGCCCCCACCGCGACCGGCCCAGCAGCGGGTTGCTGAGTTGGGACCGGCTTGGGCGCGGTCGCGGTAGGAACGTCCGGGACAGGCGCAGCCGCCGTCCTCGGCATCGGCTGAAAGATGCCGGTGGGCGGGGGGCCGAACTTCTCGGCCGCCACCTGATTCATCTTCTTGGATTTGATCTGGTTCCCAGTGATCTTCCGCCGGAGATCTTCATCCGCCGACGGGCTGTACCCCATTGCCATAAACACCCCTCGCTATCTTATGCCATCGGATTCCCGTCGCCACAACCCTTGCACCCGCCGTACCCACGGACCAGGGCGTCCACCGCCGGGTCCACCATCGACCCGCCGGGGCCGCGCAGACCGTTCCCGGGCGGGGCGCACTGCCCCAGCCTCGTCGTGATCGTCAGGTCAATCGTGTACGCCATTGTGTAGTCGTTATCGACCGTCAGGCTGCGAGCGTTCCCCGTAGACCTGTACGCCATCACCAGATTGCAGGCCGACCGGCTCAGGTTCATGGTCACTAACGCCGTGCCCGTGATTCCAGACCCCGGAGCCACAGCGCCGAACGGCAGGGTCTGCCCGTACAGCGACGACGATGAGCCATTCCAAACCGCAAGCATGTCCTCGCCGAGCGTCCCCTCGCCCAGCCCGCCGAAGATTCGGATGCCGTGCGGCCCCTGCGTGTCGGCACCAAGCAGGAACACGCACGGTCCGGCCTGAGACGACCGGGATGGTGTACCGATCCTGGACCATCCGGACCTGCGATTGACCGGGACGTTCCATCCCGGGCTGCTCGCTTGGTTGTTCACCGAAGTCAGCAGAATCGCCTGCGCCGGGCTTGCACGAGGCGCTCGCTGCGTGAACTCGATGGGGTCAGAATCGTTCCGTACCGCCGTTCCACACCCGCCCGTGATGACAGAAGTAATGTCGCGCGTTACCGTCTGTTCTGGAACATCCGAAGTCACCGCCCCTGTCGGCAGATAGACCTTCCGTTCGGCGTAGGTGATGGTAAGAGATGCTGCCACGACAGCGTTCTGGCCCGGAACCGACCCATCTGGGATGCCGCAAGTGACCTGCTCGGGGCTGAACAAGATCGGGAAGCAAGTACACGGAGACAGACCCCCACCCCCGCAATCGCAGCAGTCCGCGTGGTCTGTAATGGCGCGTCCGGACAGACTCTTGGCCGCCCGCCCGTCCGCCCGCTTGTGTGCTGGATTCGCCATGTCTTATCGGGGGAGAGACTGGGCCGATCCACCCGAGTAAATCGAATAGTTGTTCGTGATCGTCAGCACGACACCGGCAGGATTGACCGTGTACGACGTGTTGTCCCACTGGTACAGGTTCGTGATCGTCTGGTCCGCCGCCGCGTTCGCCGCCGACAGCGTGCTCCCGCCACGGAGGTTGACCGTGGTGTGGGTCGCCGTGGACGTACCCTCCAGCGACAGCGTGGAGTTGTTCACGTTCACCGTGGTCAGCGCCGCCGCACCCGTCGGGCGGAGGATCGACGACGAGTTCAGGTTCGCGGTCGTGGCGTTGCGGTACGTCACCACCGAGGAAGCGCTGTCGGCGTCCAGAAGCGTCACACCCGTAGCGTTCGTCTGGAACAGGGCGTTCACCCCAGACAACATGCAGTAGGACGAAACCACCGCCGCAGCCTCGGCGATCAAGGAGCCGCCTTGCTGGAAGTAATACTGCCACGTCCCCGACGACATGACGAACGACGACCCCGACGACAGGGTGATCTGGCAGCGGTTGGCGATCGAGGTCCCGACGTTGCCGCCGGACCCAATCTTGTAGTATTGCCCCTTGCCAGCGCACAGGATCTTGGTGATGTCCTTGCCCGACGCCGTGGTGTACGCCGCCGACGTGGAACCGATGTTCCCGCCGAACCCGCTGGTGATGATGAGCGCACTGATCGCGTACGTCACCGAGGCCGCGTCGATGTTGGTGTGCATCGAGTAGTTGCCACGGTCGAACGTGATCGAGTGCGGGCCCGTGCTGCTGGGGGCCGCCCCACCCAGCCAGTTCGCGTTGTTGTTGTGATCGCCGTCTCCGGCGGAACCAGTCCAAGTGAAACTGCCCATGCCTACCCCCTAGTGACAATCTTAGCCCGCAAACCCATACGCCACGGTCCCGCCGCCCGCCGATGCCTGGGCCTGGAGGGGGCCGATGTCCTTGTACCCCGTGCCCGCAGTCGCCCCGAGTGCCCCGACCCTTGCCGGGTAGCCAGCAGACCGGGCGGCAGCGCCAGCGCCGGCGGTGTTGTTCAGGGAGAAGTCCGAGCCGCTCGCGGATGTGAACGGGTCGCCCGAGAGGGTCACGTCCCCATCACCGGCGGCCACGTTGTTCCGGGCACCGCTGGTGTTGTTGTAGTACGCATTGGCCCGTGCCACCATCTGCGTCCCGTCGATGATCCCGGCCGTCGCGCAAGACTGCCCGTACGCCCCATTCGCCACAAAGACGCAGTTGGAGACAAAGTGCGTCGGCATACGGCCGGTGGTGTAGGCGTAGTAGATTCCGGACTGGGCGTTATTCCAGAAATCGCAGTCGATGACCTGAAACGCGGCGGTGTTGGTCGTCGCGGTCGTGCAGGTGACGTGGATTCCATAGCCCGACGCGCCCGTCATGCTGTCGATGATGGTGTTCGTGCAGACGAACCAGATGCCGGTCGTTGTGTTGCCGATGGTGATGCCGGGCCCGGCACAGTCGAGGATGTAGCACCCGTGGACGAACGAGGCGTTCTGGCCTTGCAGGAGCCGGATACCACCGGCCGTGCCGTTCCGCACGGTGCAGTCGATGATGTTGACGCCGACGATGGTGGTAGAAGCGCCGTTGCCGAAGTCAAAGCCGTACAAGCATCCGTCGGTGATGCAGTTGACGAACCGGGTTCCGTTGCTGGTGGCGGAGGTTCCGTTGGTCCAGCCCACGCCACGGGTGGCGGCGGTATGTGTGACCTTGATGTTCCTGAAACCAAGGAAGTTGGCGTTGTTCGTGGTGAAGATGGCGACGCTGTTCGTCGCCGACGTGAACACCGGCATGGACGCCTCGGTCACGTCCTGATTCGTCCGGCTACCGCCGCTGGGGTAGCCAATGAACCAGATGTCTCCGCCCGCGAGCGTGCCGTCGCAGGTGAACGTCTTGGTGGAGGTGTGGGCGGTGTAGGAGCCCGATTGGACGTAGATATTATTCCCCGGCGCATACACGGCGTCGGCGTTAACAGGGTTGATGAGAGCACCGCCAAGTTTCCCGTTTCCGCCGGTGCTGCTGAGGGTGCCGAGGCTCTTGTCGCACGTCGCCACGCCCGTCGCAACCGAAACCACCTGCACCCGCTGGACGGTGAACCCCGTGCCGCTGGTGATGTTGATGACGTTGCCGACGTGGCTTGAGGTGAACGGGTTGCCCGCCGAGGTGCATTTTGTGTTCGTGGTGGCGTCGATCACGAGGTCCGTGTACGTCACCTGCGGGGAATCCTGCTGGGAGTAGTCCACGCCGGACGATGCGGTATCGAACCCGCCGCCGTTACTGGCACTGCCGGTGGTCCGAACCTCCCAGACTGTCGTAGCCGAAATGGCCATGCGTTACCTCAGAGGACGGGATTACGGACGCAGAGCCGACGGATCACGGGGTAAGCGGCATGACCAGCCATCACGGGCAGCACGTCCGCGAGGAACTGGGCGGCGGCGCGGAGCTCGCCCACGGTCGGCGGGGGAACACCCTCGGAATACCGGCCGTCGTCCACCACCTCGTCGTCGGGCTGCTGGTCCAGACGGCCGAGCATGGCCCCGGCGGCGTCGGCAAGGGCGCTGGCGGTGATGACGAGGTTGCGCGCCCGCTCGCACATGGGGCGAACGTCGTTACTGATGCTGGCGGTGAGGACTGGATCGCTGATGGGCATGGCTACCTCAAGTGCTGGTGGTGATTTCGAGGACAAGGACCAGCTCGGTAAACGTCGAGTTGCTGTCCACGTTGACGATGATCTGATCGCCCGCCGTTACGGTGGTCGTCCAGCCCGTGAGGGAGTTGCCCGTCGCGGAGGTGGCGGACGAGATGGTGGGCTTGTCGCTGGCGGTGATGGTGTTGGAGACGGTCGGGACGGTGGAGGTGGAGTGGGCGGCCTTCCAGATGTCCACGACGGCGGACCCGGTTGCGGCCACGCCGGACACGGTACCTGTCAGCGTCCACCGGGTAATCGTCCCCGAGTAAGGGATGCGGACGGGACGGCCCTTGGTGCCGCCGGAGATGACTGACGTTTGGCCGTCAAACGTGAAGGTGGGCGTCCTGATACACGCCTGCGTTACCCCGATCGTCGTCCGCACAGCCGACACGCTCGCGTCGTCCACGATGCTCCGGCCCGTCGCGGTGAAGTCCGCCACCGCAGCCGTACCCGACCCCGTGAAATATGGCACCTTGTCCGCCGCTGAGGTCAGCCCCGCCAACGCCGCGAGTTCGGCGTCGTACGCCTGCACGTCGGTCCCGATGACCAGCCCAAGGGTGGTGCGGGCGTTGGACGCCGCCGCGTCGTCGATAAGGGACCGGCCGAACGATGTCAGCGTGGTAGTCGCGGCCGTGCCCGATCCGGTGAAGTACGGGAGGGCGTCGGCGGCCGAGGTCAGCCCGGCAAGGGCGGCCAACTCGGCGTCGTATGCCTGAACATCCGTACCGATTACCACCCCCAGCGTGGTCCGGGCCGCCGCCGCGTTGGCGTCGTCCATCACGCTGGCCCCGAACGTGGAGATGGTGCAGGACAGGCCGTCGGGAACGATCAGGCCGGAGTTCTGGATGAGCTTGCCGGTGGTGCTGTCGAACCGGGCGACCGCGTTGTCGGTCGCGGAACCGGGGCCCACAACGTCGCCGGAACCGCCGCCGCCGCCAGCGCCGGGCTGGAACGCCGTCAGGCCGGACCACACACCACCGTCGCCCGCATACAGATACCCGGTGGTAGTGTCGTAGACCAGTTCTCCCAGCGCGATAACCGGGTCCGTCGAGGTCAGATTCGCCGTCGTGTCTTGACGGAGGATGTACCGCGTGAGGTCAAGAGCCACTGGCGTCCCCTCCCCTCAGAATCTGGTACGGCGCATACTCGGCGTCCGCGCCGCCGCCGCTCATGGTTGATGCCCATGTGGTCGTGGAGGCGTCCCCGCCACGAAGAGTTACGGCACCGCCGGATGAAGGACTTGCGACCCACATGCCGAGTGCGTCCGACCATGTTGCGACATAACCGTCGGTCGCCCCCGACTTGTCGAGGTTCTTGAGGTTGAGTTTGGGCAGGTAGGTAGGCATTACCGCGCCACCCCCTGCCCGGGATCGGCCGTGGCGAACAGGCGGACCAGCGCCTTCTCCGCCGAGGTTCCGGCGGTGTAGACGTACACGATCCACGTTGGCGTGGCGTAGGCGTTCACCTCGGTCACGGGGGCGGCGATGCTCAGCGTCTTCACGGGCGACCAGTCCACCCCGGTAATCCCGCCGTCGTACGACTGCTGCAACCGGAGCACGGCGGTCCCAAGTCCGTTGGGCGAGAACACGGACACGGAGCCCTGCACCATCCCGCGCATGTCGAAGATGGCCTTGGCACCCACCGTGCCGAGGTCGATCCACTGCTCGCTGACGCGGGTGTCCAGGCTCACGCACAGTTCTCCGTGAACTCCAGTTGTTCGGGGACAACGACGTACCAGCCCTTCGGCGAGTGCATGGCGAACACGGCGTCGCCGACCTGAGCCACGTTGACCTGTACGGCCTTGAACATGGGGCGGCGGACCTTGTGGTTCGTCAGCGTCAGCGTCAGGGACGGGTTCAGCACGCTGCGCAGGAACAGGTCGTACCGCACGGCGTCCGGGTCGCCGGTCTGGCCCGACACGCCGCTGACGGCCGTGACCTGCCCCACCATGAGCAAGTAGTCCCGGTTGAGTTCTTGCGGGTTCACAGCCACTGGAACCCCCCCACGTCGTAGAGGTCCGCGTACGGCTTCACGCCGATCGCGGGCAGAGAAGTGCCGGGCCCGTTCGACGCCGGGATGGGCTCCGTCACCACATAGTCTTCGAGATATCCGAGGGCGGGCACGCCCACGTCGTAGACCACACCCTGACCGGAGTTCGCGGGAATGGCCTTGACAGGGCCAACCGTCCAGAACTTCGCCGTCACAATGGCGATGCCGCTGTTGGTGTTGTACTCCACGTCCGCGCCGAGGAACAGGTACGGAGTCGTGCCGTAGAGCCTTACCTTGTTGGTGTCGGCGGAAATGGCGTTCATCAGCGGAAGCAGAACATCCTGCTCCAGATTCTTGCCCAAGTCCTTCTTGACCTGCTCCGTCCGCGTGTACGTCGCTCGCTTGAACTTCAGTTCTTGCGGCAAGTACCAGACGTAGTTCCCGTCCGGGCCGGGCTGGGACACCCGCTTGTACAGCGGGACGGCCTGCTCGACGAGCCCGGTAGCGATCTCCACCCGCCGCTGCTGCTCGTTGAACGAGAAGTCCAGCGGCTCGTAGTTCACCATGTACTCGGCGTCGAACCGATTGAACACCCGCAGGCGTTCCGTGCTGCGGACGATCTGCTGGCGGTCCGTCCACCCCACATGCGGGATGTCGTTGTTCGGGGACTCAAGGTCCGGGATGTCCGTCACGACGTACCGGCGGCCCTCGGACGAGAACCCGCCCCGGTAGAACCGCTTGCTCGCGGAGTTGTAGACCTGAAAGACGTTCTGGTCCTTGGACGACACCAGCACCGTGTAGCGGTCCACCAGCACGAGGTCCTTGTCGCCGACCTCGCCCAGCGTGCCCTGCTGCCGCTTGAACGACGAGATGCGGTACACGTCGCCCGATCCGCCCTTGGCGACCGGACAGTCGTTGTAGACCTCGCGGACCCGTTGCGCCACCGTGTTCAGGGCGATGTCGCCGCTGTTCCCGCCGTAGTTCTGGTCGCGGTTGCCGTGAATCCGCATCTCCACCGTGCAGACGAACACGTCGCCGTTCTTGGCGTTGAGGTCCTCGTCTACGGAGATGCGGCACTCGATGTAGGGCCAGTTGATCGTCCGCCCGATGCGGGGGTCGCCCGACCGGAACATCCCGCCACGGCAGTACGCGGCGGAGCCGGACTTTGCCAGACCGCGCGTGGCGTCCAGGTCCTGTGTGAACAGGGCCAGCACCCTCGCGTAGAGTTCTTCGTGGACTGACCCCAACCCCCACCCCCATCACATCGGCCCGCTCAACCCCTCGCCACCCACCCACGGTGGCCCACGCAGCTTGTAGTTCAGGTCCTCGTAGGTGTCCCGCACCGTGAAGTTGCCCTCGGAATCACCGGACGCCGCGAAGATCGGGAGCAACTGGTTCGCCTGCTCGATCGCCTCTTGGTACTTGCGGTCCCCGTCGTCGGCGTCCACGTCCTTGAGGCACTTCGCCAGAACGAGGTCCTTGATGACCGGCCCGAACTCCGGCGGAAACTTGGCGAAGACCGTCGTGTCCGTGGCGCTGCTGGGCGTCCCGGGGCCGGTGACGTAGACCTCGCCCCGGAGGGTGTACGACTGGTCTGGCCACGGAGAGAACAGCCAGTTGACTCGGGAGCCCGTGGGCTTCTGGACCCGGAATACCACCGGCCGGTCAAACGCCAGCGTCCCGCCCACCCGCCACCGGGCGAGGTCGGTCGGGTCGGCCCAGTCCAGCGACGCCCCGTAGGTCGTGTAGGACAGGTCGTAGAAATACTTGCGGACGGCCGTGGCATCGAACGTCTCGCCCGCAGGCAGGTCGGGGAACGTCACGGAAACCAGCTTGGCCGCGATGTCGGTCTGCCCGTCCACCGCAGAACCCAGCCCGCTCGTCAGGGTGACGGCGTTGGCGCTGGTCTTACCGGCCAGTTCCACCAGACTCCCCTCGTTCACCTCGGTCCCGCTGACCAGCATCGCCATCGCGCCGGAAACGTGGGTCCAGTCGGTGAACGCCCCGGTTCCGGAAAGGGTTTTGGTGGACTCGGTGTAGGTCAGGTCGGTAACGGACAGCAGGTTGATCTTCATCGTGACCTGCCGACGCTTGAAGTTCCAGTCGTACTGGTTCCAGAGGCGGTTCAGCCAGTAGGTCGTGCAGGCGTCCACCGTCAGCGGCGAGATGAAGATGGGCTTGGGGCGGCGGGCCGTGGATTCGAGGACGTGGTAGCGGATCGTCTGGTAGGTGGTGCTGGTCGCCTCGGTGTTGCTGGAGGGGTCGTAGTCGAACGTGGCCCGGGACAGGACCGTCAGGGCCGTCTGCCGGGCGTCCAGTTCGATCTGCTTGCACACCCGAACACGGTCGGGCCGCATGGTTCGGCAGGCGTACAGGGCGGCCTTGGCGACGAACCACGACGCCCACTCATCAGGGATGGTGGAGCCGCCGAGCCCAGAGATGTACTGCGCCCACTTGGTCAGTTCGATCCACGCGGCACCAGCCACGCCGCCCGGGGGCGACGAGGACGAACTGTTGTCGATCAACTTCTTCTGGTTGGGCGAGAGATCGGTGTAGAGGCACTCATGCACCGCCAGCGCGATCTGGTCCTGGTATGTCGAACTGTAAGTCAGAGCCACCCAGCACCCCCGTCAGACTACGCCCGTGCCTTGTACAAGTCGGGGTTGAACCCCACGATGTCCGGCTTCCCCTTCATAATGTAGTGCTCGACCGGCTGGATCACAAAGCCCTTGCCCTTGGTGCAGGGGTACTTGATCCCCTGAATGATGTGACCAAGCACAACCTTGTTGTGCTGGCACACCTTGATCTGCTTCTCGTGCAGCATCCGCCAGAACGTAATGTCCGCGTCCGAGCGGTCGGTTGCCGTCCACGACCCGTCGTTGTTCGGCATCGACCAGAACCACGGCTCGGGAAGTTCCTCGA
>ERZ650308.232-NODE-232-length-30723-cov-11.550346_pt1 | contig 30723 bp, 56 predicted proteins | sample MGYA00376244_ERZ650308 | MGnify/ENA primary metagenome ERZ650308 (study PRJEB26733, sample SAMN07839295) | wastewater metagenome | biome: small river; feature: stream; material: water | place: USA: North Carolina | collected 2016-04-26 ... | reverse complement strand
GCCGTCCCGACTCGACGTCCTCGTTCAGGATCCGAACCGGGCCGCTCAGCTCGTCGTCGTGTGCTGCGACTTCGGGTCGTGCGCTGGTGACGCCGATGGGTACGGGGTGGTCCGGCGGCGTCCACACACCATCGGCGCAGTCGGGGCACGGCGAGCTTCCGAACATGTCGTCGCGGAACTCGCTGCGTCCAGCGCACGTCGGGCAGGGGAGGCCGGGGAGGATTCGCAGCCCCAGGTGGGCGATGGCGGCCCCGGTCACGGGGTCCCAGAACGGCCTCACGTCGCCTCCCGTCGAATGGCCGTGATCTCCTCGATCTCCCGGACGCAGTGGTCGAGGGCCGTCATGGCGTTCGCCAGCGACTCGTCGATGGTCTGGATCTGCGCCGTGATGACGGCGTCCTGGACCCGGGAGACGGCTCGGCGTGCGGCGCGGGCCAGGGTCCCCGCCTGCTCGCACGCTTCGATGTTGTTCTCCGGCAGCTTCGAGCTGGACGGAACGGACGGTGGGTTCATGGGGCTACTCCTTCAGGATCTCTTGGACCTCCAGCCAGCGCTGGAAGGTGTTGACGATGAAGACTGCTGGCGGTGGCGTCGGCTCACCGTACGGCCTTGTGAGGATCACGTAGCAGTCGCCCGGTGTCGGGCGGTACTCCTCGACGAGCTTCACGCCCAGGAACTTCTCGGACTTGGCCGCCTCGACGGCGACCACTCGAGCCTCAGCGATGTCCACGACTACTCCTCCTCGGGTGGGTTGACGAGCCTGGTGATCGCCTCGACGTAGCGGGCGAAGGTGCTGGTCTCGATGATCCCGACGATGCCGGGAGCGGTGTTCACCTCCAGAACGTACACCTTGCCATCGGCGTCTACCAGGACATCGACGGCGCCGAAGTCGAGGCCCAGCGACCGCACCGCACGACGAGCCGCACGCCGGACCGGCTTGCGCTCCTCGAACGAGGTCGTCGGCACCTTGAACCGCCAGCCGTTGTCCCACGACCGCACCCACCCCTGGCCGCCGAGCTTCTCGGAGGTCTTGATGGCTCGGTCGGCGACGACGTGGACCCGGTACTCGTGGGCGGCCTCGACGCACTGGAGCCAGTGCGTCGCACCCTCCGAAGCGGAGGCGAGAACCTCGGCCTCGGAGATGCAGGGCCACATGCCCGAGCCGGAACGGTGACCCGGCGAGCGCCCCACCACGGCGGCGCCGTCACGGACCCACTGCACGGCCAGCCCGACGTCGGAGGTGACCTGCGGCGTCGGCACCTTGGCGGCGACCATCGCCGCGAGCGCTGCGCCCTTGTTGCAGGCGAGCGCCACGGCCGACGGCTGGTTGATCCACTTCGGTGCGTCTCGCGGCGAGGCGAGACCCCAGTTCAGCACCCGGTCGGACTCGACGTCCTCCAGGTGGCGCTGGAGCGCACGACCCGACGGGCCGTTGCGCCGATGATGACGGACCTTCATGCTGTGGCCTCCTTCAAGAGCTCATGGGAACCACGGAGACGCTGAAGTGTCTCCGTGACGTACTCATCGTTGGGGTCGTCGAACACGAACTCGACGTGGTGGCGGTTGCCGTTCCCAAGCCTGGTCGGCCTGCCGTCGGCAGTGATCGCCGCCCGGATGTAGGAACCGAGGCATCGGTGGACGATGTACGTCAGGCTGTAGAGGTCGGGATCGACGAGGCTGACGTCGAGGGCGTAGTTCCACGCCTCCGCCTCGCAGCGCAACACGCCGTGGTCGAAGTAGAAGCGCTTGTCCTCGAACGGCGGGCGGCCCTGGGTGTGCCCCAGGACACAATGGCCGATCTCGTGGAGCGCCACAAGGTAGGCCAACTCGACCGTCGGGACGACATCAGATCCGACAAAGGTCGGCGTCTCGATGCGGGGAGGCACCTCCTCGACGAACATCATGCCGTGAAGGTGGGGGCCCATGTCGACGGTGATCCCGTGGCGCTCGGCGAGCCCCTTGACGTGGGCGAGGAGGTCGAGCGCCGTCACGCCACTTCGGCGATCATCAACGGGTCGGCCAGCTCGTCGATCTGCGCCGACAGGCGGGCAACCGAAGTCAGCCTGCCCTGGACGGCGTTGCCAACTTGGAGCAGGCCACGCACGGCGTCGGCCAGCTCCTCGGTCAGCACGGCATCGTCGGCGAGGGCGACCATGACCTCGCGGTCGGCCAGCGACTCGCCGACGACGAGCAGCTCGCCGCGGAGCTCTTCGAGCCGGGCGGCGGCGGAGGTGATGGTCTCGGGGACCTTGGACTGCTTCTTGCGGGTGGCCATCGGCCCTCCTTGGGTGTCAGGAGATCGTCTCGATCTCGTTCTGGCGAGCCTTGACGTAGCCGATGCGGCGCATCACACGCTCCGTCCAGGTGGAGTGGAGCGGGACGTCGACGACGTCGATCAAGTCATTGGGCACGATCTCGCCGAGATCATCGGAGGAGTCGCCCTCGTAGAACTGGTCGGTGTCGAGCACCAGGATCACCTCACGGGAGTCGACCTCCCAGCAGGCGTAGACGTCGATGGCGTCGCAGTAGAACAGCAGGTCGCCCCACTGGTTCTCGTCGGTCATCAGCCACTCATCGGGCCGCGTCTCCTGGAACATCGGCCGAGCGGCGATGTCGCGCTGGGCCAGCAGGATGTTCGCCTGGTGGACTCGGAGATCCTGGATGATCGAGGCCTCGATCTCGGAGTCGAGCTGGGCCGCCTCCTCGGCGAGCGTCTGCTTCGGCGAGGAGATCGGCGCCGACAGGGCCCCACGAATGGCGGCCATGCCGATCTCCCGGACGGGGGCGTCGTCGATCCACTTGCCGCCCTCGTAGTGGCCTCGGCGAGGTGTGACGAGGCCGCCGCCGATCCGTCCGTCGCCGCCGTTGCTGCGGTCCCAGTAGTCCGAGGAGTATTTCGTGGCGGGACGGGTGACCCTGGGGACGTCGTCCTGCCAGGTGATGGAACCGTCGAGGAGGCAGGCGAACTGGCCGTCGGCCATGTCGTACGACGGCGGGAAGGTGATGCGGTACTCGCCGCCAAGGTCACGCTCGACCATCCGCAGCGCTGCTGCGGTCGAGGCGAACACGAGCCCCTCCGACGTCGAGGTCGAAGCGGGCTTGCCCTTGTCGCGGTGGAACAGCCAAGCCAGCACGGCCGGACGGTTGTTGAGCACGGCGATGTTGACCGTCGGAGGGCGGAGCATCTTGCCCGGCTCGTGGCCGACGTTCATCCACGCCACCGCGGCGTCGCCGTGGACGTGCTCGGCGACGTGACGCACACCCTGGTCACGGATGATGTGGAACAGGACCTCGGAGTCGACCTCGGCCACACGGTCGAGCTCGAGCTTCTTGGTCACCTCGTCATCGTTCGAGACGATGCCGTTGTGCACCCCGACGATCCCCGGGAGGACGATCGGGTGGTTGTTCTCGTTCTTGTCCGACGAGCCCTTCGTGCCGAACCGGGTGTGGATGATGGCCGCCCGACACTTCGGGTCGACCGACTCCATGATCTGGTCGATGAACTCGTAGGCCGTCACGCCGTCCTTGGTGACGAGAACCGCCTTCTGGTGCGGGTGGTAGTGGGCGATCCCGGTGGCGTGGCCGCCGCGGGACTCGATGGACAGTGCGAGCGCGGCGGACAAGACCGTCGCGTCGACCGTCGCGTTGGGGTTCAGGCTGAACCCGGCTAGTCCACAAATGGGAACCACCTTCTTTCGTAGTAAGACTGTGCGGCCGGTCGGCTACACTCTCGGTCGTGCAAATGCACGACGAGGATAGGTACGTCCGCCTGATGCGACACATCGAAGTGGACGGAGACTGTTGGGTGTGGACTGGAGCGAAGTTCGCCAAGGGGTATGGCAACTTCCGCTGGTCCGCGACGCGGAACGTCGGAGCCCATAGGGCCATGTGGGAGGTGTGGCATGGGCCAATTACCGACGGGTTGGTGGTAATGCACCGCTGCGACAACCCTCCATGCTGTCGCCCAACCCACCTCCGTCTTGGGACGCAGGCCGACAACCTGGACGACATGACCCAGAAGGGCCGTCGGGTCTCGACGCCTCAGCTCGGCGAGGCGAACGGTGGGGGAGGGAAGCTGACCGAGGAGAAGGTCAGGGAGATCCGCTCGAGCGACGACTCGCCCACCGTTCTGGCGGAGCGGTACGGCGTGTCGAGGGTGATGATCCACCGCGTTCGCTCACGAAGGGCTTGGGCTCACGTCGACTGAGGATGCCGAGACAAGCTCTCGGGCTTGCTCGATGAGCTCCTCGAACTCCTTGGCGTCCTCGCTGCACCGTGCGGCCAGGTTCGCCCAGGTGGACGTGGAGAGCTTCTCGAAGATGAAGTCGAACCGATCCGCCATCTCCATGGGTCGGGAGGCGGCGTGGACGACGTTGCGGGTCAGCTCGATCCAGGCGAGCGCCTTGGACGGGTTGAGCGTGCCCTGGTGCTGGCGGAACTCGACGGTGCCGTACTTCTTGACCGACACGAAGTTGACCGCCTGGTAGCGGTTGCGGTGGAGGTTCTCGGGCTGGTCGCCGGGCTCGATGGTCTCGATCGGGATGTTGGCGTGGCCGATGGCGTCCCCATCATCGTCGCGGTCGAAGTGATCGCAGGTCCACATGCCGCCGCAGTCATCACCGTCACACTCCTCGTAATCGCAGTCGGGGAGGCACTGCCGGTCGTGGGCGTGCGCCGAGCAGTCGGCGCACCACTGGCAGTTCCGGCTGCCGCACTCAGGGCAGATCGGCGACTGCTGGATCGGCCCAGGCTCGTACGGTCCGGCCCCGGCCCGGTTCTCGGTGCTGTTCGGGTCGACGGGACCGAAGGCGCAGAAGCGGTTGTCGTCCCACCTCGACGGAGGCAGGAGAGCCCGCAGGAGCGGCTCCAGCGTACGGTACGACCCACGGAGGCGGGTCAACCGCTCGTCGATCTCGGCCTGGGTCAGGCGCTCCTTCCACGGCCACTCGTGGTGGACGTGGAAGCCGCAGTTGACGTCGACCTCAGCCTTGACCCGCTGGAGTGCCAGCATGGCTCGACGGACGTCGAGACGCTGATGCCAGTACAACGGCGGGGAGACCAGCTCGAGGCCGCACGACGAGTCGGGCACGACCTTCCAGTAGTCGACGACGCTGTGGGTGTACCCCACGTCGGCGGCCTCGATGCCGATCTTGCGGAGCTCGTTGACGACCTCGGCGCCAGTGGCTGGACCCATGAACTCGATCTCCACGCCGAAGCGGGGAGAGACGTTCAGGGTGGGCGTGGGCATGGTTGGAACCCCTTTCGGTAGGTGGGACGAACCGGAAGTTCATCCCAGGTCGTTCACGCCTCCTGGAGCACCCGAACGGGCGCCTTGGCGGCCCGGCGAGCACGCCGCTTGGCGTTGTCTTCGAGCTGGAGGGCACGGGCGATGAGGACCTGGAGGAAGTCCATCCTGCGGTGCAGGAGCTCCTCGTTGTCGGTCGAGTCCCAGAGCCGCAGCTCCAAGGTGCCGTGGGGGGCGAGCTGGCCGACCAACTCGGAGCCGCACGGGACCCCGCTGGGGATGCCCGTGGGGCGCTGCCAGTCTGAGCGGTAGGCCCGTGGCGGCGGTTCCGGCGCGCCCCGGAAGGCGTCGTGGAGGGGTTCGGCGTAGCCGTTGGTGAGACGACGCCGGTCGGCGACGAGGGCGTACGCCTCGTCACGAAGCTCGAACCAGGCCGCCAGCAGGTGCTCAGGTGAGCAGGCGGTCCCCTTGTTGGGGTCGCAGTTGATGTGGACGTGGCACGAGCGGGTGGGCCCGTGGACGTGGCGCTCGCGCTGGCCGATCCAGTCGACGAACTCGGTGAGGAGCCCGTACTGCTCCTGGAGCGGCGTCGGGCCGTCGGAACGGACCTCGATGCCGCAGTCGATCCCCGGGAACCACCCCTTCGGAAGGCCCCACTCCTCGCCGTACCAGGCGGGGTGGTATTCGCCGCCGAGCCCCGATACGGACTGGTTGTAGAAGGTGTCGCCGCGGAGGGGGAGCCCCCCGACGTCGACCTCCAACTCGATCCCGGTCGGAACGGTCAGCGCTCGGCGCATGAACCGCTCAGACGGTGGCGTAAGGGGCATGGTGAACCTCCTGGGTGTAGGGGGGTGGGATGGATGGGAGGGCGAGCTGGCCGAGTGTCGCCCAAGCCTGCTCGTCGGCGGCCCGGAGGCGTTCACGGGCCTGGTCGGCGACCTCGGCGTTGTGCTCGGCTCGGGCATGGGCGGCGGCCTCGACGTCGAGCTCCATCTGGATGGAAGTGGCGATGAGGCGCTGGAGGAACTCGGCCCGGCGCAGCAACAGGTCGGCGTCGGACGTCGAGTCCCAGATGCGCAGCTCGAGCGTCTGGAAGTTGTTGGAGCGCTCGAGCTCCCGGCACTTGCCGTAGTAGGCGATGCCGCCGTCGAGGTCGTCGTCGCTCAGGCGCCTGCACCAGTACATGTCGAGCCGCCCCGGGTCGGCGCACAGGGTGTACGCCTCATCTCGCATGGCGAGCCACGCCTTGACGAAGTGCTCGACGTTGATCGCACGCCCCTCGGCGGGGTTGCGGTTGATGTGGACGTGGCAGGAGCGGTTCTTGCCGTGGGTGATGCAGAGCCCGACGTTGTCGCGGCTCAGGGAGTCGTCGGTCCACTCGCAGAACGCCCGCAGCCGGTCGAACTGCTCGCCGAGCGGGGTTGGGTGCTCGGAGCGCATCTCGGCGTTGTCGCCCGGGTCGTTGCCCGACTGCCAGCCGGGCACACGGCCCAAGATGTCGCCGTAGTTGTAGCGGTTGACGGGCCGGTGTCGGTCGCCGTCGATGACGGTGCCCTTGATGTTGAACTCGATCTCGAACCCGGTGGGGACCTCCAGCGCAAGCGCCAGAGCCTCCTCACCCGGTGTGGGAACCGGCATGGCTGACCTCCAGTCGTCGGGCCAGGGCTCGGGCGCCCCAGTCGTTGTTGGGGACGGGCTCGTCGGCCCAGGGGTGGAGATCGGAGTCGAGGTACATCCACGCCACGACCGTCTCGCCGTCGGCGGTGACGCAGGGCCACGGGACCCTCACGTACATGTACGGGTGGTTCTCGAGGTTGTCGAGGCGCCGGAGGCAGTCGAAGTCGTACTCCGGGGGGACCGTGATGAGGTCACCGATCGAGACGGCGCCGTGCTCGACGCGGGCGAGCGGGACGCCGCGACCGAGCAGCTTCACGTTGGGGATCGTGACCGGCTGGCTGGAGGCGCCCTCGTAGCCGGTCCAGAGGGCGCTGTTGCCGTGTCCGGGTCGAAGGGTGCCGTAGGCGATGAACTGCAAGGTGAGACCTCCTGGGTCAGTGGGGATCGAGGTACGCCTGGGCGGCGTAGATGAGGTCGTTGCGACGCTTCGCCTCGGCTGGCGGAACTGTCACGCCGAGCGGCTCCCACCCGGCGAGCAGGCGGATCGCCGCCTCGATGTCAGGTGCAGCTCGAGGGGTCGAGCGCACTGTGCGGGGCATGGGCGGGTTGTGGCTCATCGGCGCCTCCAGGTGAGGACGAGCAGGAACAGGAACGCAGCGAGGCCCGAGAGCGTCACCGTCGTGAAGACGAAGAGGGCGGCCCGCAGGACTGTCACTGGCCGCTCATGTCGGAGATGGGCCAGGAGCGCTGGCGACGGTAGAGGCGGTCGTACCACCTGGCGGACCGCACGACACGGTGGAGGTGCCTCCGGGCACGCCGGTAGTCCCACCAGTCGAGGATGTCGTCGACGAGGCACGGGTGCCGCTTGGCGAAGGCGTCCCAGGCGAACGTGACGGGCGGGGCGAGCATGGCCACGACGATGATGGCGACGAGGAGATCAGCGAGGGTCATCAATCCTCCCATCCGAAGATGGCTCGGCGGACGAGCTCGTACACGCCCACGATGAGGAGGGCGAGCGGCCAGATGGCGGCGAGCACGATCAGGTCATGTTTGGTCATCTGGCCTCCTCGATCGAGGCGATCAGCGTGAGCATCTCGGCGATCTCGTCCCTGCGGTCGGCGTGGAAGACGCCCTCCTTGGGCCAGAGGTCGGCGATCAGCTCACACATCCCACGGTCGTACTGGGAGTCCGAGTCGGTCTCGGCGTCGGACCGGAGCCTGGCGGCGGCGACCGTGGCCTGCTCGAACGTGACAGGCTCACGGAGCGAGCCCATCAGCGCCGCCTCACGTTGGCGATCCTGGAGTACCGGCGAGCGTTCTGGGCGCACCGGATACGTCGCTCACGACGCTGAGCACGCCTCCCGGCGGGCTGGTGAAGGGGCATTGCGGTACCTCCTGGTTGTCGGAACAGCCGAGCTCGTCACGCACGAGGCGGACCAGCTCGGCGAGAACTGAGAGCACTAGCTCTCGCACCACTCGTCCCACTCGGGGACACGGGACAGGGCGTCGCCGTACTCTCGGGTGGTCTGCAAGAGGGCGACGCCGTCGATGCAGATGCGGCCGACGTTCGGGTAGCCGTCGACCGACTGGTAGAACTCGAGCTTGTCGGGCCGGGACGCCTCGATCCCCTCGATGTCCTGGAGGGTGGTCGAGCACGCTGCGACGCCGATGAGGGCGAGGGCGCAGACGAGCCCCTTGAAGGCGTTGCGGAGCTTCCGCATGGGTGTGTCCTTTCGTTGGTGAACCGGCGGGGGGAGGGCGTACAGGCCCACCCCCCTAGTCGCGGCGGGCAGCTCGAGTCGCCCGGGGCTTCGAGCTGCGGCGGCAACGTTCTTGGAGAGATGCGGCGGCCGAGGTCCGGGCCGGTGGACCTCGGCCGCCTAGGTCCAAGCGCGACTGGGGCGAGAGCGCTCGGACGTTCCTGGCAGGGGAGCAGGTTTCTGGCGTTCTCCTGCTCCCCTGGCGCACGGCGGGATGGTAGGCGCCGTGCGGCGAGCCTCAGACCCGGATGGTCTGGAAGTGGCTGTTGGTCAGCATGACATAGGTGCCCATGCAGGGCTCCACGACGTCCCAGTGCGACGCGTCGACGAGTCCAGGGAACCCGGCACGCATCTGGTCGGAGATCATGGCAAGGAAATCGAGCATGGCGTTGCTCCTCACTTTGGGCGGACTACTGCCATTTCAGCACCTCTGAGCTCGATACCCGAGCAGGGGGGGGGGAGGGCCTAAAGGCTTACCCCCCCCTAACGTCGAGGAGCTCAAGGGATCGAACACCCGTTCGACGAACACCCGTTCGACGAACACCCGTTCGACGAACAAGCGTTCGACGAACACCCGTTCGACGAACACCCGTTCGACGAACAAGCGTTCGTCAACCGACCATTGTCGGTCGGATTCTCAACGGCTGTGCCAGCAGCGACCCGTTTGGGCCCGCCTCGCTCCACCGATCCGTTCCGGCCTCCATCGGTCCGTTCCGTACCGTTCCCTTCCCACTACTGCCGATGTTTCGTGACATAAACCGTGTACGATCAATTTCGTGGTCTACCAGGACAGTCCGGGTACCGCATCGGAAGGACATCGACATGAGCACTACCGCCACCAGACTCACTTGTGAGTTGGGCAACTACACACCACCACCACCAGCTTCGGATGGGACCCCTTGGGATGAGTGGCTCGCCGAGTCTCGCCGCCATATCGCTATGGTCGTCAAGGAGGGGTCGGACTGGAGCAAGCGACCGGCGCATCGGTTCGACTCGTTCGCCCAATGGATCGGCGACAAGGTCCCGACGCCAACCCTCGATCCGACGGTGACAATCACTCGGCGACTCGGCGACACCGAACGACTCGCATCGTTCACAGTGCGCCGCTTCACTATCGACCGCGACGACGTCACGCGGCCGACCATGACCGACTACCGATCCGCGCTCAATGTCGCACCTCCAGTCGTCGGACCCCAGCACCGCGCGGTCGCTTCCCCTACTCGGATCGTGTGGCACATCGCGACCGAGCTGGAGGCGCCGACAGACTCGACCCTCGGCGAATACGTCATCGGCATCGGCGGACTCACTGAACGCGAGTCCTACATGGAAGCGTTCACCTCATGGCGTCCCGACCTCGACCCCGACGACGATTCCGACGTCGGTCTAACCCCACGATGGCGAAGCCGCCAGAGCACCGAATCCCACAAAGCCGAAATGGCCACACTTGGCGCCGAGAACGGCATCGGCCAGGCGGCTACCGCCCAAGACCCGCACCGAGCGACAGCCTTGATGATCGTCGGCGATCTCATCGACACCTTGCAGACACTCAACATCCGCCCGGGCAACATCGGCCCCGCGATCCTCAACGCAACACCAGAAAGCCGGATCGGCCGATTGAGAGCAGCACTAGAGGAACTCCACACCTTGGATCAGTTGGCGCGACACATGAGCATCCGCCGCACCACCAAACGTGACGCAACTGCAGACGTCACAGATTCCACCGGAATGCTCTCAATCGCCCACCACCACGGACAATGGGCCATCGGCTCGAAGGCCGACGACGGACAAACGACGGTTACGCATCCCGCCGTCGTCGCCAAGACTGCTGCGGCCTTCGTACGGGCTCGCAATGTGCCGAGTGACTGGACGGTCCCGACCCCACCTGTACCGACGTCGAAGGTCTCGCCTAGCAAGCGCACCAGTGGCGTCTACGTGGAACGTCGGGACAGTGCTGTAGCGGATGTCCTGGAGGCTCTGAGGCTTTGGTACGAGTGGACAGGGCGGGCTCTCACGTTCTCCCGTGCCATGCGCTCGGAACGACCCAACGGCGGCCGTCCCCCGACGTGGGCGAAGGAGGCAATCCGACAAGCGCGAGACACCGGCGTCCCCATCGACATGGGCCACTGATCGAGTCGGGTCCCCCCGCCGCTGGACAACTCCAGCGGTGGGGGGGCCCCCCAAAAAAACTCCCGGGCTCGTCCACCTACTGATCGCACCAACTTAGTTGGTCTACCTTCTCTACCTCGTCTTCCCCACAGGGAGTGGTGACTTTCCAAGAACGGTCTTCTCGGAATGCCCATGTCTCACCGCTGGGAGACCGCCTGGACCCTCGGGCTATGTGGCACTTCGATACCTATCCGTGCTTCACGCCGCCTCACGTACAGTGATGATGGTCACGCAGAGTGGTATCGGGGGTCTCGGGCCGATCGGGTAGAGTGACAGGCGGAGGCCAAGGACTCTGGGTAAGTGGATGAGCAGGGCCGGTCCAGCCTGGGCCCCGTCCCACCTCCGACGGGCTCGGGCCCGGCACCACGCTTCATGGGGATGGGCGGAGGTGCCGGGAACGGCCTAGACCCTTTTTCAGCGATCGGATCGGTGGAGGGGGAACGGGTGTCGGCCCCGGCGGTAGGGTTGGGCATGTTCAAGACCCGGTACTTCGAGATCCGCATCGCCGAGCACCCCAACAGCCCCCTGTCCGACGATGTCGTCCAGCGGCTCGAGCGGGCAGCGGCCGAAGTGGCCGGGTCGACCGTCGAAGCTCGTGAGACCGAACGGGCGTGGACCGCCTCACTGATCTGATGGCCGACCACGACGTCCACGGCAAGATCACCTCGACGTGGTCCGACGACGACCGCTGGACCGGCACCCAGTACGTCCCCGGCCGCCGGGTCGACGTCTTCGAGGACGGGTGCGTCCGCACCACCGACTTCGACGACGACGGCTACCCGACCGAGACGTGGACCTGATCGGTCTCAAGCCAAGCGGATTGCTCCTCGCATCTACCCGCCCGTGATGGTAGACTCAGAACATGCAGAACGACCACATCCCCAAGTCATCGTTCCCGACCACCCCCGACGTCAAGGTCCCCAAGGTCCGGCCGGGCAAGCGGCTCGAGAAGCCGAACGTCAACATCCGGCGCCGGGCGATCCGGGAGACGGCACGGCTCTGGCACGACGCCATGGCAACCGCATCATCGGTGTGTTTCATCAAGGGCAGGGTCAAGTTCGGGGTCCTGCGCTCGAACCGACGGCAGGAAGCCGCCAGCCACCCCAGCGCACTCCTGGGCTGGAACACCGACCTTGCCCCCTGCGTCTCGATCGGTTCGGTCGTTCCCTTGATGAGTAGGTCGGCATGAGTGGAGAGTTCGCCACAATCGTCGCCGATCCGCCCTGGCCGTCAATGCACCAACGCTCGACGTACCACCGGGGTAAGCCGGAGCGTCACTATAAGACGATGACCGTCGCCGACATAGCGGCGCTCGACGTTGCTGACATTGCCTCGCCGTCAGCGCATCTGTGGATCTGGGGCGTCAACAGGACGCTCGGTGCCGCCTACGAGGTAGCCGAAGCGTGGGGGTTCACTCCGATGTCGCTGCTGACGTGGTGCAAGCCCGGACCGGGGATGGGCTATTACCTGCGCAACAACACCGAGCACGCCGTGTTCGCCACCCGAGGCAAGCCGATGGTGCCCGAGAAGGCGCTGATCTCTAGTTGGTACCAGTGGCCGCGTCGCCGCCACTCGGAGAAACCCGATGAGTTCTTCGGCCTCGTCGAACAGATCAGCCCAGGTCCTTACGTCGAGTTGTTCGCAAGACAACGGCGGCAGGGATGGGATGCGTGGGGCAACGAGATTGATAGTGACCTCATCTTGTCCTCGATCGAACAGGAGGCGACATGACCACCGCCACTACAGTCCGGCCCGTGCCCATCGACCCCGCCACGGCCCGGCTGAACCGGATCACCCCGAAGCGGCTCGCCAAGCACATGAAGCGCCACCCCGACGCTCCCATCTCCCAAGCCATCGGAGCCCTCCTGTGACTCCCGAGGAAGCAGCGGAGGACCTCCGCGACTGGCTGGCGTCCGGCGAGCCCCGGATGGACGGCTCGCTCGACGTGCACGTCCCGAAGTCCGACGTGCGCCCCGGCCAGACCCACCTCCACCTGCCGCCGCCCTTCCTGGCCCGTCTGCGTATCGTCCTGGGAGCGTTGGAGCGCTGATGGCCCTCATCATCCAGTCCCACTACCGCCCCAGCACGTCGCTGTTCGGCGGGAAGATCACCACTCCACCCACGCTCACCCGCATCCACATCTCCGGCACGCTCAGGGCCCCGGTCGAGGTGATCTGCGAGGCGTTCAACGTGGGTCTGGATCAGATCGCCTTCGACGTCCGCACCCTGCTGCCCTGATGTGCGGCTACGACGAGTGGTACGTCGACACCCTCCTGGAGGCGTCGCGGCTGGCGGAGGAGCGTGTGATGCGGGAGATGTACGCCCGGGAGATCCAGGCGATCGCCTATGCCGAGGTGGCCCGCTCCCTGGAGCTCGTCGTGCGTGACCGGGCCGTGCTATTCTCCCGCCCGATGACTCGTCGACCAGCTCTCCCGATCTAGGGGCACGCGGTCCACACTGCGCGCCCCTCCCTCGGGGTGTAGCTCAGTCAGGCAGAGCGCTCGGTTTGGGACCGAGAAGTCGCAGGTTCAACTCCTGTCACCCCGACCACTGAACGGATGGAACGGACCGGGCGGCTCGTAGGCCAACGGCTGGCTGCCGATGGCGTCTCGGAGGACCTGGGCCATCCGGGGCTCGCCGTACTTCTCCCATATCGACGCCTCCATCTCCAGGTCGGCGTCGGTCTTGACCGTCATCCCCTCGGCGAACCGCTGGTCGAAGAACTCACGCAGCTCACGCTCGAGACCTTGGGGCGGGGTGGCGTAGCGGACGTCGCACGTCGACAGGGCTGAGCCGACGTGGACCCACATCAGGGTGTCCTGCATCTCGATGGCCCGGCCGCAGCCGACGCTGGTGCACACCGTCCGGTCGCCTGGCTCGTAGTCCCTCATCGTTCGTCTCCTGTCGTCTCGATGGCCGCCGGTCGGCGGCCTTCCGTCACGTCGATCACGCCCGGCTCCGACCTCGGCTTGGACGGGAACCCGAACGCCCGGTCGACCTCAGTGCCGAGCCACTCCTTGCCGCCGACGGCGGGAGGCGGCGCCTCGTAGCGTTCCCGGACTGGGAGCTCCTCGTCGAGTGGGTCCATGCCCTCAGGATAGCACTGTCGGTAGACCCTCCACGGAGCGTCTATAGTTCGAGCTGACATCTACCAAGGAGATCCCCATGTCCGACGAAACCACCCAGGAAGCAGCTCCCGAGCTCAGCGCCGAGGACATCGCCGCCGCGGCCATGCTCGAGGACGTCGTCCAGACGCCTCCCGACCCCGCCAAGGTTGCCCTGCACCGCCGGGTGTCCAACGACTTCGCCACCCACCCGCCGAAGACGCCGGAGGCGAAGCAGTTGTTCGACGAGATCGCCGCGCAGTGCGAGGGGCTCGCCCACTACCTGATCGAGGTGTGCCCCGGTGGACGCGAACTGTCGCTGGCGCTCACCGATCTGGAGTCGGCGAAGCGCAACGCCATCGCGGCGGTCGCCTGCCACCAGGACGACTGAGGTTCATGCCCGTCGTGGCGTAGACCACGACGGGCATGGTATACACTTAGTCCATCCCCAACCCCAGGAGGCCCCCATGGCCACGACCTACTCCGACTGGCACTTCGTCCACGTCACCCCCGACGTCGAGGATGACGACCTCAAATCCATCGAGGTCCTGCACCCCGACGACTGCATGTGGGAGATCCAGATCGGCGGGCCCGTCGGCTTGGCTGCCGAGCGACGCTGCGGCTTCACCCACGAGCGCGACAACGTCGGCGACGACGCCTTTGGTGACCCCGAACTCGGGTGGTACGCCGCCCGCCATGTCCATGAGACGCTCCACAATCTCGACTCAGTGTGGGCCGAGATCGACACCCACATCGAGATGGTCCCGCTCGGGGAGTTTGTCGCCGCCCACGACCGCGACGGGGGCCGGTGATGGACGAGCCGCTCCCCTATGTGGTGTACCTCACCGCCCTCGACGAAGCGACGGCGACGTTCGGCGACGACCCCGGGACGGGCGGGTCGATCCAGATGAAGCTGAGCCGGACCGAGTGCCTCAATCGGGGCCGCGGGAGCGCGATCACCCTCAACCCCTCGACCCACTGCCCGAACGAGGTGCGGCCATGAGTGGAGAGCTCATCGTCTCCATGGTGGCCCCGCCGTGGAGCGAGGCCGCTCCCACCGACCTGCCGGACGGCACTGAGGGGTGGGCCTGCTGGCCGTGCCCTCGGAGCCGGTTCAACGGTGGCGCTGGCGGAATGACCGTCACTGCCTGCGGTTCCTGCGGTGGAGCTATGGCGTCGTCGGCGGGGTCGCCCCACGAGGGCCGGATCTGGTGCCCCGTCATCGCCGACGGCGGGTTCTGGTGGCATGACCCGAACCGAACCGAGACGTGACAGCCGAGGAGTACATGTTCAGCGGGGCATTCGACTGCCCGCACTGCGGGGCTCCGCCCGTCCGCATTGAGGCCCGCCTGCGGGCGGCCACCGAGGTGACGTGTGAACGCAGCCACCGCTGGCGCCCCGAAGACCGGCTCGAGATCCTCTCGCGCCGCGACATCCAGATCAGGGTCGCCGGGAGGCTCTATGCCTGCGACTGCGGCGCCAACGTCTTCCACCTGAACCCCAACGGCCGGTACCAGTGCAATGGCTGTGCCGCCGAACACGAGGGTAGACGTGCCTGATATGGTTGACCCCATGGAACCGCCTGACGTCGTCATCGCCGACACGCGCGTGATTGCCGATCCCGACGGCAAGGTCCTCGGGCTCGGCGCCTCGCCCCCCGTGCTCAACCTCCTCGACCTCCCGCAGGTCTGGGTCGACGGCGTCGAGCTACCCCACGTCCGCTCCGTCGACGTCGAACTCACGTACGGAAGATGTGAGGCGGACTACACCATCAAGGTCGAGTCCCCCCACATCAGCTACACCATCCGCACGGCCAGTCTCACCCTCAAACCCAAGGAGAAGTCCTGATGGAACCACTCATTCTCACCCCCGAGCACTTCGATCACAACGGCCACCAGTTCATCGCCACCGACGATGAAGGTGGCAAGTGGGTCATCGAGGCCCGCCCCGTCATCACCGAGCAGGGCAAGACCGATCTCAACTTCTTCGCCACCCGCGACGGCGCCCAGATCCAGATCGCCGCCTCGCAGGGCTTCCAGAGCCTCGACGAGGCGATCGACGCCTGCATGGAGGCTGCCTCGTGAAGGCGCTGCGGGCGGCACTGGCCGTCGTCGTGGCCCGCGTGCTGTGGGAGACGGGCGGGCGGCTGTTCGCCAAGGTCTACGACCTGTCGCGCTCCCACCTCGAGCCCGTGAAGTGCAAGCGGTGTACGCCGCACCGATGGATCATCGGCATCGACCGCGCCCACGCCCATCTCCACGAGGTCCACCAGACCGAGATGGACGCCGAGAAGGAGATGGCAAAGGCGGAACAGAAGATCATGCTCGAGAGCATGGGCCTGATCCGGCCGAGCGACGACTGATGGCCTCGGCGGTCGAGATCGCCGAGGTCCTCAGCGATCTGGAGTCACATGGTCACCCGATGGCACCGTGTACGCACTGTGGGTTCGCGATCCTCATCGCGAAGGGTACGACCCCGAAGTGCAAGATGACGGCGGGCTGCCCCGGGAAGCACATCCCGCCGTCGAAGCGGGGGTCGTGATGGACGCGCTCATCGTCGCTGCTGTGGTCTTCGTCGTGTTCCTCGTCGGCGCCGTCCTCGTCGGGATCGGCGCTGCGGTCGTCTCAGGTAGTTCCAACGAGGCGGGTGATCTTGATGGTGGCCCCGGGTCGTGACCCGTCGTTGACCTCCCACTTCTCGCACGTCCCGAGGCGCACAATGCGGGCGTCATCCTTCAACAATCTCGCGGCTTGGAGGGAATCTCCGACGGCGCGAACGAGCTTGTCGAGGTCAGGCATGGTCGCCTTGGGGTACCGCTTGTACCCCTTGGCGATGTTCGCCTTGGTCATCGGGAAGCGGAACTCGACGGACAGCTCGCAGGGGACGTCGATGGGGGCGTCCCGGGTCTTCGTCGCGATGACGACGGCCCTCAGCTCGATGGCTGCTCTCCAGGCGGGGAGGTAGTCGCTCGACTCCTTCATCCGGGCCTTGCCGCTGCTGCTGATGCCCAGGAAGTCCTTGCTGCCCTGGGGGGCGGGTCGGCCCTCCACCACGAACTCGATCGTCTCCAGACCCACAGGAAGAGTCTACCCATGGCCGAACGTCAGCCCACCGCCCTCGAAACGTCCATCCTCGTCTACGTCGCCCAGAACGGTCCGCTCACCCAGGCGGCCCTCGAGAAGCTGACGAAGGCGAACCGCACGACGCTCTGGCACACGCTCCAGCGCCTCGTGGCCGACGAGCGGATCGACTGGAAGTGGATCGTGCCGGAGTCCCACGACGAGCGCCCGCAGCGCCTCTACCTGCGTCGGTTGTAGTAAACCCTCCGTCGAAGGGTATATCCTTCAGCCGTTCACCGAGTGAGGAGAGGCCGTGGCCGTCACCCAGCCGAAGCAGCGGGGCATCCGCAAGAGCGTCATCAGCACGAAGCTGGACGACGCCACGATCGCCAAGATCGACCAGTTCGCCGAGACGACCGACTCGACCCGGTCCGCCGCCGTCGCGGCACTCGTTGAGGTGGGCCTGGGCAACAAGGGCGAGGTCGAGCGGCTCATCACCGAGAACCACAGCCTCCGGGAGAAGATCGGCAAGGGCCGGGCCGCGCTGCGCTGACACCAGACGCTCCCCTGCCCTATCAGTAGCATCGCCGCATGGCTCAGCGCTCCCTCCAGCCTCTCGAGGCCACCAGCTCGTCCACGCCCCAGGCGTCTGAGCAGATCGTCCGGCTCGAGGCCGAGGACCTGTCCCGCAACACGATCGGGCGGCGCATCACCCCCGGACAGCGCGACGCCTGGCGGTTCTACGACCTCCACGGCGAGGTGCACTACCCGATGACGATCGGCGGGAACCTGTGCGGGCGCGTGGAGTTGGGCGTCCAGGAGCGCCGCGATGGGGTCTGGCACCCCGCCAAGGGGCGCGAGGAGGGCGCCGCGCTCGATCAGGTGACCCAGATCGGCCTCGACGACTTCTTCCGGTCCATCTGGATCAACACTGCGATCGCCGGTGAGGGCGTGATGACCGTCGACAAGGTCATGGGCCAGTATTCGGTCCAAATCTTCTCGAATGACGAGGTGTACCAGGAGTCCGACGGCCGCTGGGTGCGCGTCGACGACATGGGCCGCCGTGAATACTTCGACCTCGGCCAGACCCGGGTCACGCGCTTCTGGCGCCCCCACCCGCGCTCCCGTCGCGCCGCCGACTCGGGCCTGCACTCCGTCCTGAACGAGTGCCGGGAGCTGGAGCTGCTGAAGCTGGCCCTGCTCGCCAAGATCACGTCCCGCCTCGCCTCGGTCGGCATCCTGTTCCTCCCGAACTCGCTGTCGATGCCCAACCCTGACCCCGATGCCGCCTCCGGCACACTGTCGGGCGACCCGCTCGTGCAGATGCTCATCAAGCTGTTCATGGCGCCGATCCGCAATCCCGGGTCCGCCGCGGGCGCGATGCCGGTGATCCTGCGGGGCCCCGATGACGTCGGCGAGAAGATCAAGCACATCGTCCTCGACACCTCCCTGGATGAGGTCGAGGAGAAGCACCGGATCGAGCTGCGCCGAGCGATCGCCAACGGCCTGGAGCTCCCCATCGAGACCCAGACCACCATCACGGACGCCAACCGATGGAACGCCTGGAACATCTCCGAGTCGGCCCTCCGTGACCACTGCCTGCCGGTGTGCCGGGCGGGGGCCTCCCTGCTGACGTCCCGCGTCCTGTGGCCGTGGCTGCGCTCCACGGGGCTGTCCGAGGCCGAGGTGCGCAACCGCCGGTTCTGGCCGGACGCCGACAAGGCGGCCCTGGGTCTGAACCGCGCCGACATGGCCCGCCAGCTCTACCTGCTCAACGAGCTCAACCCCGAGGCCCTGCGCGACGCTCACGGGTTCGATGAGTCCCACGCCCCCACCGAGGTGCAGGTCATCCGCGGTCTCGGCGTGAAGCTCAGCATCCCGGCGATGGCGGCCTACAAGATGAACGTTCCGCCGGAGATCCTCGTGGCGCCGTCCTCCCCCGCCCCCGGGCCGGGCGGGTACAACCTGCCCGAGGCGCAGGTCGACTCCGGCTCCCAGGTGGGGAACCCCAACAACGGGCTCGATCGGAGCTAGAGCAGATCGGGCCGGTGGGCGTATGGTGGCGCCATGTCTGACCTGCTCGAACTCGCCAACGACGTCACCTTCGGCACGGTCGAGCTGACCGTCGACACGGCCGCGATCCTCCCGAAGGGTGTGATCGCCAAGGTCAACTTCGACCCGCTGATGTGGCTCGATGCCCCGACGCCCGACGGCCGGTACTTCTACGGCAACGGCTTCAAGACCGTCGATCTCCCGGCCTTCCTCCAGTACAAGGACCAGACCACCGTGGAGGGCGGGCACCACGGCGCGCGCATCTGCGGCTCGCTCCGCGGCGTCGACGTCGAGCAGGCGACCGGCAAGGTGTCCGGCTGGGGCTACCTCATCGACAACCAGGCTGGTCGCGACTGCCTCCTGGCCCTGGACACGAAGTCCATCAAGGGCGTCTCCGCCGACCTGCGGGGTTGCGCACTCGACACCGACGGCACCACGGCGCTCGGCGTGCGCGGCGCCTACGCCACCTCACTCCTCGCCGGGGCCACGATCTGCCCGATGCCCGCCTTCCCCGACACGATGGTCACTGTCGAGCCCGTTGGGGCCATCGTCGCCTCCGGCACGCTCGTCCGCGACCTGAAGCCGCCGCGCGATGCCTTCTCGGACCCCAAGTTCAACCGGCCGACCGGCATCCGCGTCGTGCCGCTCACGTCGGAGTTCGATCAGGTGTTCGGCCACCTGGCGCTCTGGAACGTGCCGCACACGAGCATCCAGGGCCGCAAGGTGTACCCCCCGCGCGATGACGACCTGTCGAAGTTCTACACGGGCGGCTCCGTCCTCTGCGCTGACGGCGCGTTCGTGAAGGTGGGTCGCCTGTTCCTGGGCGACGGCCACCCCGACACGAAGATGCCAGCCCAGCAGGCCCTCGATACCTACGCCCGGACGTGCGACGCCTGGGCGGACGTCCGGGTCGGCAAGGACAAGTTCGGCATCTGGGTTGCTGGCGTCACCCGCCCCGGGATCTCCGAGGAGCTCGTGTACGCCGGGCGCGCCTCTCCGCTCTCCGGCGACTGGCGTCCGATCGACGGCCGCAAGCGCCTGGTCGCCGCCCTGTCGTGCAACTTCCCCGGCTTCCCGGTGTACGAGGACGACGTCGATGGGGCCCTCATCGCCTCCGGCCCTCCGCCGGAGCTGGACGACGCCGACGTGCTCGACCAGCTCCACGACGCTGCCGTGGAGGGCGATGCGGCTGCTGCTGCCGCCTTCCTCGAGAACGCCGACCAGCCGCCCGTCGCCGCCCGTCGCCGCCCGGTGATCGTGCGGGGCGACCTCCTCTCCCCCACCCGCATCTACGGAGGCTGACGTGCCCGAGGTTCCGGTCAATTCATACATCCGCAACGGGCGTACCGTTCGCGGCTACCGCCGCCGCGGGCGGCAGGGCCGCGGGGAGTCGATCGTCGACAAGGTCATCGACTACGGCCTCGGCCCCGCCGACAAGCCACGCCCCAAGATCACCCCCGTTGGCGATCCGAAGCCGTTGCCGAAGAAGCCGCAGGCGAAGGTTGACTGGTCGGTGGCGAAGGTGCCCGGCGTCAGCATCACCAGCACCTCGGGTGCCCTCACGTTCTCATTTGGCGACAACTTCTCCAGTGCCGAGAAGGCAGTGCTCGCGGGCCTGGCCGAGTCGGTAGCGAAGTACGAGGAGGTCACCGCCAAGTCGCAGGCGCAGGTCCCCGTAGAGCGGCTCACCAACCTCAAGGAGGTCAAGGCCGCCGTCAACAAGCGGGCGGCCGAACTTCTCCGAGCCCGAGGTGATGGAAAGATCATCCCGATCGGTGACCCGAAGCCGACGCCCGCCCGGCGGAGGTGACCATGCCCACCGTGAACGTGAAGTCCTACATCCGCAACGGGCGCGTCGTGCGCGCCTCGGTGCGTCGCGGACGCGAGGGCCGTGGGGTCGGGGTTGCCGTCGCTGGAGCGGGGGCTCGCGCCGCCTCGTCGGCGGCGGCGAGGTCGTCCATCGACGCCTACGGCAAGGTCGGCGGTCTCCCCGTCCCGAAGGGTGGCGACTACGACGGCGACGGCATCTGGTACAACGCCGACGGCTCGGTCTACGGCTACGCCCTGGCAGAGGACGGCCGCATCACCAAGACCAAGCCCCCAGGCTGGGACGAGAGGTTCGCCCCCAAGCCAGCGTCGCTCACCAAGTCGTCCGGCCGCCGCCCCCGGCGGGGGCGCGGGAAGGTCGGTTCCGGCATCTCCGGCGCCCACCCCTAGACCGACCTGGCGCCTCCTCCTTAGAGTCAGCGCCAGAACCCGCTACGGAGGTCCACCGCAATGAAGATCGTCGTTCCAACCAACCTGGGCGAGCTGAGCCTGGATGAGCTGACCGCTCTCGAGCGTCAGCTCCAGGACGCGACCACCACGGTCGTGCTCTCCGGTCAGACCGCCACCGACGACGACCAGGCCAACGCCGTGTCGCTCTCGGCCGTCAGCGCCGAGCTCGACCGCCGTGAGACCGTCGAGGACCTCACCGCCGCGGTGACCGACGCAGCCACGAACGCTGCCGTCGCCGCCGTGCTCGCCCACCTGGAGGCGAACCCTCCGGCCGCCGCCGACCCGGCGCCCGTCGAGGACCCCGCACCGGCAGCCGACCCCGAGGACCCGGCTCCCGTAGCCGACCCCGAGGACCCCGCTCCCGTCGAGGACCCGGTCGACCCGCCCGCCCCCGGCGACCTGTCGGCCAACGACCCGCTCACCGAGCCCGCCCGGCCCGCCGGTGACCGCGGTCGCATCGTGACCCTCGCCCGTTCGACGTCGGCCCACGACCGTGGCTACCAGCTCGCCGATTCGCTCGAGCTGGCCGAGGCCCTCCACGACGTCGCCTCCAACATGAGCGACGGCGACTCACACCGCATCGCCTCCTACGACGTCTCGACCGACGTCGTGCTCGGCACCGACCCCGTCGAGAACTCCCGGATGATCCAGGAGCTCATCAACGAGGGCAACGCCGATGGCGCAGAGGCCCTCGTTGCCTCGGGTGGCTGGATCACCCCTTCCGAGATCGCCTACTCGTTCTTCGCACCGGAGACGATGGACGGCCTCCTCGACACCCCCACCGTGACAGTGAACCGCGGCGGCCTCCGCCACATCACCGGCGGCGGCCCACAGATCAACGACGTCATCACCACGGGTGCGTCGGCGATGTGGGTGTGGGACGAGACGACCGACATCACCCCCGGCGGCACCAAGAAGACCCGGTACAAGATCCCGGCTCCGACCTGGACCGACGTCCGCCTCGCCGCCTACGGCGTGGCCCTCGACCACGGCAACCTGGCGTCCCGCGCGTTCCCCGAGCTGACCCGCCGCTGGCTGGCGCTCGCTCCCGTCGCTCACGAGCACGAGATCAACCGCATCCGCATCGCCGCCATCGCGACGGCTTCGACGGCCATCGACCTGTCCTCGGGCTTCGAGGACGACAAGGGCGACGCCGCCATCACGGTCCTGAACGCCGCTGCGTTCCAGGCCACGAAGCTGCGGGAGAAGTACCGCATGGGCTTCGGCACCGTCGTGGACGCCGTGTTCCCGATGTGGGTCCGTGAGGCCATCCGCGCCTCGTTCGCGAAGCGCTCCGGCTTCAACGGCACCTCGGAGGCGTCCAACGACGCCATCCGCTCGTGGTTCGTCGACCGCGGCATCCGCCCCCAGTTCGTCTACGACTGGCAGGCCCTGCCCGCCTCGGAGAAGATCTGGGGTGGCGCCTCGACCGTGCAGAAGGTCGACTTCCTCATCTACCCGGCTGGCACCTGGGTCGTGGGCCGTGGCGGCTCGCTCGACCTCGGCGTGCACCGCGACTCGACGCTCAACGAGACCAACGACTACACGGCCCTCTGGACCGAGCAGTTCCTCTCGCTGATGCGCTTCGGGCCCGAGTCCCGCAAGATCACGGTCGACGTCCGGGTGACCGGCGAGACCTACGACTTCCTGGACATCACCACCCCCGCACCCTGATCCACCCGACAGGGGAGCTAGAAGGACCGGAGCTAGTCAGCTCCGGTCCTTCTGCGATAGGAAGAGACCATGGCATTCGACATTCAGAAGCCCACGCTCCACATCGGCGAGGTCGCCCCGCTGGCGCCGGGCTTCCTCGACATCGTCAAGTGGATCGAAGACCACCGCACTGCTGCCGCCACCATCGGCGGCGCCGTGTACTTCCCGGTCACCACGAACCCCGAGCTGCGGGAGTGGGAGCTCGGTGAGGTCAAGGTGGCGACCGACCCGGTCGATGAGCCGTCCGACGCCATCGTCACGACGCCCTACCTGCGCCGCCACTTCCCGGCCGGGTACGGCACGTACGGCGAGCTGAAGCGGGTCACCGAGGCCGACTTCAACACCTCCCTGGAGGGGTGGGTCGTCTCGAACCTCATCGCCGAGGCCGACATTGTCGACATCAGCCCCGGTGGCGACTGCCCGCTCGTTGCTGCCGTCGGCCTCCTGGAGCGCGCCCTGCGTCGCACCAATGGGCAGCGGGTCGGGTACATCCTGGCCCCCACGGTCGTGTCCCCCCGTATGCACGAGTACGTCGGCGGCGACAACATCACCGACGCTGGCAACCGAGTGATCTACTCGGTCGGGGCGGATGACACCGGGGCCATCGACGAGCTCCCCGAGGACGTCACCCTCTACGCCTTCGCTCAGCCGTACGGCACGAAGGAGGCCGACTACACGTCGACCCGCCTCGGCGAGGACTTCGACTTCGAGCTCAACGATGTGTTCCTCACGCTCGAGGGCACCGTGTCGATCATCTTCGACAGCACCGTCCAGATGTTCTCCTGCACGACCAGCGCCGCTTAGGAGCAGCCATGACCACCCATGAACTCACCGATGCCGAGAAGATCGGCCTGGCCGCAGTGCCCGCCGAGGACCGCGAAGCCGAAGCCGAGAAGCTCGAGCAGGAGGCCGTCCTGGCGGTCACCCCCGACGAGGAGGCCCGCGTCGCCGAGGAGGCCGTGCCGGGTGGCCCGCCGTCGGCGAAGGAGCTCGCAGCCGAGCAGAAGGAACCCGCTGAGGTGGCCGAGGCCAGCAACGCTGAGGCCGAGCGCGTCGCCGAGGAGGCCGTCGGCATGACCGAGCCCGCGAAGGCCCCCGCCAAGAAGGCGCCCGCCAAGCGTGCGCCCGCGAAGAAGTGACCAACCCCTTCACTGTCATCGCGTCGGAGGTGCGGGAGGGTGCGCGCACCCAGACGCTCCCCCCGTCCCTGCCCGCCATCCTCGTGATCTGCATCGTCGGCTTCATCGCCGTCGCGTCGCTGGGCATGTACTTCGTGCTCCAGTACCAGGGCAAGCCGACCGGCCAGCTCGACACGATCATCCTGACGTCGAGCGCTGCGATCCTCGGCACCCTGGCCAAACTGTCGGGCTCTGAGCCGGTCGCCCAGCCGAAGGATGAGCTCGCCCCCAAGCCGCCACCGTACGACCCCCTCGCCCAGGCTCTCCTCGAGAGGTAGCCTCTGTCCATGACGGTCACCGGAGAGCAGGTATGGCAGCGCTCGACGACGCAGTGGGGCAAGCCCTACCGCTTCGGTGTGGAGGTCCAGCTCGGCTTCCAGTGGTTCTTCCAGGCGAAGGCATGGGACTGCCTCACGGCGGACACGATCGTCCACACCGCCAGGGGTCCTGTACGGATCGACGAGGTTGAGGTGGGAGACGCCGTCTGGTCGTGGGATGAGGCCAACCTGCGGCCCCACAAGATCGAGCGCGTCGAGGAGCGTCCGGCTTCCCCCGTGTTCCGCCTTCGCACCCGCAGTCGGTCGATCCGGGCGACCGCCGACCATCGGCTCCTGGTGCTCCGTCGCGACCGAGGCAACATTCCGGTCAACTGGCGCGCCGAATGGGTGCCGATGAGAGACATCGAACGTGGCGATGTCGTCGTCACCCTGGATTCTCACCCTGCTCCCGACCAAGAGATGCGCCTCCCCAATGGGGTGGTCGTGAACGACGATGTGGCCTGGCTCCTGGGTGTGTTCCTCGGCGATGGCAACCTCCGTCGCGGCGGGTTCGACATCTGCGTCTTCGGCGACCAGCGTGAGCGGGTTGCCGACGTGTTGGAGCGCGTGGTCGGCGTCCGCGGCACGCCGACCGACAAGAACGGCCTGATCGTCAACTCGGTCGAGTGGGCGGCGGTGGTTGCCGAGGTTGGGTTCCCGGTCGGCACAACAGCATCGACCAAGCGGGTCCCATCCATCATCCCGCGCCTGGGAGCGTCGGGCCAGCGCGCGTTCCTGGCGGGGTATGCGTTCGCTGACGGCCATCTCGATGGTCGGGGTCACCAGACCTACTCGTCGTGCAGCCGCGCCCTCGTCGCTGAGGTGCGAGCACTTCACATCGGGCTCGGCGACAACGTCTCCAACCTCACCGAGATGAAGCGCACGAAGCCGATCGTCATCAACGGCGTCACCGTCAAGAATGCCCAGCCGCTGTGGTCGTTCGCCTGGTACCCCGACTCTCGCCGCGTGAACTCAGAGCTACTCGACACGTATGGGGCCAGACGTGCCCTGCCCGATCGGGCGTTCTCCGCCCAGCCCGTTCTGGCGGTCACCCCCGACGGCACCGAGGCGACGTGGGACATCGAGGTCGAGGGGTCGCACAACTTCGCGGCCAACGGGCTCATCGTCCACAACTGTTCGGAGTTCACCGAGGGTACCCACGCCAGCTTCGGCATCTACCTGCCGGACGGCTCGAGCGCCCAGGCCGACTTCGTGCACCGCATCCCGATCCAGGAGGCCCTGCACCTCAAGGGCGCGCTCCTGGGCCACCCCCCGAAGCGCGGTGCGCCGGGGCACGTTCTGTTCTCCGAGGGTGACGGCGTCCACAGCTCTGAGGCGATGGGGCGGAAGTACGGGGTGCTGCGTGGCAAGCTCGCCGGACGTGGCCTCACCTGGGCCGGTACGGTCCCCGGAGTCACCTATGGCGTCAGCGCCCCCGCTCCACCCGTCGCCCCTCCCGCTGGCTCCCCTGCCGCCCTTCAGCAGGCCATCTTCTTCGCCAAGCAGTTCCAGATCGGCAAGCCGGGTGTCGAGCTGAACCGTGACGTCATCCTGTTCGTGCAGGCGGGCATCGAGAACTGGTCCCAGCGGTGGTCGCGCCTCACGGGCGCCCCCGCCGCCACGGTCCCGCGCACGGGCCAGTGGGACGACACCACCCGCATCTGCATCGCCGCCATCCAGAACATCATCGGCGTGAACGAGCTCGGCACCGTCGGGCCCGCCACCTGGGAAGCCCTCTACCCCACGAGGCCCTGATGCCCATCTTCGACCAACGAGCCGCAGCCGCCTGGATGGACTTCGGGTCCTACGAGAACTGGCCGCCGTACAACAGGCCGCCGAGCCGCAACCTCGACGTGTTCCTCGAGCACGGCTCGTGGCCGGTGCTGCGCCAGGCGAAGGTGAAGCCCGCCGACCTCATCGACATGATCCTGCACCCGAACCCCGACGTCGGGTTCGTGCAGGAGAACCCCAACCGCTTCGGCTCGATCCCCCAGTGGAAGGCGGACCTCTCCCAGCGCGTGAAGGGGCTGGACTGGATTCCGTGGCTCCGCGACATCAAGCAGTGGACTCTCGACCTCACGGCCCGTCAGAAGGCCCTGCGGCCCCTGGTGGTGAAGTGGGGCAAGAACTGGCGCACCCCCGGCGGCACGCAGGCCCAGAGCCCCGACAACGGCGTCATCGTGATGATGCCGAACGGCGACCGCTACGAGATCCAGGGCCTTGCCCGCCTCAACGACGACCCGATCGGCCACTGGACGATCGCCATCATCAACCAGCGGGCGGGGTCGCCCGTCGCCTCCGTCGGCCACTGGCGCTGCGACGCCATCTCCCTCGTGAAGGCTGGGGCGGACGAGTCGAAGATCCCCGGCTCCCAGGGCCCCAAGTCGAAGCTCAACGGCCTGATCGGGCCGCGGTACTTCCGCGAGTTCATCCCCGACTTTGAGGCCCGCTACGTCCTCCCCAACGTCGAGTTTGGGCCCAAGGCCCGCGCTGTGAAACCGGGCTGGCCCGAGCACCCCAAGCCCGGCCAGCCGTACGTCGACCAGGGCGGGGTGATCTACCCCGAGGGCCCGGACCCCAAGATGGTCCCGTGCTTCACGGGCTCCCACATCATGTGGACCGATGCCCGTATCCAGCAGTGGCTCGACTGGCTCGAGACCCCGGCGGTCGAAGGGCCTGCCGCCAAGAAGGTCCGCAGCGCCCGGTACTTCTGGGCGATCAACGTGCGCGGCTGGGAGACCGACGCCGATGAGCCCAAGGTCCCGAAGACCCGCATCCGGCTCAGCGAGTCCGGCACCGGGGTCGGAGGGTTCGAGTCCGAGGGTGTGTGCGACCCCGACACGGCGGCCGAGTTCGCCAAGGACGGCGTGACGCCCGCCGTGCAGATCGGCAAGGGCGCACTGAGGTACGGGGTCATCGTCATCACCGACGGTCTCCCCGCCGCCGCCTGACGTCCTGGCTAGAGTGACAAGGACGCCCGCTTCGACAGCGGGCGTCCCTATGTCCCTCTCTCACAAGGACCCATATCATGACGCACGTTCGACGGGCCGTTGGCCCATTCCTCGTTACGATCCTGCTACTTCTTCCGGCCTGCTCGGTCCCCGACGTCATCCGAGCCGTGTGGGCCGGTACCGGCCACGAGGAACGAGCCGTGCGGGTGGCGAAGTGCGAGTCGCGCTTCGACCCGTCGGCGCGCAACGGCCAGTACCGGGGGGTCTTCCAGATGGGGGCCTCCGAGTGGCAGCGGTACGGCGCTGGCGGCAACCCGCACGATGCCATGGCCAACATCTTGGCCGCTCGGCGCTACTGGGACGTCGCCGGAGGCTGGGGTCCCTGGGAGTGCAAGGGCTAGTCGGGGATGATGTGGAGTTGGTGACCCAGGTCGGGTGACCAGGCGTACGGCGCCAGAGACTCGTTCCCCGGGTTCATCAGGGCCATGAACCTCACGACGTGCGGGAACGTGTCCGGCGTCGCCCGATCCCGCAGCTCCTCGGCCGCCTGGCCGAGGTTGTAGGTCAACCCCTGCTGGGTGGCGCCGCGGGTCCCTGCGGCCAGCCGACGGGCCCGGTGGAGCTCCTCGGCGAGGAGCGACACGCCGACCTCCTTGGCCGCGAGCTTCATCCACGGCTCCACGGGGGTGCCGAACGTGTACTTGATCGAGTGCTCGCCTCGGTCGACGAACGAGAGCGGCCAGAACCGGACGCGCCCGTCGCTGTCGGGGAGGCGCACGAGGGACCGACGGTTGTCGATCCGGTAGTCGACCCCAGCGACGAGCACCTCGCCGTCGACCTTCACTTCCTCGACGCTGATGACCGGCCACTCGAGCACGATCTCGGTCGGGTACTCGGTCATCGGGTACGTCGCGATGAACGGGAAGCGAGCGAATCCGGCGTCCCACGCCTCGGTCGTCTCGGGCCACACCGTCACGGAGCGGGGCCCGGACACGGTGCCACCAGAGAGCCGTCGGAGCACCTCTGAGGCGTCCTCGGCCGCCCGGGTGGCCTTGGCGACCAGGCCCTCCTCTTCGAGGTCCTGAATCGAGCAGAAGGCGTCGTCGGCGAGCAGCTCGGCAGCGGTGATCCAGGCGTCCATGCGGCGATCCTACCGTCAGCGCCCCTGGATGGATACGCCCGTCGCCCCGGCGATGTGGGCGCGGCGACCTCGCCGAAACTGGTAGGCCCCGCCGCCCCCCGCTATCTCGTCGATCGTCACCGAGCCATCGTCATAGGCGTAGGCGAGTACCCCGCGACTGACGACCACAGCGGGCGTTATGGCACTGGACGACCCCCCGCCGCCACCACCGCCGGCGGTGTCGAGGCCCGATTCACCGCCGCCGCCACCGCCATACCAGCCGCCACCACCACCGCCACCACCGCGTCTGCCGCCGAGGTTTTTGCCGCCATCGCCGCCGGTGCCGAGAGTGCCGTCCGATCCGTTGCCGACACTGCCCGACCCGCCGACACCTGCCGCTGAAGGGGTTGCCCCTTTGCCAGCGCGACTGCCACCACCGCCGTCTGTGCCGGTGTGCCCGCCACCGCTGCCGCCGTAGTTGGTGCCACCGTTGCCCCCGGCACCACCGCCGCCTGCCGCTGCGGCGAGTCGGGTCCAAACCCCGGAGATCAGCCGCCGCACGTCGGTGCCACCACCGCCGCCGCCAGGGAGTGACGTCCCGGCCCCGGGAACGCCCGATGCGCCGCTACCGCCGCCGTTGTATCCGGCTACGCCACCGGCAGGGCTCGTGTGTGAGCCGTTCCCGCCGCGCCCGCCGACGTAGAACCGCAACGTTTCGCCCGCCGTGACCGGGATGCGCACGAGAATCCAGCCTTGAGCGCCGCCGAGAGCCCCGTCCGTCGCCGGATTGCCGTCAGCGCCATAGCCCTCGGCACCGCCAGCGGCCCCGACGAGCTTCGCGCGTATCGCCACGATCCCAGTCGGGACGGTGTACGTCTGATAGCCGCCCGTGTAGGTGAGGGTGGTGGTCACACCGCGGCGTAGTGCGAGGCGACGCTGGCGGCAGAGAGCGCAGCCCCGTAGAAGGCCAAGTAGGCGATCGAGCCCGTGAAGTACTGGGTGAATGTCGAGTTGTAGCGGGCGATCTGCACGGGCACGCTACCGGGCGCGTACCGAGTACCGGACGGGCCGGAGGTGCTGACCGGGGCACCGTTGACGTAGAGCGTAAGCGTTGTTCCCAAAAGGGTGACGGCAAGGTGGTACCACGTGCCGAGCGTGATGGTGCTCGTATCGGCGGCGGCGACGTACGGGTTGCCGGCGCTGTCAGTGATGAAGGCCCGCCACTTGTTGCTACTACCGGCCCCTTGGGTGTCGATACCCCAAGCGCACGGGTTGCCGGAATTCGGGGATGCTCCGCAGACGGATGCCGCCGCCGACCCGGAGGCGCGCAGTACCCACGCCTCCCAAGTGATGTCGCCCGACGGTCCGAACACCGGGTTGGCCGCGACGTTGCCATACTGCGAGAAGGCCCCAGCGAACGCTGTGGCGGTCGCGATTGACGGCGTGGTCGGGGGTCCGGTCGTGCTTGTGGGCGTGCCGTTGAAACTGATGCTCCGGCCACTCACTGATTCCGTCGTCGAGGCGCCAGCCAACGGCCAAACGGCGATCGGATTGTCAACCAGGATTGCCGCGAGATATTCGGTGGACGAGACAACGGAGTCAATAGCTCCGGGCGTGCGAAGTCGGGAATAGTTCGTCACGGCGTGATCCGGTTCACGAACCCGCTGATGAGAACGACGTCGGCAGCCGCTGCGAACGCTCTCACCACGAGGCTGTTCTGCAACAGGAGCCCGGGGACCACGAGGTACAGTCCGGACTCGGCGGGAATGCCGACCTCGATGGTGCAGTCTGGCGAGGTCGTGCCTCCGTACTCGATGGTCAACTTCCGCACCGTGGTGTCGGTGTTGTTGGCCCAGATCCAAATCTCGTCCAGGTTGGTCGTACCGCTCACGGCTGTGTGGATCGTCGTCCCCGGCGTCGCCGTGGCGGCGACCTTGACCATTCGGCCGTTGGTTGATCCGCTGAGGGGCAGCTTCGTGAATGTGGTCATGAGAAAACCTGCACTTCCAGGATCGAGGGAACGGAGGCGAGCGGCGCCTTCAGGGCGAGTGCGTCGTACACTGCGTTCTGTGACGGTGCGACCGTGGTCGTCCCATCGTTGATGGCGTCGGCGACCTTGGCGTCCGCCTTCGCCGTCGCATCCGTCGCAGCAGCAGCGATCGCAG
>ERZ650308.231-NODE-231-length-30793-cov-7.151018_pt1 | contig 30793 bp, 28 predicted proteins | sample MGYA00376244_ERZ650308 | MGnify/ENA primary metagenome ERZ650308 (study PRJEB26733, sample SAMN07839295) | wastewater metagenome | biome: small river; feature: stream; material: water | place: USA: North Carolina | collected 2016-04-26 ... | reverse complement strand
TTATCTCCAGAGGCAATTTTTTATGGAATAGTGGGATGTTTTGTTTCAAAGCAGGCGTTTTATTAGCCGAATTGAAAGCCTTTGAACCTGAAGTCTACGCCAAAGCACAACAAGCTTGGGAAGCCAATCAAGATGGAAAATTAGATTGGGATTTATCGATGGAAATACCATCGATCAGTATAGATTATGCGGTGATGGAGCGTTCCAAAAAAATAAAAGTAGTGGCTTCGCAATTTGCTTGGTCCGACTTGGGTTCTTTCGAATCAGTTTACGATTATTTGGTAACCCAAGGACATCCGATCGATGCGCAAGGCAATATGGTTATTGGAACCGATGTGTTTTCCACCTTTATTGGAATGCGCAATACCATTTTTGTAGCTACTTCCGATGCGAATTTGATTTTGCAAAAAGAACAATCCCAAGATGTCAAATACATCTACAATGAGCTGGAACGACAAGGCTCGGACTTATTGAACTAATACATTACAAAATACGAATCACGAATCACGAATAAAAAAATATGAAAAAATTACTCTTTATCGCCTTTTTGTTTACTGCCTTATTGCAAAGTACAGGAGCTTCAGCTCAAGATTTGTTGAAAGGACAAGATTTAAGCACACTCAAAGTAGATTATTTATCCGATACTGATTTGGCTAAAATTCGTACCCAATTGGAATCCAATAAACTTACTATAGAGCAAGCAGAACAAATGGCCTTGGCCAAAGGAATGCCAGCTAATGAGTTTGCTAAATTGAAAGCGCGTTTAGGTATGAAAAGCACCAATGTAGTCAAACCCAAACTAAAAAAACCATCGTATTCTTTTGATAACGATACGCTTTCTGAAGATGAATATGCCAGAAAACAAGAAAGAATTAGCAATAAAAAAGTGAAGGATAGTTTGAACGCCTTGGTTTTTGGATCGGAATTGTTTGACAATCCTACTTTAAATTTTGAACCCAATTTAAAATTAGCAACTCCTGTGAATTACGTTCTTGGACCTGGTGATGAATTGCAAATTAGTGTCTATGGGATTCAAGAATTTAGTGATGCAGTGCCTGTTTCATTGGAAGGAAAACTCAATATTCAGTACGTAGGACAAATTGCGGTTTCTGGAATGACGATTGAAGCCGCCACTGTAAAAATAAAAAATGCTATTGCCAGAGTTTACAGTTCTGTACGATCTGGACAATCGCAAGTAGGGATTAGTTTGAGTCGCATTCGTACCATAAAAGTGACTTTAATTGGAAGTAAACAACCGGGTAATTATTCGATATCTTCCTTGGCAACCGTTTACAATGCCTTGTTTTTAGGAGGAGGACCAGCTAAAAACGGCAGTTACCGTAACATTGAGTTGATTCGCAATAACAAAGTATACAGAACTATTGATTTGTATCGCTTTTTGGTGAATGGGAATCAATCGGATAATATCGGATTGAAAGATAATGATGTCATTCGTATTCCAGCCTACAGCCAAAGAGTAACGGTAGAAGGACAGGTGAAACGACCAGGTATTTTTGAGATGAAATCCGGAGAAAGTTTTCAAGACTTGTTGACTTTTGCCTCAGGTTTCAACGACCTGGCTTTTACCGCTGCGGTGAATGTATTGCAAAAAACAGATAAAGAATATAAAGTTAAAGACGTTAAAGCAACTGAATTCAAATTATACAAACCACGCTCAGGTGATGTATTTACAGTAACAAAAATTTTAAACCGATTTGAGAATCGTATTAAAATTGAAGGGGCCGTGTTCAGACCTAATACTTATTCGTTTTACGAAGGCATGCGCATAGCTGATTTGGTTTCCAAAGCCGATGGATTGAAAGAAGATGCTTATCGTACTCGTGCCACTATAGTGCGTGTCAAAGACGATTTGACCAAAGAAGCCGTAGCAGTGAATTTGAGTAAAGCTCTAGCGGGTGATGTTCAGGCCAATATCCTTTTGAAAAAAGAAGATATTGTTACTGTTTTTTCAATTTTGGATTTCAAAGAAGAGTACAAAGTGACGATTGATGGCGAAATCAAAAAACCAGGAGAATACGACTACAATCCGGCTTTAACCTTAAACGATTTATTGGTGCAAGCTGGTGGATTAATTGGATCGGCATCCAAAAGAGTGGAAGTAGCACGAATGATTCAGTCAGAAGAAATTGACAAAAACAATTCTGCTCGTGCTGAATTATTCAACATCGAAATTACCCCTGGGAATAATGAACAAGCAGAAAACTTCATGTTAGCTCCTTTTGACGTAGTGAACATTCGTCGTATGGCAGTTTACGAAAAACCAGAAATGATTACCATAACTGGTGCTGTTCATTATCCAGGAAAATATGTATTGGCAGATAAAAAAGAAAAATTGTATTCTGTGATCCAACGCGCGGGTGGACTAACACCTTTGGCAAATAACAGAGGAATGAAAATCAAGCGTCCTATCAAAGCCAAACAAATTGAAGAATTAGAAAATGTCAATTTTGATGTCAACAAAAATGCTATTGATGCTTCGCTGAATGCTAAAGACACCGTTAAAAATTCGGCACTTAAAAAATTAAAAGAAGAGTTAAAATACGCGACCATTCCGGTAGATTGGAATAAAATTGTTCGTAATCCTAATAATCGTACCAATATTACTTTATTGCCTGGTGATGAGATTGAAGTAGTTGAATTTAGCGAAAGTGTAAAAGTAACCGGAAGCGTATTGTTGACCTCTGAGATCCCATACAACAGCGGTAGAGGATTGAACTATTATTTGAGTTCAGTAGGTGGTACCGATGCGAAAGCTTGGAAAAGAAAAGCCTATGTGATTTCTCCTAACGGACAAGCGGCTGTAACGGGTTCCTTTTTGTTCTTTAAATCCTATCCAAAAGTGACTCCAGGTGCTCAAATTGTGGTTCCTGAAAAACCATTGACTAAGAAAATGTCTACTGGTGAATGGGTAAGTATCGGTAGTGTGATGTCCAGCTTAGCCTTGTTGATTGTAACAGCGTTTAAATAATTTACGAACTACGGTTCACGATTTACGAAATAAAACATATGGAAACACAAAACGACGAAATCACCCTCAAAGAACTTCTTAAGAAAGCTAAAGAATGGTATTCTTATTTACTATCCCAATGGAAGATCATTGTTTTAGCAGGAGTAGTAGGAGCGGCTATAGGATTGACCTATTCTATTTTAAAGAAACCAATTTATACAGCAACACTTTCCTTTGCTTTAGAAGATGAAAAATCTGCAGGAGGGGGCCTAGGTAGTGCTTTAGGATTGGCTAGTTCCTTAGGTTTTGATCTTGGAGGTAGCGGAGGTGGAGCCTTTTCAGGCGCTAACTTGACCGAATTGTTCAAGTCTCGTTCTATGGTAGAACAAACCTTGATGCAACAGGTTCAAGCAGGTGCGGATACCATTTCTTTAGCTGAACTATATATTCGTACACAAGATTGGCGCGAGGATTGGCAGGGGAAACCAAAATTGAAGGGAATTCAATTTCCCCCTTTGACCAAGCACAAGTACTTCACGCGAGAGCACGATAGTATTATGGGTGAAATGTATGAGGACTTGTCTAAAACCAGCTTGACGGTGGCTCAAAAAGACAAAAAAATATCAATTATTAGTATCGATGTCAAATCAGAAAATGAGGTATTTGCCAAAGCGTTTGCTGAAACTTTAGCCAAGCAAGTTTCGGATTTTTATGTCGATACTAAAAGCAAGAAAGCGCGCATGAATATGGCAATTCTACAAAAGCAAACCGATTCCATTCGTGCCGAATTGAATGGTGCCATAACCGGAGTAGCGGTAGCCAATGACAACACCTTTATGTTAAATCCAGCCTTGAATGTGAACCGCGCGCCCTCGGCCAAACGACAAGTGGATGTGCAGGCTAATACCGCTATTTTAACCGAATTAGTCAAACAAACCGAACTCGCTAAGGTAACTTTACGAAAAGAAACACCTTTAATTCAAGTTATAGATCAACCGATTTTACCCTTGCCTAAAGAAGAATTTGGCAAAACCAAAGGAATTCTATTTGGAAGTTTCTTAGCTGGTTTTTTTACCCTATTCGTGTTAGTTTTTAGGTTAGTTTTAAAAAAATACAATTAGATTAATTTCAATTTAGATTCAATGTCAAATTTATTAGATTCATTCATACAAAAAGAAAAATGCATTTCCGTTACTGGATTAGGATATGTAGGATTGCCATTAGCCTTAGAATTTGCTAAGCATTTCAGGGTTATTGGTTTCGATATAAATCAAGAACGTATTGCTTTGATGCAACAAGGGATTGATCCTTCTAAAGAATTGGACAGTACTGCTTTTGAAGGTTGCGATATTAGCTTTACCTCCAATGTTGCCGATTTGCAGCAAGCGCATTTTCATATCATCGGTGTGCCTACAGATATTGACTCCAATAAAGTACCGAATTTGAATCCACTTCTAGGAGCTACTAAAAGTGTTGCTTCGGCCTTGAAAAAAGGCGATGTGGTAGTTTACGAATCGACTGTGTATCCTGGTTGCACAGAAGAGGATTGTTTACCCATATTAGAATCCGTTTCTGGATTACTGGGTGGTGTTGATTTTAAATACGGCTACAGTCCGGAACGCATTGTGCCAGGAGATAAGGTGCGTACTCTTACCAATATCCTTAAAATTGTATCAGGTAGTGATAACGAGGCATTAGAATTAATTGCAGCCGTGTACGGTAAAATAATCAAAGCAGGTTTGCATAAAGCAGAATCAATAAAAGTAGCGGAAGCAGCTAAAGTTATTGAAAATACACAACGCGATATCAACATTTCACTTTTTAATGAACTAGCTATTATTTTTGATAAAATGGGTATAGATACCAAAGCAGTTATTGAAGCGGCAGGAACTAAATGGAATTTCCATAAATATCAACCTGGATTGGTAGGAGGGCATTGCATTAGTGTAGATCCGTTTTATCTGATTCATAAAGCTAAAAAAATAGGCATTGATCCTCAGGTAATTGCTGCAGGTCGTCGTGTTAATGATTTTATTCCAACTTTCATAGCCAAACGCATTGTACAATCTTTAATTGAACAAGATAAAAATCCAGGAAAATCCAGAGTTTTGGTCATGGGAGTCACTTTTAAAGAAGATGTGGCCGATATCCGAAATTCGAAAGTAGTCGATTTAGTCCGAGAATTGATGGATTATTCAATTCTTGTACATGTAGTAGATCCCCATGGAAATCCAAATGAATTGGCACATGAATATGGAATAAGTCTCATCGATAAACCTCTAGGAGATTATGATGTGATATTATTGGCTGTAGGTCACAAAGAATATATCCAAATGAATGTTGCCGATTTTGAAAAATTATCAAAAGATGAGCTATATATGTTTGATATAAAAGGGGTATTAAATTCCGCGGATTATAAAAATTATTGGAGATTGTAATTTAAAAAGATAAAAATTGAAAATTGATTTCATAATTATTGGTGGTGGTATTGTTGGTCTTTCTACAGCCTATCATTTAAAAAAGCAAAATGCTGATTTACATGTTATTGTATTAGAAAAAGAAAGTGATTTAGCACTCCATCAAACAGGTCATAACAGTGGAGTTATTCACTCGGGCATATATTATAAGCCTGGAAGTCTTAAAGCCATAAATTGCAAAAAAGGATACGATCAATTGATTCAATTTTGTGATGAAAATGCTATTCAGTATGATCTTTGTGGAAAGGTTATTGTAGCTACAGAAAAAGAAGAGTTAGCTTCATTAACTGCTATTTTAGAAAGAGGAATTGCTAATGGCTTGGAAGGAATCAAAAAAATAAATACTCAGGAAATCAAAGAAATCGAACCGTATTGTGCTGGAATTGAAGGGATATGGGTGCCGCAAACGGGTATTATTGACTATGTAGCAGTAACCAAAAAATATGCCGAGTTATTTGAAAACCTTGGTGGAGAAATTAAGTTTAACCAAAAGGTAAAAGGAATAAAAAACCATAATGATGTTACCATCATCCAGACAGAAACTTCAGAATTCCAAACACAAAAAGTTATTAATTGCGCTGGATTATATTCGGATAAAGTAGCAAAAATGACGGATAAAAACGTAGATGTTCAGATTTTACCTTTCAGAGGAGAATATTTCAGTATTAAAAAAGAAAAAGAACATCTCGTAAAGAACTTAATTTATCCAGTACCCAATCCTAATTTCCCATTTTTAGGGGTTCACTTTACAAGAATGATTAATGGAGGAGTTGAAGCAGGACCCAATGCTGTTTTGGCATTTGCAAGAGAAGGATACACTAATAAAACCATTAATTGGAAAGAACTCAAAGAAACTTTAGGTCATTCTGGCTTTCAAAAAGTAGCTTTGAAATATTGGAAAGATGGTTTATACGAAATGTACCGTTCTTATTCAAAAACTGCCTTTACCAAAGCCTTACAACGATTGATTCCTGAGATTCAAAAAGAAGATTTAGAACATCAAACTGCTGGTGTAAGAGCACAAGCTTGTGACAATGCAGGAAATCTTTCGGATGATTTTTTAATATTTGAAAATAAAAATGTTATTAACGTTTGTAATGCACCTTCCCCAGCAGCAACTTCTTCATTGGCTATTGGAGAAAGTATTGCATCATTAGTATTAAAGAAACAAATCATTTAATAAATGAGACAAACTATACAAATGGTGGATTTGAAATCGCAATACCACCATATTAAAGATCAAATAGACAGAGCAGTTATTAACTGTATTGCTAGCACGGCATTTATAAACGGCCCTGCGGTAAAAGAATTTCAAGCCAATTTAGAACGCTATTTAGGGGTTAAACATGTGATTCCATGTGCAAACGGTACTGATTCTTTACAAATTGCCATGATGGCATTAGATTTAAAACCAGGCGATGAGGTGATTTGTCCCGCTTTTACCTATGTTGCTACAGCAGAAGTTATTGGATTATTAGGCTTAACTCCTGTAATGGTGGATGTTGATCCTCAAACGTTTAATATAACCGCTCAAGGTATTGAAAAAGCCATCACACCAAAAACAAAAGCTATTGTTCCGGTGCATTTGTACGGTCAATCATGTGATATGGAATCGATCATGCAATTAGCATCAAAATACAATTTGTATGTAATTGAAGACAATGCCCAAGCTATTGGAGCAGATTACACTTTTGTTGACGGTTCAAAAGCAAAAACAGGAACTATAGGACATATTGGTAGTACTTCTTTTTTTCCTTCCAAGAATTTAGGCTGTTATGGTGATGGTGGTGCATTAATGACTAATGACGATAATTTGGCTCAAAAAATGCGAATGATTGCCAATCATGGTCAAGAAAAAAAATACTATCATAAAGTATTAGGATGTAACTCACGCTTAGATACAATTCAAGCCGCAATTTTAAATATTAAATTAAACTATTTAGATCAATACAGTACGGCTAGAAACAAAATGGCATCCTATTATGACGAGGCATTTTCTGCTATTCAAGAACTTGAAGCACCAGCAAGACAACACAATAGCAGTCATGTATTTCATCAATATACCATGAAGGTAAAAAATGGGAAAAGAAACGAGTTACAACAGTATTTATTAGAATTAGGGATCCCAAGTATGATTTATTACCCGCTACCCTTATACAAACAAGAAGCTTTTCAGCAATTTGTTTCCGCTGATTTTAAATTAGAAACTACAGAACAACTTTGTGATGAAGTTCTTTCATTGCCCATTCATACTGAAATGAACTTGGAAGACATGAATTCTATTTGTACTAGTATTCAATCCTTTTTTAAATAAATAACATATGGATAATTTTTACGCACACGAAACCGCATTAGTAGATGATGGCTGTTCAATAGGAAATGGAACCAAAATTTGGCATTTTTCACATATTATGTCTAATTGTACATTAGGTGAAAAATGTAACATTGGACAAAATGTAGTTGTGTCACCAGGAGTAGTTTTAGGGAATAATGTAAAAGTTCAAAACAATGTATCTATTTATACAGGGGTTAGTTGTGATGATGATGTGTTTTTAGGACCATCGATGGTATTTACTAATGTAATTAATCCCAGAAGTGCTATAAATAGACGCGATCAATATGCCAAAACACACGTTGGCAAAGGTTCCAGTATTGGAGCCAACGCTACAATAGTTTGTGGACACGATATAGGCGAATATGCTTTTATTGGCGCGGGTGCTGTAGTAACTAAAAATGTACCAGCTTTTGCCTTAGTAGTTGGTAATCCAGCAAGACAGTTGGGATGGGTTGGAGAATACGGTCATCGATTAACATTTAATGATCTAGGAATAGCAGTTTGCACTGAGAGCCAACAAGAATATCAGTTAGAGAACAATACCGTTATTAGAATAAAATAGTTATGAGTAAAATTAAATTTGCAGTGGTAGGCTGTGGTCATATTGGTAAACGTCATGCTAGTATGATTTTAGGAAACGATGATTTTGAATTAGTTGCATTGTGCGATACTAAACCTAAAGAAGAATTAGGCTTAGAAAATTTTCCTGGAGCTCGTTTTTTTAATTCAATAGATGCATTAATTCAATCGGGTATTGCAATTGATGCGGTTGCCATTGCTTCGCCTAATGGCTATCATCAAGAACAATCGCTACAAGTCTTAGAAAATGACTGGCATGTAGTAGTTGAGAAACCAATGGCGTTGACCAAAGCTGGTTGCGAACAAATTATATTTAAGGCACTGCAGAAACACAAACAAGTTTTTTGTGTAATGCAAAATAGATATTCACCACCATCTGTTTGGTTAAAAGAGGTATTAGATTCAGGGTTATTAGGGAAGGTTTTTATGGTGCAAATTAATTGTTATTGGAATCGTGACGATCGTTATTATAAACCCGATAGCAAAACAGGTAAACCTTCCACTTGGCACGGTACAAAAGCCTTGGACGGTGGTACTTTATTTACTCAATTCTCCCATTTTATTGATTTAATGTATTGGTATTTTGGAGATGTGACGAATATTAACGCTAAATTAAACGATTTCACTCACCAAAAAAGTACAGATTTTGAAGATTCCGGTTTTGTAAGTTTTGATTTTATCGATGGTGGCATGGGTAGTTTAAATTATTCTACTGCGGTTTGGGATAAAAATTTAGAAAGTTCAATCACCATAATAGCTGAAAACGGTTCTGTTAAAGTAGGAGGGCAGTACATGAATGAAGTAGAATATTGCCATATTAAAGATTATGTTATGCCAGTGTTAGCTGAAAGTAATCCTCCAAATGATTACGGCCCCTATAAAGGTTCGGCTGCTAATCATCATTACATTTATGAAAATATTGCTAAGGTAATTGAGGGCACTGACAGTATAACAACAAACGCCTTAGAGGGAATGAAAGTAGTGGATATTATTGAGCGAATATATAATAGTAATAAATTGTAATTAGTTTTTTTTAGTGAATTTAAATTTATAATAATTTAGAAATTGCATATCTTAAATAAAACCAAGAAACTAGTAAATACTGAATTCGGTAATAATGTATTGGTTCTTCTAACAGGTACAGGAATAGCTCAGATTATACCTATTGCGATTAGCCCAATTTTGACAAGGATTTATGCTCCTGATGATTTTGGACTTCTTGGGTTGTATGTTGCTTGTAGTACGATATTGTCTGTTTTTTCTTCAGGAAGATATGATTTAGCAATTATAGAGCCTAAATTTCATATTGATGCAAAAAGATTAGTTGTTATTTCAATAATTCTATCAGTTTTATTTAGTTGTTTCTTGTTTCTTTTAGTTTTATTATTTAATGATTCAATAACGAATCTATTAAAAAATGAATCGATAAGTAATTGGTTGTATTTATTGCCTATTTCGGTTTTTGTACTTTCTTGTTATTCAGTTTTTTCATTTTGGTTGAATAGGAATAAGAATTATAAAGCAATGAGCGTTAATCGTATAATTTCAAGTACGCTTACGTCAATCATTTCTTTACTATTCGGATTTTTAAATTTAATTCACGGGGGATTAATTTTTGGACTTTTTTTTGGTCAAATTATAACTACATATTTACTTTTTAGAAATAATACAGATAGATCCTTTGAATTCAATTCTAAAAAGTCATTTGTATTGATAAAGAAATATATACATTATCCTAAATTTTTGTTGCCTTCAACATTCGCGGGCGAAATTGCAAGTAATATTCCTGTTATTTTAATCTCTATTTGGTACAGTTCATCAATTACTGGTTTTTTTTCTTTAGCGAATAGAGTTATTGCTATGCCATTTTCAATTATAGGGAATGCAATAGGAGAGGTATACAGGCAAAAGGCAGCCGAGGAATATAATGATTTTGGGAACTGTAAGGTTTTGTTTACAGGTACCTTAAAAAAATTAGTTTTTTTAAGTTTATTTCCTTTTTGTTTCCTTTTTTTTTGGGGTGAATATTTGTTTAGTTTAGTATTTGGAGATGAATGGAAAATTGCAGGAATTATTTCTGAAAGCTTATCATTTTTAGTTTTTTTTCAATTAATTTCTACACCTCTGTCTTATACGATTACATTCAATAAAAGTCAAAAACTAGATTTGTACCTTCAAATTTTCAGAGTCATTTTTTCAATTATTTCTTTATATGTTGGGTTCAAGTATTTTAATGACTACATTATAAGTATAAAATTGTATTCTTTAACATATTCACTGTATTATGTTTTGCATTCAATTATACAATACAGAGCGGCAGCGGGATATTCAAATAAATTTCTATTAAAATGAATGTTATATCAAAAGACTCCATTCTAAGTGACTTAAGAAAATTAGGTGTAAATAAAGGGGATGTTATTTTATTAAATGCAGATTTATTTAACGTTGGTTATTTTAATACTAATAAAACGGTGACGCTGAATGATTGGATTGAAATATTAAAAGAAGCTGTAGGTATCGAGGGTTGCTTTGTGACAGTTGCATTTACAAAAACTTTTTTTAGATTAAGTAAAAAAGAAAATATTGTTTTTAATAGATACTCGAGTACTACATCAGGTGCGCTTTCTTCTGCTATGGTAAAGGATAAAGAAGCGGTAAGAAGCCAACATCCTACTAATTCTTTTATTGGCATTGGTCATAAAGTTAATGAAATGTTAGATAACCATAATGAATCTTCTATGTCTTATGAAGTTATAGGAAATATTATTAAAAGGAACGGAAAATTTTTATTGTTAGGAACTATTGATAAAAAAAATGCTCCTCAAGCATTTCATTATGCCCAAGAAGTATTAGGTTTTACTAAATTCTCTCCATATAAATGGTTAATGCAGACTTATTATGAAGATAAATATGGAAAAAAGAAAATATTTACGAGGAAAGATTTCGGGGGATGTTCAGCTGGTGGATATCATTTATATGGTTCATTAATTGTAGAAGATGCTATTAAGTTCGGAGACATTGGTAATGCAAAAAGTGCCTTGATGAATGCAAAGGAATGTTATGAAATAATATATAATGAATTAAAAAAGAATAAAACTCTGATACTTTGCGGAAATAAAGATTGTTCAAGTTGTTATGGTAATGTGTTTTATAATGGTTTTGGTGTAATTCCTTATTTTATTAAAAAAGTAGCAGTTTTTTTGAAATTAAAAAAACTATTAATATTTTAAATATGAGTATGTTAACTTTGAATTCTATTGTCTATACTCTTAATCATTTTTTAAATGTAATCAAGGCTACAGATTTAAAATATGAAATTACTAATTGGAGTGAAAGTAGCTTATTTGTTGACTTTACATGTGGTAAAGTGTCAAAAACAGTAGTTTTTAGAATCTCAAATAATGATACTGTACAATCTTTTTTAAATAAAGAATTAAAATTGCACCTTTATCCAACAATTGATAAAGGTGCAATGATACCGTTAATGAACGATGAATCTACTTTTTCTAAGATTGATTCAGGGATTTTATATGTAGAAGCTGATATAATATCTATTTCATTTATCCTGCTTTCTAGATATGAAGAAACTCTTATCAATGAGAGAGATTCACATGGAAGATTTCAATTTAAGAATAGTTTAGGGAATTATTATGAATTTCATAAATTCCCAATTGTTGATGAATATTGCTATTTATTAAAAGAACAATTAAAATCACTTTTTTTTAATATTAAATTTGAATCGAAGAAAGTTAAAATAATTCCGACACATGATATTGATGAAATTCAAAGATTTAAGGGAGTATATAAATCAGCGAAGAGTATACTTGAGGATCTTTATATATATGGTAGTTTTAAGTTTTTCTTTAATTCAATTAAATCATATTTTAGAAGTTCTTTAAATTCTTTTAACGACATGTATTTACGTTCTATATACAAACTAATAGAAGTTTCAAAAAAAAATGGATATGTGTCAGAGTTTTATTTTATGGGTGCAGATTCCGGTAATAATAATGATGGATACAACAGTGATTCTGTATTGTTGAAAAATGTTTATGCTGAAATAGAACAAAACAAAATGATTGTAGGACTTCATGGAGGTTATATGACCTATTTAGACGTTAATGTTTATAATAAAGAAAAACAAAGGGTTGAAAGTGCTATCAATACTTCAATAAAGCATAACAGACAGCATTATTTAAGATTTGATATTGAAAATACTTTTGAAGTCTTAGAAAAAGCTAATATTAGTTATGATACATCTCTAGGATATGCCGAAGCAGAAGGTTTTCGTTGTGGGACTTGTCATCCATATCATCCTTTTGATTTTAAAAATGATAAGCCATTTAAAATATGGGAAAAACCATTAATTGTAATGGATGTAACCTTGTCAGGGTATCAAAAATATAATGAGATAGAAGCCTTAGCTAGTATGCAGCAATTATATGAGAGGTGTAAAGTTGTTGAAGGTGATTTTGTTCTTCTTTGGCATAATAATTACGTATATCGTGAACCAAATTATTTTAAAAATGTTTATTGTAAATTTTTAGAATTTAATAAAGAAATAACTGCCTGATCTAAATTATAAAAGTCGAAAGTTGATTTAAAAAAGTAAGTAGAGGATCTTAATTTCTAAATTTACTAAAATAATTAAAGGAAATATAAAAACCTGAATATGGGAGCAAGAATTAAAGCCATAGAATATGTTTATCCAAATAATAAAATAAGTAATGATAATTTGGCAAAGCAATTTCCCGATTATGATTTTACTTCATTTGAGAAAAAAGTTGGAATAAAAAACCGTTATTGGGTTAAAAACAATGAAACTGCTTTTGATTTAGCAAAAAAAGCTTGTGAAAAACTTTTTGAAAAAAATGGCAAAGAGCAAATTGATTTTATTTTATATTGTACACAAAGTCCGGAGTATTTTTTGCCAACAACAGCATGTATTTTACAAAACGAAATAGGTTTGAAACAAAGTATTGGTGCGCTAGATTTTAATTTGGGTTGTTCGGGATATACTTATGGAATAAGTCTTGCAAAAGGATTAATAAATTCGGGTCAAGCTAAGAGCGTGTTATTAGTAACTGCTGAAACATATTCAAAGTATTTAAACCCAAAAGATCGATCTAACAGAGCTATTTTTGGAGATGCTGCAACAGCTACTATAATTTCATATTCGGAAGATGAACAAATTGGAGATTTTTTGTTTGGAACTGATGGTTCGGGATACGATAAGTTAATTGTAAGAAATGGATGTAGTCGTTCACCTTATAATGCTGAAGCAGAAGAAGTAATTTATGGGACTAATAATGTATATAATGATAATCAATTATATATGAATGGGCCGGAAGTTTTTAATTTTACTAGTGAAGTAATACCTAATTTTGCAAAAGAAATTTTGTCAAAAAATAATATGATAATGGATGATGTACAACAATTTGTGTTTCATCAAGCTAATGCTTTTATGTTAAATTTTATACGTAAAAGACTAAAAATTAACACAGAAAAGTTTTACGTAGACCTTGAAGACGGAGGGAATACAGTTTCTTGTACGATACCTATTGCATTAAAAAAATATTCTGAGAAGAGTGATTTTGAAAATCAGAATATAATGATAGTTGGATTTGGAGTTGGTCTTTCATGGTCAGGTGGAGTTGTAAAAATAAGTAATAAATTATAAATAAATATTCAATCATGAAAAAAGAAAATTTTCTATCTAAATTACAAGAAGAATTGGAATTTGAAACGGAATTAACAGAAACTACAAATCTAAAAGATTTAGATGAGTGGGATTCGATGGGGGCTATGGTTCTAATCGGATTTGTTTCTGAAGAATTTGGAGTAACGCTCAATGCAGACGATATTAAAGCGATGACAACTATTAATTCTTTGATTGAAAAAATTGGATTAGATAAATTTAATTAAACCTAATTTTTATGTTTCAAAAATTTAATGGTATAGCTATAGAATTTATCAGTTCTTGTGTTCCTAGTGGAGAAGTTGATAATTCTTTTTTTCAGTCATTATTGAGTGAAAAAGAAATTAAAATGTTTGAAAAGACTGTAGGGATTTTTAAAAGAAGATGGGCATCTGAGGAGGTTACTGCTTCTGATTTGGGCTATCAAGCTGCCATTGAAATTTTAAATGTAAATAACCTTGATAAAGAAAAAATAAAGGGGTTAGTTTTTTTATCACAAACATCGGATTATAAAATACCATTTACTTCAAATATTCTTCAAAATAGATTAGGTCTGAAAAATGATATTTTGTGTTTAGACATAAATGCTGGATGTGCTGGATTTATTCAGGGTCTTAGTATTGCTTATTCAATAGTTAATACTTTAAATAAAGGAGAAAAAGTATTATTAATAATCGGAGAGACACTTTCTAAAATTTTATCTCCATATGATAGAAGTACCTCAATGCTTTTTGGTGATGGAGCATCGGCAATTTTAATTTCAAAAACAGAGAATAGTACTGATGAATCTTTTTTTAATTTTTTTTCTGATGGATCTAAAGCCAATGCAATAATGATTCCTGACGGAGGATACCGTAATGGAGTAAATGAGAATAGTTTTGTCTCTCATTCTGACGAAAAAAATAATCAGAAAAGCAAGGTACAATTATCGATGGATGGACCTAGTGTATTTGATTTTACTTTAAGAGAAATTTATCCAAGTATCTTACAATTGTTAACCCATTTTAACATTGATTTAAATGTGATTGATAAATTTTTATTTCATCAATCTAATAAGTTTATTATTAAACAGATTGCAGCAAAATTAGGAATAGAGGGATGTAAAGTGCCTATAAATATTCATGATTTTGGGAATACTAGTGGTGTTTCAATTCCTTTATTAATATCATCCTTTCATCAGGACTTTTTAAATACCAATAAAATATTGTGCAGTGGATATGGTTCAGGATTGACGTGGGGTAATTGTTTATTAGATATTTCAAATACAGAAATTTTCCCCATTAAAATATATAAAGTATAAATTATGAAAGCGCTAATTAGCCCTCGAGAATATCATGATAATGAGGTTCTTGAAGTAGAAAATAAACAATTATTCCAAAAGACATGGAATTTCATTGGTTTCAAGTCAAATTTAAATGAAATAAATGATTTTATATCTCAAGATATTGGGGGTATTCCAGTGGTGGTTCAAAACTGTAAAGGAGTAATTAAATGCTTTAAAAACATTTGCTCTCACAGACATTCTATTATACAAACAGAATCTAGTGGGAATCGTCCATTGATGTGTCCTTATCATGGTTGGGCATACAATGAAAAAGGATTACCTTTTGGGATACCTAAAAAACCATTATTTAGTTTTACTAAAGAAGAAATAGAATGTTTAAAACTTCAAGAATTTGATGTTGATTTTTGTGGGGAGTTAGTTTTTGTGAAATTAATATCAAATGAAGAAACTTTAAAAGATTATTTGGGATCATTTTTCGACGAAATAAAAACTATAAGTTCTGGTTTTGGAGAATTGATCGATGTAAATGAGATGATAATTGAAGCAAATTGGAAAATTCTTGTTGAAAATACTTTGGAGAGTTATCACGTAAATTTAATTCATGAAGAAACTTTTAAAAGATTGGGAGCTGACGGTTTGGATTTCAAATTTGAAAAAACACATTCTCTTTGGGATGCTACCTTGCTTTTAAATGAAAATGAAGGTAAACAAAAGCGAATTCATCAACCTTATCAAAATAGGAGTTATAAAATAAATGGTTATAAGCATTTTGTTGTTTTCCCTAATATATTGATTTCTACTACATATGGAGTTTCTTTTAATTTATCTCAAATAACTCCAATAGATAATAATAAATCATTGTTTAAAAGCTTTGTTTTTTTGACTAAAAAAGATGAATGCGATAAGAATGAAACTATTGAAAGTATTTATAAAGATTCCTTAATTAATTTTAATCGTAAAGTTTTTGAAGAGGATAAAATGATTTGTGAAAAAGTTCAAATAGGGGTTAAAAATTCTCATTATCAAGGGGAATTGAGTGATGAAGAGAAACGAGTTTGTGAATTTCAAAAGAGTTATAATTCTTATATAAAAAAATAAAAAAAATGAACATTCTCTTAACCGGAGCCACTTCTGGGATTGGCCTTGAAACATTAAAACAATTAGTTAACCATAAACACACCGTTTATGCAATTGGAAGAGATTTTTCTAAAATTGATTCTTTTGTAAAAGAAAATAGTAATCAGTTAAAGCATTATATTTTTGATTTTAATAATGTTCAGGATATTGAGAAGTTGTTTTCAGATTTTGAATTAAACGATCATAAATTTGATGCTTTAATACATTGTGCAGGTGTAGAAGAAACAATTCCATTGACTTTGTATTCTCCTACTAAAATTAAACAAATTTATGATGTCAATGTATTTGCTGGGATTGAATTATTGAGACATTTTGCAAAGAAAAAATTCAGTAATGATTGTGCTAGTGTAGTGTTTTTGTCTTCTGTAATGGGAACTTTGGGACAGCCGGGGAAAATTGGTTATTGTTCTACTAAAGCAGCAGTTTTAGGAATGGTAAAAGCATCAGCTTTAGAATTGGCTAAAAGAAAAATTCGAGTTAATGCTGTCTTGCCAGGGGTCGTAAATACCCCAATGACTCAAAATCTGTTTACACAAATTGATGATGATAACATAAAGCAGATTACAAATATGCATCCACTAGGATTGGGAGAGGTAACAGATATAGTCCCCACGATTCTTTTTCTAATATCAGAAAATTCAAAATGGATTACTGGTCAGAATTTCATTATAGATGGCGGATATTCTATTCAATAGAAAAAAATAATTTGAATGAATAAGATTTTTTTTTATAAACTGAAAGTAAATTTATTCAATAATAACGATTAATTTAAAATGAATTTCAAAAAGTTAAAATCGGGGTTTTCTTTGGGATATGCCTTCTTTTTTATTATACCATATGTAGTTGTACCCTATGTTTTTGCTTATAGCAAATTCCCAGTTTATGTCAGTTTACTGGCACAAATGACTATCATATCAACATTAGCTTTTTGGATAGCATTTAACGTGCCTTTTGGATTAAGCTTTAAAACAATAAAGGTCAGTTTAGAGTATGATAATGCTATGTTTGTTTTGTATGGTTTATTTTTATTTATAGTATTAATTATTTTTATAACTGCTCCCAATATACCAATTATAGAATCTCTAAGAGGGGCTAGTGATGCTGAATTAATTGCATATCGTGAAGGTTTCGTTAAAACAAGAACAGGAATTGAGGCATCATTGGGGTATGTTATAGGAATGATTTCTACTTTTTTTCTACCTTATTTTATTACACTTTCCTTCTTAAGGAATCATAAATACAAATATGTTTTTATAGGTGTGTTTTTAATTTATTCTATTACTTTTCTTGAAAAAGCCTATTTCCTTAAAGTAGCATTGCCATTATTTTTTTTGTATTTATTCAATGCTAAAAATATTTTTCTGCATATAATAAAAAGCTTTGCTTTGATTTTCATTGGTTTTATGTTTATGTATTCTTTAGCTACTAAGACGCAAGGTGAATCCAATTCGGAGGATTATTTCTCAATTCTATATATTCCAACAAGTAGTGTAGAGACTATGATTTGGAGGGCTGGAGTTGTGCCAATAGTTACTGCACTTGATGGGGTACGTGTTTTTTTAATAGATTTTAAAGGGGAATTTCTATATGGAAATACAAGTTCTTTTATAGCTTTTTTAACAGGTAGTCCAAGAATTAATTTTGAAAGATTTTTGTATCAAGAACAAATGGGAGGAGGAAGCGAAACAGGAAATGCAAATCAGTTCTATTTGATAGAAGCATTTATAAATTTTGGATATACAGGTGTTATTCTTTTTTCAATGATTGTAGGTAAATTAATGAAACATTGTTTGCAGTCTAAAGATCTTGCTTTAATTGCTGTATTACCCCTTTTCTTACTCAATTTATTCAGTTCTGGACTCATTGGGAATTTATTGAGTAATGGTTTTTTGTTTTTTTTTCTGTTTATTAAATTTGTTAAGCTTAAATAAAAAAATCAATAAAATTATTAGTTCAATATAAGATCTACTAATTAGCAAGAAATATTATTTGTTAAAGGTTAAAATTTTTTATTAATTTATAATTATAGTTTACTCTTAACGTAAAAATCAAATAAAGAAATTAATTATAATAATTAAAATTTAAAATAAGCATAGATAATGAAAAAAGCATTATTGGTATTTCCAGAATATTATGACGCAACGACAACTTCAAGAAGAGTTTTGCAAGCAAGTAATTCAATTTTTGACGAGATACAAATTTCGTATTGGGCAAGACAAGGGGTAAGAGATGATAAGGGAGAAGAAATTTTTAAGAATGTTATTAAAAACCCATTTTTAAGAGAAGCACCACCTAGAAATATTAAAGGTATAATTATATTTTTTTCTTTTCAGATATGGATTTTTAAAGAAGCAATGAAATTTAAACCAAGTTTTATAAGTGGATTTACTTTTTATACCATATTGCCGATTTTGATTTATAAATTTTTATTTGATTGGAAATGTAAAGTTGTTTATGATCCTAGGGATTATGTATCAGTCTGTTATAAGGGGGGGCAACTGAAGTTATTTATTCTTAAATTAATTGACAATGTTTTTATGGCATTAGCTGATTTGGTGATTTTTCCAGATTATCAGTATTTTATACATTACGGGTTATTTAAATTGAATTCCAAAAAATACTATGTTTTACCGAATTCAACTGAAGATTCTTTCGAAAAAATTAAAACGATTGATATTTACGAAAAATATAAAATTTCAAAGGAAAAAATGCTTATTCCGATATTAGGTTATTTTAACGAAGATAGGGGTAAGGAGTTGATATTTAAAATAATAAAAGAAAATCCAGAAGGTTTTCATTTTATAGTTGCTGGAGACATTGGAAATATTGGTGATATTCAGTTTTTTAAGTCAAAAGAGAATGTTTCTTTTTTAGGAAAAATACCGTATTTTGACGCATTGGCTATTATGTATAATGCGACAATTGTTCCTCAGTTATATGATCCATTATTATTGAATAATAAATATGCATATCCAACAAAATTTTATGATTGCCTTATGGTTGGAACACCTTTGATTTTTAGTACTGGGCAAACAGCATTATTAGATGTTCTCAATTTATATAATATAGGTATTTCTATTGATTATAATGATACAGATGCATTTAGAAATGTTTTATTGAAAATAAGAGAAAACAAGTATGATTTTGATAAAGAAGTAATTAGATCAATATTTGTTGAAAAATACAATTATGAAATATTTCGAAAAGGACTTAAGGAAAAATATTTAAGCATAATGAATTCCTAATAAAATTCACCACTATTTTAATGTTTTATGAGGTGTTAAAATTTAAATATATAAAGAACTAGTGCTTGTTGGTTTTTAATAGAGTAGTGTGTTTTTTTAATTCAAGAATAAATTAATTTAGTAAAATTTAAAAATGAAAAATTCAAATTATCAAATTTGTTCAAAATTAATTATTGATACAACTGATCCAAAAATTGTTTTTGATGAAAATGGAATATCAGATTATTATCATAATTTTCAAAATGTAATCCTACCAAATTGGCATACGGATGAAACGGGCTATGCTGAATTGATGAAAATGGCTAAAAAAATTAAAAAAGAAGGAGTTGGTAAAGATTTTGACTGTATAATTGGTTTAAGTGGAGGACTTGATAGTTCGTATGTAGCTTATGTAGCTAAAGAAATAATGGGGATAAGACCTTTGTTGTTTCACGTCGATGCAGGTTGGAACACCGATAAAGCGGTTGGAAATATCGAGAAATTGTGCAATGGTTTGGGATTAGATTTGTATACAGAAGTCATCAATTGGGAAGAAATGAAGGATTTACAAGTTGCTTTTTTGAAATCGCAAATTGTTGATCAGGATTTACCTCAGGATTACGCTTTTTTCTCAGGCTTATATAAATTTGCTAAAAAAAATAAAATAAAGTATGTTTTAACAGGAGGAAACTTCTCTACTGAATGTTGTAGAGAGCCTGAAGAATGGGGTGGTTTTCCCGGAATAGATACTATGTTGGTAAAAGATATCCATTCAAAGTTTGGAAAACGGCCACTTAAAACTTTTCCGTTAGTAGATATTTTAAGTTACAAACTTTATTATCGTTATGTATTAGGAATGCAAGTTTTTAAACCGCTGAATTTACTTCCCTATGTAAAGGCAGATGCAGAAAAGTTGCTAGTAGAAAAATTTGGGTGGGAACCTTTTCAGCACAAACATCATGAATCTCGTTTTACTCGTTTTTATGAGGATTTTTGGCTACCTAAGAAATTCGGTTTTGATAGACGAAAGGTTCATTTTTCTAGTCTTATCTTAACAGGCCAAATGACAAGAGAAGAAGCATTGGCAAGAATATCTAAACCTGAATTAAGCAAAGAAGATTTGATAAAAGAGTTTGAATATGTTGCAAATAAACTAGACCTTACTGTTGAGGAATTGCAAAAAATATATGAAGGAGAGAATAAAACATTTCATGATTATAAGAACAAAATAAAGTTAATTGGTTTTGGTGCAAAAGTAATGAGAAAGTTAGGTCTTGAAAAACGATTATTCAGATGATAACAATTATAGATTATGGCGTTGGTAATATTAACGCTTTTGTTAATGTATATAAAAGGGTCAATATTCCAACCAAAATTGCTAAAACATCACAGGATTTAGAAGGTGCTAAAAAATTAATTTTACCTGGAGTAGGCCATTTTGACCATGCTATGTCTGAATTGATAAAATCAGGTATGCGAGAAAAATTAGATGAACTCGTATTGGAAAATAAAGTTCCAATTATTGGTATATGTGTAGGGATGCAAATGATGGGGAACTCTAGTGACGAAGGGAAGTTGGAGGGGCTGAAATGGATTGATGCTTCGATAAAGAAATTTGATGAAACCAAGATTCAGCAAGTTACAAGGCTCCCTCATATGGGTTGGAATGATGTAAATCCAGTAATTTCTAATCCCTTGTTTGAGGGTTTAGAAAAAGATGCTTTATTTTATTTTCTGCATTCCTATTATTTTGAATGCAAAAATACCGATGATATCTTAGCAATTTCTGAGTATGGAGGACAATTCACTTGTGCGGCACATCATGAGAATGTGTATGGTATTCAATTTCATCCAGAAAAAAGTCATCATTACGGTGAGACATTATTACATAATTTTGCTAAATTGTAAAGATGCTTAGACCTAGAATAATTCCAAGTCTTTTAATTCATGATAATGGTTTGGTAAAGACTGTGAATTTTAAGAATCCCAAGTACGTGGGAGATCCAATTAATGCGGTTAAAATTTTCAATGAAAAAGCAGTTGATGAATTAGTTGTTTTTGATATTGATGCTACGGTATTGGGGAAGGAACCTAATTACAGTCTTATCGAACGGTTGGCTAGTCAATCGATGATGCCCTTATGTTATGGAGGTGGAGTTAAAACAGTAGAACAGGCACAACGCATTTTTAGCTTAGGGATTGAAAAAATTGCATTGAGTTCTGCCGTTTTGCAAAATCCAAAATTAATTACCGAAATTTCAGATCGAGTAGGTGCACAAAGTGTTATTGTAGTTCTCGACGTGAAGAAAAAATTGCTGGGTGGGTATGAAGTATATACTCATAATGGAAAAAAAGCTACTGGAATTAATCCTTTTAAATTTGTAGAAGACGTTCAAAAATTAGGAGCAGGAGAAATAGTGATCAATTCAATTGACAAAGATGGGATAATGAAAGGATACGATTTGGATTTAATTGCCAAAATTCGTGAGAAGATATCTCTTCCAATGACTGTTTTAGGTGGTGCGGGTACTTTGGAAGATATTGAAAAAGTTATAGATCAACATGGTGTGATTGGTGTTGCCGCAGGAAGTTTGTTTGTGTTTAAGGGACCTTATAAAGCAGTTTTGATTAATTATCCGACACAATTAGAAAAAAATAAGATTTTTAAAATAATACAATAATGAAAATACACAATAAAACTCTTCTCATAACTGGTGGAACAGGTTCTTTTGGGAATGCAGTATTAAACCGTTTTCTTGATACAGATCACTTTGATGAAATTCGTATTTTTTCTCGCGACGAGAAAAAACAAGATGATATGCGTAATCAATTAAAAAATGATAAACTCAAATTTTACATTGGAGATGTTCGTGATTATAATAGTGTGGAACGTGCTATGCGCGGGGTAGATTATGTATTTCATGCAGCAGCTTTAAAACAAGTGCCATCTTGTGAGTTTTTTCCATTGGAAGCAACTAAAACCAATGTTTTTGGAACGCAAAATGTAATTGATGCTGCAGGAGTCAATAAAGTGAAAAAAGTAATTTGTTTGAGTACAGACAAAGCTGCTTATCCTATTAATGCTATGGGTATATCTAAAGCACTTATGGAAAAAGTCGCAGTTGCCGCATCAAGAAACTTATCTGATACAACTGTTTGTTTAACCCGTTACGGTAATGTAATGGCATCGAGAGGCTCTGTGATTCCTTTGTTTTTGAAGCAAATCAAAGAAGGGAATCCAATTACGATTACAGATCCCAATATGACTCGGTTTTTAATGTCATTGGACGAAGCGGTAGAATTGGTCTTATTTGCTTTTGAGAATGGTAATCCTGGTGATTTGTTTGTAAATAAAGCCCCTGCCGGAACTATTAGCGATTTGGCGCAAGCGTTAAAAGAATTGTGTCAAGCCGATACTGAAATCAAAATTATTGGAACGCGACACGGTGAAAAATTATACGAAACTTTGTGTACACGTGAGGAAATGATGAAAGCGGAAGATATGGGCGATTTTTATAGGATTGCAGCTGATAACCGAGACTTAAATTACGCTAAATATTTCTCTGAAGGTGAACAAATTACAGCAAAAATTGAAGATTATCATTCCCATAACACAGAACAATTAGGAGTAGAGAGAATGAAAAAATTATTATCAACTTTGCCTTTTGTTAGAAAAGAAGTTTTTGGAGAAGATATAACCCAAATGCTAGGATAGTAATAAAATTTAAAAATGAAGAAACTAAAAGTAGCTACAATATTAGGAACTCGTCCTGAGATTATCAGATTAGCAGAATGTATAAAGTTGTGTGATAAATATTTTGAGCATATTCTAATTCATACGGGTCAGAATTATGATTATGAATTGAACGAAATATTTTTTGAAGACTTAGAGCTTCGTAAACCTGATTTTTTTTTAAATGTTGCAGGAAACCATCTTGGGGAAACTATCGGTAATGTAATTTCAAAATCGTATGAAATACTCGAAAGTGAAAAACCGGATGCATTACTGGTTTTAGGAGATACCAATAGTGTTTTGAGTACTATTGCAGCCAAAAGATTGAAAATTCCTATTTTCCACATGGAAGCGGGTAATAGATGTTTTGACCAAAATGTACCTGAGGAGATTAATAGAAAAATTTCCGATCATATTTCAGATATTAATTTAACGTATACAGAGCATAGCCGCAGGTACCTATTGAGCGAAGGATTTCGTAAAGACCATGTGTTTGTTACTGGATCTCCTTTGTTTGAAGTATTGAAAAAAAATGAATATAAAATTCAAAATTCAGATGTAGTTAATCGTTTAGGTTTAGAAGAAGGTAAATATATTGTGGTAAGTGCACATAGAGAGGAAAATATTGATTTAAAAAATCATTTCGAAATACTTGCCGATTCGTTAAATATAGTTGCGGAAAAATATCAAATGCCAATAATATTTTCCACCCATCCTAGAACTAAAAAGAAAATAGAAAGTTCAAAAATTATATTTAATTCATTAATTAAAAGTGTAGCTCCCATTGGTTTTTTTGATTACGTAAAATTACAGCAAAATGCTTATGTGGTACTTTCTGATAGTGGTACAATTAGCGAAGAATCTGCTATGATGGGATTCCCTGCGGTTAGTATCAGAACTAGTACAGAAAGGCCAGAGGCCATAGATGCAGGAACAGTTGTTTTAGGAGGAATTAGTAAAAATAGTATGTTAAATGCTATTGAAATCACAAAAGGATTGGCTATAAATGAGTCATCACAATTACCGATCGAATATACAATAACAAATACTTCTGAACGTATTGTTAAGGTAATTCAAAGCTATACTCCAATTGTAAATAAAGTGATTTGGGATAAATAATATAAACCAATGAAAAAAATATTAGTTATTGGAATTAAAGGAATGGCAGGCCATGTAATTTTTAATTCTTTACCAAAATTAGGTAATTATGAAGTATATGGAGTGGCTCGAAATGTAACTTCAACAAATAGAATTTTTAATCTTGATGTATCTAATACAGTTGAGTTAAAAAAAATTCTTGATTTGGAATTTGATGTAGTTATTAACTGTATTGGAATTCTTAATAAGGATGCTGAAGACAATCCTCATAAAGCAATTTGGTTTAATAGTTATTTTCCTCATCTATTAGAATCGTATACAAAGAATACTAAAACTAAAGTAATAAGTATAAGCACTGATTGCGTTTTTTCTGGAAAAAAAGGAAATTATACGGAAATGGACATTAGAGATGGCGAGGGTTTTTATGCTACTTCAAAAGCAATGGGGGAACTGACAAATGACAAAGATTTAACTATCAGGACTTCAATAATTGGACCTGAGCTAAATAAAGAAGGGATAGGTTTATTTCATTGGTTTATGCAACAAAATGATATAGTAAGTGGTTATTCCCATGCTTTTTGGTCAGGAATTACAACTGTAGAGTTGGCAAAAGTGATACATCAAACAATCCAACAAGAAATTAAAGGATTATTGATAGTGGCAGGAAACCATAAAATAGATAAGTATAGTCTATTGAGACTTTTCAATTCGATTTTTAGAAATGATTCATTAACTGTTACTGAAAATAGTAATTATAAAGTTGATAAAAGTATGTATAGTTCTAGAAATGATTTTAGATATAGCATTCCCACATATATAGATATGATCCAAGAAATGAAACATTGGGTTGATGAGTATAAATCTAATTATTCTCAATGCGGATATTAATAGTAACACAATATTTTTGGCCTGAAAATTTCAAAATCAACGATATCGCGCTCGCATTAAAAGAAAGAGGTCATGAGGTGCTGATATTGACAGGTAAACCAAATTATCCAATTGGAAAGTTTTCGAAGGGTTACACTTTTTTTAATAAAAGAATAGAATTTTGGAATGGTATTAAAATATATCGTTCTCCAATTATTCCAAGAGGTAAAGGTAAAGGAATTCGGTTGTTTATGAATTATATTTCGTTTTCATTATTTGCTTCAATTAAATTACTTTTTATAAAAAATAAATTTGATAAAATTTTTGTTTATGAACCGTCACCAATTACTGTAGGTATTCCTGGAATTGTAGCTAAATATAAATTTAATGCACCTTTGTATTTTTGGGCTCAAGATTTATGGCCTGAAAGTATTTCTGCAGCAGGCGGTATTAAAAATAAAAGTGTAATTACTGTTTTGGATTGGCTCACAAGATTTATTTACAAACATTCAAAAAAAGTACTTGTTCAATCAAAAGCATTTATACCTTATATACTTAATCAAAATATAGAAAAAGATAAATTAGTTTATTACCCTAATTCCACTGAAAATTACTATCAGGAATTGAGTACTGATCAAGAACTTCTTAAAACTTTGCCAAAAGGGATTAAATTAATGTTCGCAGGTAACATAGGTGAAGCTCAAAGTTTTGATACTTTGCTTCAAGCTGCATCAATATTACAAAAAGAATTAATTGATGTTAAATGGATAATTTTAGGGGATGGAAGAATGAAAGATTATGTTAATCAAAAAATTAAAGAATTAAATTTAGAAGATAATTTCTTTCTTCTTGGAGCATTTCCAAGTACCGAAATGCCAAAATATTTTAGTTGTGCAGATGCTTTGATTGTTTCACTAAAAAAAGATCCAATTTTTGCGCTTACCATTCCATCAAAAATTCAATCATATCTTGCCTGTGGTAAACCTATAATTACTAGTTTAGATGGGGAAGGTTCAAAGATTATTGAAGAAGCTAATGCTGGTTTAACAAGCCCTTCTGAAGACTATATGGGACTTGTAGATAATATAAAAAAATTCTTACTGTTAAGTAAATACGAGCAAAAAGTATTTGGTCGAAATGGTAGAGCCTATTTTAATATTGAGTTTGAAAGAGAAATTCTTGTTGATAAATTAGAAGAAATATTTAATAATGATTAATCTGAAAATTACAGGTTCAACTGGTTTTGTAGGTGTAAATATAATGAAACACTTAACCGAAAAATCTTATAAGGCTAAAGGTTTAAATCTCAGAAATGCCAATTGGAAATCGGAGATTGATATAGATGACATTGCAATAATACACTTAGCCGGTATAGCCCATGATTTGAAAAATAGTTCCAATCCAGAGGAATATTTTGACGTAAACACTAAGTTAACTCAAGAATTATTTGATGTTTTTTTAGCTAGTAATTGTCGCGATTTTATTTTTTTTAGCAGTGTAAAGGCAGTTACTGATAATGCTGCGGGTATTTTGACAGAAGAAACTGTTTTAAATCCCCAAACTGTTTATGGTCAATCAAAGATGCAGGCCGAACAATATATCTTAAGCAAAGATGTACCTCAAGGCAAGCGCGTATTTATTTTACGCCCTACTATGATTCATGGCCCAGGTAATAAAGGCAATTTGAATTTGTTATTTCAATTAGTAAGTAAAGGCTTTCCTTGGCCTTTAGGCGCTTTTCAAAACCAACGTTCTTTTTGTAGTATTGACAATGTTTGTTTTGTAATTCAGCAAATTTTAGAGCGAGAGGATATTCCATCTGGAGTTTACAATTTAGCAGATGATGAAGCTGTATCTACAAATGATTTAATAGAGTTAATTGCTGCTTCAGTAAATCGAAAAGCTTGGATTTTTCAACTTCCTAAGAAAGTAGTAAATACAGTTGCTAAAATTGGCGATGTATTACATTTCCCTTTAAATACTGAACGCTTGGATAAATTGACTGAAAATTTTGTAGTATCAAACACAAAAATCAAGACAATTTTAAAAATTGATAAAATGCCTATTTCCACAAAGGGTGGATTAAATAAAACTATTTCTTCTTTTAACTAGAATAGATATTAATTTAAGTATTATTGCCTAATTCATAATATACACTTCTGTATGATTCGATTTTTTGATTTTATTTTTTCTTTGATTGGTCTAGTTCTACTATGTCCAATTGTTATTGTATTACTTATTATTGGGTATTTTGATACAGGCTCTCCTGTTTTTTGTCAAGAGCGTGTGGGTAAAAATAAGCAACCGTTTAACTTATATAAATTTCGTTCTATGCATGTTGATACGAAATCGGTAGCTACGCATTTAGCTAATTATAGTGCGGTAACGAAATACGGTGCTTTTTTGCGCAAGTCCAAACTAGACGAGTTACCCCAATTATGGAATGTTCTTTTAGGGGATATGAGTTTAGTAGGGCCACGTCCTAATTTATTCAATCAATCAGAATTAATTCAAGAACGCGATAGTAGAGGAGTATACCAAGTAGTGCCAGGAATTACAGGTTTGTCACAAATCAACAAAATTGACATGTCCACACCACAACTCCTAGCTGAAACCGATGCGAAAATGACCAGTCAATTGAAAGTTGTTCAGTATTTTTATTACATTATTGCTACGGTATTGGGTAAAGGGTCTGGGGATAGAATGATAAATCGTGAATAGTAAACCGTGAACCGTGAACCGTGAATCGTAAATCGTGACCCGAATTATGAATAATAACTGACAACAGAATACAATGATCATAGAAATTACACCAATACAAGATTTAGTGATTATACAACCCACCGTATTTGAAGATGCGCGTGGGTATTTTTTTGAGGCTTACAATCAAAATGTTTTAGCAGCAGAAGGAATTAATATTCACTTTGTGCAAGACAACCAATCGTTTTCTAAAAAGGGAACTTTAAGAGGCTTGCATTATCAAAATCCGCCTTTTGCTCAGACCAAATTGGTGAGAGTATTACAAGGCGAAATCATTGATTTTGCTGTAGATATCAGAAAGCAATCGCCAACCTATGGGAAGCATTTTGCCATCAAATTATCGGCAGAGAATAAAAAACAATTATTGATTCCGCATGGTTTTGCCCATGGTTTTTCAGTCATTAGTGAAACCGCAGTCGTTATGTACAAATGCGATCAGTTTTATGATAAAGCCAGTGAAGGCGGGATTCGTTTTGATGATCCTAGTCTAAACATCGACTGGGGCATGGACTTGAAGGACGCTATTGTGTCGGATAAAGATTTGGTATTGCCGGGGATTGAGGGGTGTAATAGCATTTTTTAGATATACGATTTACGAAGTACGATTTACGATCCCGACGCTTCGGGACGATTTGATAATGTAGCAATTTGAAAATTTGAAAATGTAACAATTTACGAAAACGAAGTTAGCGTCACTTATTGATTTTCCAATACTAAAGTAATACTATATAAACCATAAAAAGCCCCGTTATGGATGAAAAAACAACAATTACCTATCAATCAGAAAGTACTCCCAATCAAATAGAGGTACGAATTGAAGATGAAACCGTTTGGTTAACTCAATTACAAATGGCAGAATTATTTCAAACTACAAGAAATAATATTACGCTACACATAAAGAACATCTTTATGGAGCAAGAGTTAAATCCCATTTCAGTTAGTAAGGATTTCTTACTAACTGCAGTAGATGGCAAAAAATACAAAACGAAAATCTATAATTTAGATGTTATCATCTCAGTAGGCTATAGAGTAAAGTCTAAAACGGGTACCCAATTTCGTATATGGGCCAACGAAGTTTTAAAGTCCTACTTGTTAAAAGGATATGCGCTTCAACATAGAATAGATGCCATAGAGAAAAGAGTATTCGAACATGATTTTAAAATAGAACAATTACTACATGCTAAACTTCCAGCTCAACAAGGAATATTTTTTGATGGCCAGTTGTTTGATGCGTATGTATTTGTTTCAGATCTTGTTAAATCAGCAAAAAAGTCAATAGTACTCATTGATAATTATGTAGACGAGACAGTTTTGCTGTTACTTTCTAAACGTAATGATACTGTTAAAGCAACAATTTATACCGAAAAAATAACGCCTCAATTCCAATTGGATATCAAAAAGCATAATGCACAGTATGAACCAGTAGTTGTTGAAATAGAAAAGAAATCGCATGATCGATTTCTAATTATTGACGAAAATCAGGTCTATCATTTAGGTGCTTCCGTTAAAGATTTGGGAAAGAAATGGTTTGCTTTTTCAAGATTACATATCGATGCTAACAGCATTTTAAGTAGATTGTAAATCGGGAAGCGTGAGACGTGATCCGTGAACCGTGGACCGTGACTCGAAAAATAATAGTTTACTAATTTAACACACCCCTAACCCCTCTCAAGAGGGGAATGTATTGTAGTTTGCGAATCACGATTTACGCATTACGAATAAATTATGAAAAAAATACTATTAGTTATTGCTTTTTTAAGCACCTTAATTTACACATCTTGTAGTAGTGATGAGAATGGAGGTAGTTCAACAACTGTAACCATTAGTTCTGATTATGCTTCAAGATATGTAAATGAATTAATAACATTTACTGCCACTGATGGAGATGGAAATAATGTTACTAGTGAAGCTGTTTTTTATGTTAACAATACAGCAATTATTGGTAATACTTATACTTCTTCAGTTATTGGGTCATTTGCTGTAAAAGCTACTTTTAATGGAGTAACAAGTTCAAATTTAAATGTATCGTTTTCAGCATCTCCTGCACCACTAACTTCAATAACTATTAGTTCTAATAAAACTTCATCAGATATAGGTGAAACAATCAACTTCAATACCATTGGAAACAATGGATATAATCTAACTGCCAATTCATTGTTTTTTGTTAATGGTACTCAATTAGCACAAAACACTTATGTTCCAACTGCAAGTGGTGTGATTAGTGTTTATTCAACTCATACAACTCAAGGCGGAACTACACTAACTTCTCAGACCATACAAATTACAGTTAACAACTCTATAAACTTTAACAAAAGAGTACTTATTGAAGATTTTACTGGTACATGGTGTGGTTATTGCCCTAGAGTTGCTTATGCTATTGAACAAGTAAATACTCAAACTACTGATGCAACAGTAGTTGCTATACATAGAGGAAATGATCCGTATGATTTTTCTGGAGCGTCAGCTTTAGAATCTCAAATTGGATTAACAGGCTACCCAACAGCTATGTTAAACAGAACAACAGAATGGAGCTACCCTGAACCATCATATGTATCTCAAGCTGTTAATTTAACTACCGGAACAAATCCAAAAATTGGATTAGCAATGGTTACTTCTACTTCAGGCAACACTT
>ERZ650308.230-NODE-230-length-30860-cov-8.234313_pt1 | contig 30860 bp, 48 predicted proteins | sample MGYA00376244_ERZ650308 | MGnify/ENA primary metagenome ERZ650308 (study PRJEB26733, sample SAMN07839295) | wastewater metagenome | biome: small river; feature: stream; material: water | place: USA: North Carolina | collected 2016-04-26 ... | reverse complement strand
CGTGTGCTCTTCCGATCTGATTCACTCACACTTTGTCAAAATTCGGGGATGAATTATTTTACAAAATGATAAAAATTGATTGCTTTTGTAGTTTTATTCTTATATTGCGATGGCTTCGAGACCGTGGATAAAATCAAGCAGGCCAGAGGGTAGAAAAAGCGGAGATGCAAAATTCTATAATTCTACTCAGTGGAGGCGACTAACAGCGTACGTAGCTAAGATTTACCCTTTTTGCGCTATGTGTGAAAAAGTGGGCATTTACACGCCGAGCGTAGTAACCGACCACATAAAGCCAATAAATCAGGGAGGCGCAAAGTACGACTTAGAAAACTTGCAACGTTTATGCTTGAAATGTCACGCTAAAAAATCAGCCACAGAAAAAAATGGCAAGATATAAAGATTCGACGGAGTTGAAAGTAACACGGGGGACATATCGCTCCGATAGGGATAAGCCCACGCCAAAGGTAGTAGTCACTACCAAAATAATGCCGTTGCCTGATTATGCCAACGAACACGCAAAGAGGGAACATAAAAAGGTATTAGCATGGCTCAAAGAAAACGGGATGCTGGAAACTGTAAACCAAGTCTTTATAGTTGCATATTGCGTAGAAATGGGGCAATATTTTGAGTGCATGGCTGATATTGCAAAAGATGGCAGGACTTACTCAAATTCATACGGAACGGAGTTAGCTAATCCATTAGTAGCACAAAGTACAAATTGTCTTAAAAATGCCTTGCAACTTGCCAGAGAGTTTGGTTTGACCCCTGTAAGTAAAAACAGGGTAAACTTAAATAAAGACAGCGAGGAGGATGAGCTTGAAATTCTTAAAAAGCGGAAAAAAGTAGCATGACCGAAGCAGCGCAAAAATATATCAACGATGCGCTAAAAGGTGAAATTTTGCTAAGTAGTGACACAAAGGCAACTATTCAGCGACATTTGAGGGATTTAGACAAAAAAGATTTTTCCTACTATTACGACCCTGAGGCGGGGGGTGTGGTAGTTGATTTCTTTAAAATCCTAAAACACTACAAAGGGGAATACGCAGGGTGTAGTTTTGAGCTTGAACCATGGCAAGAATTTATTATTTGTTGCCTGTTTGGATGGAAGAAGAAAAGCAACAACTACCGACGGTTCAAGTATTGCTACATTGAGATTCCGAGAAAGAACGGAAAGACTACGTTAGCGGCTGGAATTGCTTGTTACATGGCGTATTTGGATGGAGAAGCAGGCGCAGAGATTTACACGGGCGCAACTATGAGGCAACAGGCAGGAATCTGCTTTGATGACATTAAGACAATGATTCAAGGTAGCAAGGCACTCAGTAAACGGTCTAAAATATTAACTCACAATGTTACCGTACCAGCCTCCAAAACAAAAATAGAGTATGTAAGTAGCGACGCAGACACGTTAGACGGATTAAACCCACATTGTGCAATACTCGATGAAATCCACGCTTACAGAAACTCAAAACTTTACGACGTTTTTGTGTCAGCAATTGGAGCAAGAAAGCAGCCGTTAATTTTTATGATTACAACGGCAGGATTTAACAAGGATTGGTTTTGTTATACTTACAGAAAGTCAGTTTTGCAAGTTGCCCAGGGAGTAGTGGAAGACGATACAATGTTTGGGATAGTTTACAAACCAGACGATGATGACAAATGGGATAGCATAGAAGCAATCAAGAAATCAAACCCTAATTTAGATGTATCGGTAAGTCTTGAATATTTACTTGATCAAGTACAAAAGGCGAGAATTAGACCGACGGAAACGGTAAACGTAAAGACAAAACATCTAAATATTTGGACAGATACTCAAAACTCATGGATTCCTGATTTGGATTGGTTAGCAGCAGGAAGGCCAATAAATGAAGATAATTTAGTGGGGAGCAAGTGTTACGGCGGATTGGATTTAGCAAGTACAACCGATTTTGCGTCATTCTCTTTGATTTTTGCGAAAGATGACGGCACTTTTGATTTATTGAATTGGTCATTTTTACCCAGGGAATCAGCGCAAAAAAGATATGAAGATGGTTTGGCTCAGTTATGGGAATGGGTAGAGAAAGGACACGTAATATTGACAGACAAACGGACTACCGATTACTCAGTAATTAAGGCGTTTATCATTGAAAAGTATCAAAAGTATAATTTTGAGTTTTTGGCAAAGGACACTTGGAATAGTAGCCACTTGGTGCAGGAATTAGAGGAAGTTTTGCCCAAAGTGTACAGTTTTGAGAATAAAAAATACATTAGCAGGGTAGCGGATTTCAAACAGGGTATGCAATTTATGAGTACCCCGACGAAAGAGTTTGAGAAAATGATTTACGAAAAGCTACTCAATCACGGGAATAACCCTTTGCTCCGCTGGATGTGTTCAAATGTGGCAATTATCAGGGATGCAAACGGGAACATCAAAGTAGATAAGGCAAAAAGTAGTGAGTCAGTAGATGGAATTGTTGCCTCAGTGATGGCATTAGGCGAATACATGACCCACAATTGGGTAAGTTTTCAGAGTATTTACGAAACAAAAGGATTAACCGTACTTTAAGCCAAATAAACACAATGACAACCCCAATCGAACCACAACTAAGACTATTGATAGTGCATACCATTTGGGCATTATTGGAGTATCACAGGCCATTGATTTACTTGCCGAAAAAACGGGATGTTTTATTTTTGGTAGATACATCTAACAAGTTGGTATTCACGAAGCTCAAAGATTTTATGCGTGAAACTTTTGAGTATGAGCTTAGTATTAGCGACCAGAACTTTATTGATGCCGTAAAAAAGTACGAAAAAAAACACCAAAAAGCGCAAGTATTACAAAAGACAAGCATCTTATTTGGTTAGGATGCAATTTGAGGCGGACGATAAGTCTTGTGATGAATTAAATAGAATTAAGTTGTAATTTCATGTGATAGGATTTAGAGGCTTGAATTAAAAAGACCGTCAGCATTGCCGACGGTCTTTTTTTTGTCATCACCCTTAACAATCTAACCAATGAAAAATCACTACTTAGAACTTGAAAACGTCTCTAATGTCCTGTTTTGTAAGTGGGATTCCTTTTTCTTTGCCTTTCACCTCTCTCACACGCTTCATCCGACGGCAGGCGGTTACGTGGCTAATATTGCCAAATATAGCTTGAACGTCCTTTGTACGGACAAACTCTACTTTATCATCTTTAATCATTTTGATAAATCATGTTTAAAAATGGAAGATTAGCGAAATAGTAATTTTTATATTAAAAATCAAATATATAAACTTTGCTGATAAAACGCAAATTTATTGGCAGGTTTTTGGTCAAATATTAGAAATCTTCTTTTTGCAGAAGAGAATCCTATTTCCAAAGTTGAACTTTTGGAGAATAGGAATATTAACGACCCCTCCGTACCAATCACAGCCGACAATATTCACGGGTTAATTTCTAATAGACCCGAAACGGGTTCAGGCGTTAGTGTGACCCCAGAATCAGCACTTACCTTTTCGGCGGTTTATTCTTGTGTTAATATCATTGCCGAAACCTTTGCCCTGCTACCGCAAGCACTTTACAAAAAAACGGATGCAGGACGGGAAAAGGTAAAAAAGCATACCCTTGCCAGCCTTTATTCAGCAGAACCAAACGATTTACAGACTTGGTTTCAACTCAAGCACTCACTAATTACCGCCGCACTGTTAAACGGCAACGGCTACGCTTTAATTGAGCGAAACCTAAGATTTGAGCCTATTGGTATCAAATTCTTAGAACCGTTTGAGTGCGTACCCATTTACAACAACATCGGAGTTAATAAAACTCTTTATTACATGGTTTACGGTGTACCAGTGAATAAAAGAGATATTATCCACGTCACGGATTTAGCTTCAAACGGCGTAATCGGTAAAAGTAGAATTTCACTTTTTAGAGAAGCCATAGGATTAGGTATAGCAGCCGAAAGATTCGGTGCATCATTTTACGGGAATGGTGCAAATATGAGTGGGATTTTGACAACCGACCATATTTTATCAAGTGCAGCCGCCAACAGAATAAAGCAAGATTTTCAGAGCCAAAGCTCAGGACTTGGAAAAGCAAACGGCACGGTTGTACTCGAGCAGGGTTTGCACTATGAGCGCATTTCGATAAGCCCCGAAGATTCGCAGTTTATTCAAACCCGAAAATTTCAAGTAGAAGAAATTGCACGAATTTTCAGAGTTCCACTTCATAAACTTCAAGACCTTGACCGTTCAACAAACAACAACATCGAACATCAAAGTATTGAGTTTGTGACCGATACCATGATGCCGTGGGTTGAAAGGGTTGAACAAGAGTTTGACCGCAAACTATTGGGCGAAAGGGAAAAGGGGGATTTAGAAACGGAGTTCGACGTAAGTTATCTACTTAGAGGCGACAGTCAAGCGCAAAGTGAACTAACCAAGACGCTATTTGCAACAGGAGCAGTAAGCCCTGACGATATTAGGGAGCGTAACGGCATGAACCGCAAAGGAGGCGCACACGAAAAGACATATTTGCAGTTAGGTTTCGCTCCGTTAGATGAAAATTTTGGTAAGGCACAAGAACCAGTAACACCATGAACGAACTTGAAAAAAGATATTTAGGCTCAGATTTCACCTTTGAAGAAAGGGCCGACAGCCCACAAAAAACCATATCAGGGCGGGCATTAGTTTTCAATGAATTATCCGAAGATTTGGGAGGATTCAGGGAACTAAACGAACCAACTTGTTTAGAGGGTTGCGATATGGAAGATGTGGTAGCGGTTTTTAACCATGAAGACGAAAGTCTATTAGGTAGAACGAAATCAGGGACGCTAAAATTAGATGTTCGCTCTGATGGGCTTTATTACTCAATTGACGTGGACACAAAAACAAGCATTGGAAATGATGTTGCGTGTTGGGTTCGTAGGGGTGATATAATGGGCAGCAGTTACCGTTTTATGGTAGCCGAAGATGACTGGAAAGTGGCAGATGATGGCACGGTAGTAAGAACCGTGAAGAAAATAAAGGCAATCAAAGATATTTCGCCAGTGGTGTTTCCTGCTTATAGCCAAGCGAGCGCAGAAATACGAAGTATAGCACAGTCGAAAGTAGTACAAACAGTAGAGGGCGTTAGTCCTATCATTTTAAAACTCAAACACATTTTATCTTTAAAGCGATGAAAGACCAACTCAAAGCCCTTTATGAAGAAAGAGGGAGATTAGTAACAGACCAGCGAGGTATTTACGAGAAAGCCGAAACCGAAAAACGTAGCGTGACAGCAGAAGAGGTGCAAGCCTTTGAAAGCATGGAAGCACGTTATTTGCAGGTTGAGAAGGATATTGCCAACTTGGAAAAAGTGGAGCAACGTCAAGCGCAATTTGCCAAAAGTCAGTTTGAAACGGGAAACAAGTCACAAGCAGGCGAAGGCTCAAAAGAAGAAAACGAAAAACGCTATGCCACAGCGTTTGAGAAGTATATTCGTTACGGTATGGGCGAATTAGATGCCGACGAACGCCGTATGATTACGAGCCAATATCAAAAGGTGGAAGTGCGGGCGCAAAGTACAACAGGTTCGGCGGGTGGTTATTTGATTCCCGTTGGTTTTAGCGGCGAAATCGAAAGATTCATGAAGTATTACGGCCCAATGTTGTCCGCAGGACGAATTCAGCCAACCAGCAATGGTAATACTTACAACTGGCCAACCAATAACGATACAGGCAACACGGGCGCACTGATTGGCGAAAATGCCGACCACAGCGACACTGTGACAGACCTGACTTTTGCCAATGTTGCGTTTGGTAGTTATACCTTTGGCTCAAAACTTATCAAAGCCTCAAATGAATCTTTGGAAGATGCCGATATTCCTTTGGATGGCATTTTGTTTGAAACATTGGGCGAACGTTTGGGTCGTGTGCTTAACACGTATTTTACAACAGGCACAGGTTCTTCACAGCCACAGGGTGTAGTAGCAGGGGCAGGCAATAGCTCAGTAACCGCCGCCGTTGATGGATTGACATTTGATAACCTGATTGACTTGCAGCACTCAGTAGATTTGGCGTATCGTACACAAGGTAAATGGATGCTTAACGATGCAACCTTGAAGGTTATCCGCAAGCTAAAAGACGGTAACAGTAACTACATTTGGCAGATGTACAACGTACAAACAGGACAACCAGCGACAATATTAGGCCAGCCGTACTTTATAAACAACGATATGGCAACAATTGCCGCAAACGCAAAAACAGTTCTTTTCGGTGATTTCTCAAAGTTTGTGATTCGTCAGATTAAGGGCATTACCCTTGCACGAGCCAACGAACGATACATTGAGTATAACCAGACTGGATTCATGGCCATCGCACGTTACGATTCAAAAGTAATGAACAACACAGCTATTAAGTATTTGGCACACGCTGCATCTTAGGTCAATTTAGCCCCGTGAAATATCGGGGCTACTATCTTTTCTGACAATGAAAATCAAGATATTAACAGGAATCGCAGGGCTTGATTATAGCTATACGACTGGACAGGTAGTAGAGTGTGAAGAAAAACGGGCGATTGGCTTTTTGAATGCAAAGGTAGCAGAAGTAGTGCAAGAAGAAGCCGACGAAACAGCAAGCAAACCAAAGAAAAAGAAATGATTTGGAAGCGTAGCAACATAACGGAGCTAACGATATTTGCAGCATCGGACACTATCGTTAAAATTCACCTCAGTACGGTGGGTTTTGACGCTGATGATGACTTGATAGATGCACAGATATTGAGTAGCATTGAAGATGTTGAAACGGACTTAAATTTTGCCTTGCATCCATGTACGGAAACATCTTATTTGCCCTCTTTTAATTCCTTTTATATTGATTTGCCCACATATGCAGGCAGTTTGGTAATTAGCTATTACGATGTAGACAATACGCTTCAAACCTTATCAAGTGGATTATACAGAGTTGAAAACGATAGTATTTATCCGAGGGTTGTTTTTGAAGATAGCGGACTACCTATCTTATATGACAGGTCTGATGCCGTAAGGGTAGCAGTATCAGCAGGGTACGCCGCAGCCGTGAATGTGCCAAAGGTCATTAAACAGGCTATTTTGCTACGTTTAGCGGATATGTATTTGCAGCGTGAAGATAGTTTGCGAAAGTACCCACAGGCCAGCGAACGACTACTTGGTAAAATTAGGAAGCACAATATTTTAGTAGCATGAATAAAGGGCTAAAAGCGGGTGAAATGGATAGACGTATCAGGATTGACTATCCAGATATTACATACAACACCTACAACGAGCAGGTAATAAGTTGGGAGGAATGGGTAACGACAAACGCCACATTCCAACCAAGACAAGTACAGCAAAAAGAGGGATTTAACCAAGAACAACTAATTAGCGAAAAACTTTGCACGTGGTGTATTAGGTATATTACGCAAGTAACAGAACCAACCATACCAAACACAAAAATGAGGTTAGTTGATGAATACGGTCAGGTTTACGACATTGAACAAGTAAACGTAATACCACGCCGCAGGGGGTGGGAACTCAGAACAAAGGCGAAAGAATGACAACGACGGCTACACTTACTGGTTTTGATGAATTGGTAAAGTCATTAGCCAAAGATGTACCAGCGAGCGTAAATTCAGATGCACTCAATAAGATTTTAACAGTGGTAGCGAGGCCGTTTTTGAATGAGATGAAACGGACAGTGCCAGTAGGTAAGGGATACCAAAGAGTAAGCATAAAGAGCAGGCGAAACGATTACCGACGTGGAGGCGCAACCAAAGTGGATTTGAGAATAAAGCAAATAACTGACAAGCAAAGTCTATACGGAGCCGAAAAATTAGTAGGTGTAAGCAAGAAAAAAGGCAAGGTAGGTTGGCGAACTCACTTTATTATTTTAGGAGTTGCAGGGCATAGTAGAGCCAGCGCAGGCCCACGGGATTTTATCGGAAATGCGTACCGTTCACAGTTTCCAAGAGCGCAGGCAATATTCCAAACAGAAGCCCGAGCCAGATACGAAAAGCACTTAACAAAAGTAGGATTTAGATAATGCAAAAAGCACTCGTTAATAGGTTGTTAAGTGATAGTACATTATCGGGACTAATAGGCACAAAACTATTCCCTGAAAATGTACCTCAGAGTATTGAATTACCTGCTTGCTATTACATGAGTGACAACAACCCGCCTCAGTATTGCGACAATGGCACGGCGGTAATTGCAGGCGTTTTTACGGTGGTAGCTTATGCCAGAACAAAGACAGGTGTAATGAGTATAGCGGATGCAATAACGGCAAGATTAAGCAGGTATTCTGGTACTTTGGAGAGTGAGAAAATTGAGTTTTGTCAGTGGTCAAACAGTCAAGATGACTATGACGAACAAAACAGGGTATTTATTAGAGAGTGTAATTTTGATGTAACATACATTAAACAACTATAAAAAATGGCAGCAACTTTGCAGCAAGAAGGTTCAAACCTTTTTATTTATGTTAAACCATCGGGCGGGTCATACGTGCAAGTTGGTTGTGCTAACTCTATCTCGGTGAACCTATCGAAGGAGGTAAAAGAATATATGTGTGACAGCTTGGGACTGGTAAAGAACTTCATTGATTCGGTACGAGATAGCCAGATTACGGTAGGGGGTATGTACTTTCTTTATACCAGCGGCGACGATACAAGCAACTACTCCGTAAAAGAATGGCACACGGCATGGAAAACAGCAGGTACTACTTTGACGGTTGCCATAGGTTCAGCAAGTACGGGTGTAGAGGCATTGGTAGCTACTGTTATTGTTAAGTCTATCAAGATGGATCACAAAACGGGAGACCCCTCTACTTATTCAATTGACTTACAATGTAGTGGAGATGCCGACTTTGCAACCTTAGCGTAAGATTATGACAACAAAGGGAGAGTTAATAATTAACCACAACGGGGCGGCGTATAATTTCAAATTTGGGGTGTACGCCGCCCAACTTGTAGAAAAGCAAGCCAAGAAAGAATTTGAGGCTAATTCTATTTTAGAATTAAGTCATTTTACGCTTGTGCCTTTGACTTTGATGTGTGGGTTTAATAGCCATGCCAGTAACAAAGGAAAAGAGATTGATTTTGAAATGACCTGCAACCTAATAGACGAACTTGGAGAAGAGAAAACAGGCGAGGCTTGGGAGGTGGCTACGGATGCCTTGGGTTTTTATCTACGAATGCAGAAAGTACCACAAGAAACGGTACAGATGCTACTAAACCCAGCCAAAGCGTTGAACGAAGCCAACAAGGATGGTTAGAAATTTATTCGTTTTTTCGGGTGCATCTTTCAATGAATTGGGGGGAATTTTTGGACGAAACACCCAAAGGATTGAAGCTACTCGAAAAGGCATTAAAGGATAAATGGGACAGGGAGGATAGGACATTGGCACTACTAAGATTGCAAGTAGCTGATTTTAGAAATGCAAACAGAGGGAAAGATTCAGACCCTACTATTAGCCCAGATGAAATAATGTGGTTGCCAATGGATGACAAGCGACCAAAACCGCAAAGGCTAACAAAAGAAGAAGCAATCGCAGCAGGAAAACCGTTAGAAATCTTGCTGAATAAATGGGACAAAAAAAGAAATGCCAGCAACTCCAAATCTTAAATTAGCGGCGGACTCTTCACGGTTTGTTGAAGAAATGCGTAAAGCGGCGGGAGCGGTTGGAGCGTTAGCGGCTAAAATCAATAAAGACTTAGTAGATTCTTATAAAGAGGGCGACCGACAAAGTAGAAATTTTGAACGTGGCATTGGTAGATTAGGGGAGCAGGTTAAGTCAGTCGGTCAAAGTTTGTCCGTCTATTTGACTGCTCCTTTATTATTGGCAGGCAGACAGGCCGTAATAGCCTACGGTGAATTTGATGCGCTCAAAAGAGGATTAACAACCGTAACAGGTTCAGCGCAAGCAACAGCGCAAAGAATTCAAGAATTAGCGATAGTAGCTAAAAACCCAGGAATTGGCTTACGTGAAGCAATACAGGCAGATGTAAGACTTAGAGCCGTTGGTATTAGTGCCGAAACCTCAAAACGGGCTTTATTGGCTTTTGGAAATGCTATTGCCATAGCAGGGGGAGGCAAAGAACAACTTGATAGTGTTATCTATCAATTAACGCAAATGAGCGCAAAGGCTAAGGTTTTAAGCCAAGATTTTCAACCTATCATTGAAGCCGTGCCAGCGGTAGCAACAGCAGCCAAAAACCTATTCGGAACGGTAGATACAGAGGTAATACAGGAGAAAATGAAAGCGATGGGTATTAACTCCACGCAGTTCATAAATATGCTGATAACCGAACTCGAAAAACTACCAAATGTAACAGGCGGATTTAAAAACGCACTCGAAAACTTAGACGACGCTTTTGACCAGACACTTGTCAGATTTGGAGAGGCGATAGATAAGTCATTTAATTTGACGGGGAATATAGACAAGTTAAGTACGGCGTTACTTAATAGTAGCCAAAGGTTTAGCGAATTAAGCCCAGAAACCCAAAAAACATGGGTAACATTTGCAGGAATCGCAGCTGTGACGGGTCCGCTTGCTTATGGGTTTGGCAAGGTGATGGGATGGCTACCTAAGTTAATTACAAATTTTAGAAGTTGGGGCACGAGTTTAGGTAAGGCGTTTGGATGGCTTACTAAAATTGTCGTTTTGTGGGACTCAGCAAAGGCTTTATTTAGTGCTGATTTCTCAGGTGGCTTTTTGGAGTTTCAAAAAAGTCTAAGAAACGCAGAGGTTTTTGACCCTACATTTGGGCTACTTACGAACATAGGAAACGCCATTGATGATAAAATAATAGGCGTACTCGAACGAAAAAGAGCAAGAGTAAAACAAGTATCAAAAGGCGGTTTAATGGGTGGGTTTAGAGAAGAACTAAACCAAACCACAGAGGAAATAAAGAAAGCCGCACCCGTTTTTAAAATGGGTAGCCAGTTAATGAATTGGGCAACAGGAAGTAAAGGAGATGGTAAATACCAAGTACCACTATCCACGAACCAAAACGTTGATGATTCTTGGTTTAAGACGGGCGAAAAAATGGGTAGTGCAGTAGGTGACGGAATAAAAGATTCTACACGCAAGGCAATTGTTCAATCTTGGATTGACTACCAAGAGTTTTTGGATAAAATTGCCGCAATGACTTTGCAACAAAACAAGATTGGTGCGGCGAATTATGGAAAGGCTTTTGCAACGGGCAGGTTTGGAGATGTGCAGAATTTACAAGGTAAAGGCACAACGCCGCTAAGTGTGAACGCAATACCATTGCCACAGATTGACCCCAATAGGGATTTTGGAGGTGGTCAGATGCTTTTGGATGGGTTTAATGAGAATATGAAACAGGCATTAGAAACCTTGCAATTATTTAGTCCCGTAGTTGGCGAGATTCAATCACAGTTTCAAAACTTATTCACTACTGGAAAATTTAGCTTTTCGGCTATTGGTGATGCTATCAAAGCTATGCTTGGTAAATTGATTGCGGCGGCTATTGCGGCGGCTATCTTAAACGCTATTTTGGGCGGGCTTAGCGGAATCGGTGGAGGTGTGGGTAAATTATTTAAAGGTTTTGGAGGCGGTGCAGGGTTTAAATCTTTGCTTGGTTCTTTTTCCGGAATCAAATTAGCAAGCGGCGGTTTAGCGCACGGGCCAACATTGGCAACGATTGGAGACAATAAAGGTGCATCGTTCAACCCCGAAGTAATTAGCCCATTAGACAAACTAACAAGCATTATCAATAATGCAGTAGTAAAGCCAATAATGAGTAAAAGCCAAAACTTTTCAGGCGGTCAGCAACCTATTTATATCACAGTTTCACAGGATGCAAGAGGAAGTTGGCATCAAGTAGATAGCATAAATCGTAGGAGGGTAGAGATAGTATAATGGCATACAACCTAAAATATAAAAATGTATTTACCTCCGTAATGAACGTATTGAGGGGTGCAAATATATTGGCCAGGAATGGCCGAGGTAGTAGTGTTAAGTTGTTAGCATCATCAACCCCTTATGAGTTAGAATACCCAAGAATTGATTCAAATAACGGGCTTTTCAATAAATACGATGCAATCAGGGGCAGTGCATTAAATTTGGGCTTATTGGCTACCGAGGCGAGCAATAGTGCAGCGTTTGGTACTAACTTCGATTTAATTAACCTTTATACGGAGGATAATAGACAATACAAAGTAGAAGAAACCGAAGGTGGTACGGTAGATTGGTCTGGTTATTTACTTACTAACCTAAGCGAAGAACAATTAGCACCGAAACCATACAACGCCACAGCAACGGCTACCGACTGTTTAACAGACCTCAAAAAATACAAGTACGCAACCAGCGCAGGAAAGGCATACTGGGGCTATCAAACGGTTATGGAGGTAATAATTAACTGTTTGAACGTATTGGAGCTTGAATTGAACCTTGCGGTTAGTTGTGAGATTTACGCCGTATATCCTGACTTGGTCACGGCTTTGGGTACGATAGTAAATAATGACGGCATGGATAAAAATGCCAACCCGTTGCAGCAAGCCTACGTTAATACCCAAAGATTTCTTGATAAAAACGACGAACCGCTAAGTTGTTACGACGTGTTGGAAATGGTTTTAAAACCGTTTGGACTGATTTGCTATCAAGCTAACAACAGATGGAACATTATTGAACTTCGTTTGCTCAGTAAGCCAACACTTACAAGGAGAATCTACTCCTATGTTATGATTGAGTTCGGTATTTTTTATCTCGAAAGAATACCAGTACAAATAGGCACGGAGGTAGTAGATTTAAAGAAAGAAATCAATTGCGATGAAATCAAAATAATTGCCAATACTGCAAAAATCTACACTTTACCGTCCGTTCGACAAACGAGCGTAAAAATAGACTTTGGTAGCACCAAAAATTTGATGCGCTCATGGCAATTCAACGAACCCGATGAATATGCTTTGATGCCAGTAGGAAACCTGATAAACTGGTGGTCTTTGGGATTAACGGCGTTGGACCTTACAGTAGTAAGCACTAACGACTATCTAAACAGTAAAACCGTTCAACTCAATACTACTTGCAGTTTAGACGATGCCATACCAACAGACACGTTTTTTATTGCAAGCTACGGGGCAAGGGTTCGGAATCTTGACAAATTAAGCCTATCAATTTGGTTTTCTACGTCAGGGCAACCGTTTTGTAAGGATATTAAAGTTGCTGTAATGATAGATGACCAAAAGGGCAATACAACCGATTATGGGAATCAGTACGGTAGTGCGATAGTTTGGTACGATGCAGAAGAAAATACATGGAGTACGAGCGCAAAGGTTTTCCGAGTCGAAGGTAAAAAACGCAGCGAGATTGACACGACAAACGAGCCTGTCAAGAATCAAGTAGAGGTTAATTTGCCCGAGATTGATTTGCCGCTATTCAATGAGTTGTACTTAAAAGTCTTTCTTTTTAGAACGATTTACGATGAAGATTACTATAACGCTACAATTGCTCTACCTGCCTACGTGACCTACGAAAAGGTGAAATTAGATTACTTAGTAGATGACGATAAGGACACAACAGCAGAACGCTATCAATGCGAGCAACAGCCCAATAAGTTTGGCAAAATCTTAGAGCCTGAAACTATCAATTTCGGAGCGGTGCAGGGGGACAGATACCATGCTCAATTTATGCGCAAAGGAACAGAGGCGTTGGGTGGGCCTATCTCGCTTACCTCCGTCGCTTTTTATCCGTGGGTTTATTGGGTTCGCAAGGGCGACACACTACCAAAGCGACCGTTGGGACATTTGCTTGCGATGATGCAACTTGGAAATTACTATAAACCAAGCTACGTCTTTGAGGGTAGAATCAGAGGAACGGGATTTGATTACACGAACACTTTTCGATTAAAAAATAAACCACAGACGGGAAATCTAATACCAGTCGGCATGGCATTTGACAGGCGTTTTGACGAATGCGATGTTACATTAGTTCAACACATGACCGAAGACCCATTGCATACCTTCACCCGTTGGGCGCAGGATGGCAAGGGAAATGAAATTAAGTTAGAAAGTACCTATTTTTGTGGTGTGTCGATGGACACAAGCGACGATTTGGATATTTACGGAGTTTACCAAAACGGGCGCACACCAACGGGCTATACCTTAGCGATGTGGTGGCGAGACAGAAACGAAGCACCTCCGTACGACTGGAAAATTAAACGGATGGCTGATTTGGTTAATGTGGTAGATGTGTCTGCTTATTTACTCAAATATTACGATTTTGAACTATCTCAGGTTGGGGCCTACGAAGTTACTTTGCACAACAACGACACAGAGGAAGAACTTAGATGCTTCAAGGTACGAACTGACATTATCAGGATTTCGAGCTTTACGCCGTCTTGTGAGGGTAATTTTCGACATTTTGAAATCGTACTCAGTAACGCAGTAGTGACCAATAATGTAAGAATAACTTTCACGGCACTTGATAGCAATGAAGTGTTTTTAGAGTTCGACGCATTGAGCTTAACCGCTAACCAGTTTGGGTTCACACTTACGACCGACATACCAACGGATTACTACGTGATTAAGGTAATGGATTTGGCGACAGAACAATACGCTGAAATCGTCAGGGAACTTTCGAGTTGTGTCGCAAGACGAAACATTTTTGACCCTACAAGATTTGATTCTACTAAATTCGCATAACAATGGCTTGGATAGACGATATAAACGCAATTATAGCAACACTTGAACCGTCAGGCCCGAGTGACTATATTGACGATGCCGAAACAAGGAACATACTAAATGATTCGTTTCAGATTGTCTATGACAACACTCCAAGTATAGCGATTCCTAAAATTTACGAACAATGCAGGATGGCAGCGACTGCAAACGTATCAAGTTTGTCAGGGCTTCAAACGCATGACGGAATAGCAGGGGCGGTGAATGATAGGATAATGTTACCATATCAAACCAACAAAGCCCAGAACGGAATCTGGTTAATGAAATCGGGTTCATGGGTTCGCCCGACTGATTTCGATACGAGCGGTGAAGTTATTAACGGATTAGTTCTATCAAAAGAAGGTGACACATTAGCCTATATGGGTTGGGGCATAAACCCTGCCAGTAGCTTTGTATTGGGAACGTCGGACATAAACGTAGTACAGGCAATAGATTTCAGTTTAGACGTTTACGCAGATTTGCCAGATAGAGGCTACCAGTCAATAACACTAACAGCAGCAACATGGACTGAACTACCTTATGCAGGGGACTTTAAACGCCACGTTTGTACTTTTTTTGACATTGATGATGCAGGGAATGAAGAAGTTACAAATATTGTAACTTATCGTTACAATACAACATCCACGAAAATGGAGGCATATTGCGAAGAGGCTTGGACTGGAAGGGTTTACATGATTGGTATAACTTCTACATAAACTAAATTAAAATGGCAGAATTTCTCATAACAGCCAACCCAAAAACGCCGAAAAGCGGACGGAAGAAACTATTTCCAGCCTCAGACGGGGCGTGGTATGAAAAAGACAGTACGGGAACGGTTAAGCCTATCGGGTTACGCTCAGTAGATACTGCACCATCAGACGCAAACGACACGGGTCAGATCGGGGATATTTATAGTGGCGCAAGCGGAACTTATCTTTGCGTCGCTCCGAATAGCTGGATAAAACTTGCCACCGATTCCTTTGCAGGCACATCCGACCTCACTACATATGTAGATAGTAATACCTTCTACATGGTTGGCACAAACCTAAAAGTAGGCATAAGCCTAAATAAAGGCGGTGCATTGGCTCACTTCTCAAACGCAGCAGGCACAAAAAACTACATCAATACAGCCGACACAGGACGCTATGCAGGTGTGAGTTTTTATTCAGACCCCGAACCATACACAGTGCCAGGGTACACGGCGGCGGCAGGCTTTGACAATGCAAGCTGGAATCCCGTGCAGGCAGGTGATGCAGGCAACAACGGCGCACCCGTATTGCCAGGATATTCTTTCGACGGTGCTACTGACACTTTTCATATTCAATCACGCCCTTTGCAGTGGAAATTCACAGGCGGGTTGGTTGAAACTACCGTACTAATTAACAGCTACTATACGGTAATGGACGATGACAAAACGCTTAAATGCCGTTTTGTTGTTACAGTTGATAGGGGTGTAATGAACGTACCGGGCAGGGCAGACGAAACGCCGTTTGTTTACTTGACCCGTGACCTTAATGAATTGGTATCTTACACAGGCGTAGCACCGTGGACAAACGGAGCAACCAGTGTCCCTACTTACAGTTTTACGGCTTTTGGAGTAGCCAACACCGCAGCAATATTTGAACCAACTGAAAAATGGGTATGGCTGCACGACGGGAGCGGAAACGGCGTAGGAGTTATTAACTTTGATTTCTCAGATAATTGGACAATCACTAAGTACTTGGATGAGGTTGATGGAGCAGTGACAGGAAGCAACCCAACAATGATAGTACAACAGACAGATACCTACACAGATACGGGTGTATATTCATTTGAAAAAACAATGTATTTGGTATTGGGAACGAGCGCAGAAACACGGGCTTTTGCCTTAGCTAATCATTAGGAATTATGGCAGAACTTACAGAACTTGGAACAATTAGAATTAGGGCGTTACGGGGCATACCTGCCAGCGCAGCGGATTCTTTACACCTTGTTGTATTTACAGCAACAGCAGGGCAAACTACCTTTGCCAGTGGGCTAACATCGGGTACATTTGAAGCCAAGGACGCAACGCTAATGTGTAGAGGCGTTCAAATACCTTACGGCTACATGAGCGTTAGCGGTTCGGACGTTGTGTATGATGATAGCTTTGTGGGTGTAACAGACCTACAAGACGGTGATATTGTAGAAGTAAGGATTTGGACTTAAACAAGCTAAAACGATGGCAAACAGAATAAAGGACGACCCGAAAACTTCAATTATCGGAACAATCCTAATTATTACAGGAATGGTTGGATATTATTTTGAAATAGATACTACTGTTTGCTCCATGGTCATTTTGGGCGGACTTGGTCTGCTTGGTGCAAAAGATTCTATATTTGGAGGGAAAGAAAACCCAAAACCATGACAATTGACCAATTAGATAAAATCAACGCAGGGCGGCATAGTTTCAATGTGTCATTTTTGCCATACCTTAATTTAGGCTTCGTTGAAAATGCAATGGAGAACAAACCGCTAAGACAAGCGGCGTTTTTAGCAAACGTACTACACGAATCGGGCGGTTTTACACGGCTGGAGGAAAACCTAAATTATACCAGCGAGGCGAGGATTTGGGAAATATTCGGCCATAGATTAAAGACGGCAAACCGACTACCAAGCGAGTTTGTAAGAGAACCCGAAAAGTTAGCTAACTTTGTCTATGCTAATCGGATGGGTAACGGTAATGAGGCAAGCGGTGAGGGATTTAAGTTTAGAGGCAGGGGCTTAATTCAATTGACAGGTAGGGCTAATTACGCCGAATGCGGCGAACAAATAGGCGTTGATTTGGTAGCCAACCCGAACTTATTAAGACAACCAGAATACGCCACAAAATCTGCTTTTTGGTTTTGGATGAATAAAGGCTTAAACCAATTTGCAGACAAAAAGGATATAAAAACAATAACGCTCAGAATCAACGGGGGGTTAAACGGATTGAACGAAAGAACTAAATATTTTGAACGTGCTTTGCTAATTTTAAGTTAAAATGATAAATCCAAGTAACAACTCAATTGATATGTTAGAACTGCCTACCGCCGTCGGCACGATGTTAGCGTTTTTTGTGGCACTTGCCCACACAAACGACATTATTAACGCCTTGTTTATGGGTGGAGTTGGGTACGGAGGGGCGCAATTAGCAAGGTACATCCATTTAAAAATTAAACCATACCTAAAAAAATGGCTATGAAAAAAATCACATTTTTATTACTCGCATTATTGTTTGCTTTATCTTCTTGTAAAGATTTACTTCACGATTATTTAGAACATGAAGCTACAATAAAGGCAGGAAGCCAAGGGGACGGCTCACAGGTGGGTAACTTATTACAAGGTAGAGGGTTTTGGAAAGGTGATATTGTAAAACTTAGAATTACCTATCTTGAAAGTGCATGGTTTCCGTGTACTTCAAATTATTATGGTGAAAACACTCCAATTTTTAAATCTGGTGGTTTAGGTGAAGGTGGATTCTTTTACAACCATCGAAAAGTAGGAGCAGTTGTAGGTTGGACACCGGCAAAGGAAAAAGGTTATTTTTGGGTAGGTACTTATTGTCATAATGGTAATAATCCACCTAAATTCACTTATGCTATGAAAGTGAAAGCAGGAGAATCTTTTGACGTAAGTATTAGGAAGTCTTCAACCGATAAAAAATACTATTACCGATTTAGGGATTCAACAGGTAAAGATATTTTCATGACAGAAGAAAATTCAGGAAAAGAGTTTGTGTGCTACAAGTTATATTTCTTCTTAGGAGGTGAAGGCGCATCTAAGATTGTTGCTCCTCATGATTTACATTGCTTAATTATTTACATGGAGGACAATTAAAATGGAAAAACTCAAACCAATATTGGCAGGACTTGTATTCATGGCGTTTGTTTGTCTGTTTATCATCGTATATCTGCAAGGCAAAAACGAGCGCATCCGAATTGCCCAGATTGTTAAACTTGAAAAACAAGTAATTGAACGGGATTCATTGATTCTCACACAAAAAAACAGACTTAACAATGCGTTATCTTATTATGATTCGGTATCTATTGCCGTTGGCCGTGGTCGTGTGTCTAATCACGTTTACGACAGTTTGCGGACAATCCTTGACACACAGCGTAAGTGATTGCGAAGCACTCAAAAAACGAGAAAAGCAGCTATTAGACAGCCTGATAAAATTTGAGGCACTAAAACCAGCCTTTGAAAATGCAAAAGAAATCATTGACACATACGACAAGCAGTTGCAAGAAGTCAGGGAGTTGCAAGCTATGCAAGCAGCAATCCAAGACGAACAGCACCGCAAAGAGTTACGACAAGAAAAGCGAAAACAGCGACTAAAAGGGATTCGGGATGGGTTTGTTAGCGCAGTCACAATAGCAGGAACTTTACTTTTACTACTATGAAAAAAATACTCAGTATTTTACTCTTTGCCCTAATCGGGCATTTTTCTTATGGCCAGAACTACACGCCACAGGAAAGCAATAAACGTTCAATCTATCTCATGCCTGTACGGGTTGATAGCGTTGCCAGCAGTGCTTACAAACGGGTAATTACTCGTTATCTTAACGGGGCATACGGCACAATCGTAAGCGCAAGCACCTACACCACAAACGGCGAAGAGCGTGTAATGGTGAGCCGTACCAGCAACACGACAATTACACTTGGCCCAAAAGATTGCGTAATAGGTAAAGCGATAATCATTCAAGACATTGCAGGAACACGAGGTAGCAGTAACTACATACAAATAGCTTCGAGTAGTGGCAATGTTGATGGCAGCGCATACAAGCGGATTGAAACAGGTGGCGCAGGCGTGACACTTAACTTTGACGGAACAAACTGGAATACAACCAACACGGGCAATAGCTTGGACGGTGAAGTGCTACTCATTCACGACGGGGCCATGCGAGGCTATACAACAATGGCCTCAGCTATTGCTGCCGCAACGTCGGGCGATGTGATAATGTTACAAGATGACATAACAGCCACATCAGGCCTTACAATCCCGTCAGGTGTAAGTATTAACGGGAACGGGAAAAACTACACCATTGGCGGATCTGACTCAGTGGATGGATTTTATATTACAGGAGGCACTACCAAAATATTCAACTTCAAAAAAATTGAAAGCACTCGAACGGGTTCGGCTGCACGTTGGTTGTTTGCTTGTTTTGGCGAGAACTCTAAAATGTATGTAGATGCAGACGAATTAAAGGTAGCCGACGGCTGTATTGCATTAGCAGGGAACGACGGGAGTAAATTAACGATAAATGCACGTAAAATAGATTTAGGCACTTACGACGCAAGCGCAGGATTAAATAATAGAAAGTTTCTATCAACCAACAAGGCATGGATAAAGGTATCAGGTGCAACAATGATAGATAGTAAGGTTATTTCATCTGCAAGTGGATTTGTGGGTAGTGTTGTTAGAAATGGTAGCGTATTAGCAACCACTTCCGATACAACCCGTTCCGTTTTGGAGTTTGAGAATGTGGAGTTTGATGTGTCAAGGGGAATCGCATTAGTTGAGCGCATGGGTGAATTGCGAATGAAGAATATTAAAGCCAAAACCTTAGCAAAGACAGCTATTAGCATGACAGGAGACCCGTATGTAATTAGTGCAAGCACTCAAAACCACTACAATAAGGCTATTTTAACGGATTGTGAGTTTTTGGGAGGCAGTCTTGAACAAGGCATTTATTTCACTTCATTGATTTCATTAACAGCAGACAACTCGCAGGGCTTTGATACTAATTTTCAGGACGTTTATTGGTACGGGACTAATTATTTGAATACCAACACTACGAACTCAATTTACAACAGCCACACCCGCTACACGATGAAAAACTACGGCACGTTGATTTACAACGGGCCAATATCGGGGGAAACGTTCACGTATAACCAGCCAATTCCGTTGGGTGCTACTTTGGTAGGTGGTGGGAGTATTACGACGGTAGGGCTAACATCTACCGATTTAAGCGTAAGCGGTTCGCCATTAAGCGGAACGGGCGGGAATATCACTGCCAACCTTGCCACAACAGCCGTAACAGCAGGAAGTTACACCAATGCAAATATAACCGTAGATAGCAAGGGTAGATTAACCGCCGCAAGCAACGGAACGGCTGGAACGGTAACAGGCACTGGAACAACCAACAACCACTCAAAATTTACAAGCAGCACCGCAATAGGCAACAGCATTGCCAGCGATGACGGCTCAAAAATGACCGTAGCAGGCGCAGCGGATGCGTTCTTAGTTACGAGCACGGGTTCGGGTGTAACTTCACAATTAGAACAAACCAGCAACAACGATGTACTTCATCGCTTTAAACGCAACGGTGGGAATTATTGGGATAGTCGCTACTATTACACGGGCGAGGCTTTGAAATTCAACTATAATGACACACCAGTATTAACACTAAATACAAGTGGAGCCGCTACGTTGGCAGGGGATTTTTCGGTAAGTAGTACAACTAATGCAACCGCATACAATGCAGCATCAATTGTTAGTGCTGGTGGTCTTGGGCTTTATGGGAGCATCCGTACACGCATGAAGGCGAACAATGACAGGGTTTTCACTTATGAAAAGCCAGATGGTTCTAATTTGTTCTACGCTCAGTTTGATGGTACTAATTATCACCACTATTTAGGCGCAACACAATGGTATAATTTAGGAGGTAATTCATTTTATTTCAATGGTTCGGGAACGGTTGGAATACAAAGCGGAGCCGTTTTTAACATTGACCCTGCAATAACAGGTGCAACGGCTGGAATCCAATTTGGCAATAGTAATTATGCCACAGTTGGAACGCAATTAACAGCATCGAGGCCATATTACCTAAATACGTGGGCTTGGAATGGCTCAAATGGGTACTCAATAAAATCTCAAACCTACCAAATACAGACACAGCTATCTACTACCGCGGGCGATGCAAGAGTTGATTATTACAATACAGCAGGGCAATCAATTTATAGTGTTAAGGCACTAACAAAGCAATTTAGCATAGGCACACAAAGCCCAAATACATCGGCATTATTTGAGGTTGCCAGTACAACGTTAGGAGCAATCGCAGCTCCAAAGATGACAACTACTGAACGAGATGCAATATCTTCACCAACGGCTGGCCTGCAAATTTTCAATACAACCACAAACACGCTACAAAGTTACAACGGGTCGGCGTGGGGAGAAGTAGGTAGGGTTCAAAATGGCACCCTATCCGTAAACGGCATGGCCGCAGGCGCAACGACTGATACCACGGTAGTAGTAAACGCAGGCGTACTCAAAAAAGTACTACGAAGCACACAGGTAGATTATGCCGAATGGTCAGGTACGGACACATGGGACGGGGCGCCTCCGAATGGAACAGAAACGCATACCTACGGCTACAAAGTTGAAGGAAAAACCGTGACGGGATGGATAAGGCTTGAATATTCGGGCGGGGGAACGGCTAACACCTACGTAGCAGTTGAGCTTTCTGCATTTCCAACGCCTGCAATCCCTGCTTATGTAGGCTCAGGCGAAAACGCTTTTGCAGCCAACGGCTTTTTGGCCACGTCGAGTTCAAGTAATCCAGTCGCTTCACGGGCTTGGCTTTATGAGGCCAGCGGTGCGTTGAAGCTAAAAATACTTGCAGCCTCAAACGGGTATCAGTTTGCTATGGCAACTTTTACCTATCAGATACCATAGTTGTTAAAGTTCAATTGGTTAAGTAAATAAAAAGCCTATCCGTTTTATGGATAGGCTTTTTTGTTGTTTAGTAAGGTTTAGGCTCAATTTGTTTTATTACTATCCAAGCTGAAAATTCAGGGAAATCAGGATTGTTATTTCTCCACCCTTGCTTTGCTAATAAAGTAGCTTCTGCTTCTTCTTTTGAATCTACCCACCCTAATCCGTTGATGGTTTGTGTAAATTCACCTAATCCATTTGCTCCATTGTAGGCTTTGTATCTTATTCCGTATTTGGTTTTCATTTTTGTATTTGTTTAGTTTGGGGTTCGTTCCCCGTTTGCTTGATACAAATGTACACCCGTTAAACAAATTTAAAAAGATAAAAGTGATGAACGGTAAATGTGAATGATGAACGGTATCAATAGATACTTTTCCTCTTAATCTCGTATCCCCAAAACGAAACAACCCACGAAACGAACCGCCAAAAGCGATTAAACGGACTTCTAAGACGTGCTTTTATGATTTTATACCTAACTCTCAATTTAGATACAGGAACACGCTTGCCAATCAAATAAACACCCTTCTTATCGGTTTTAATCAGCATACCAAGTTCAATAGCAGCGTAGATGACCTCCTTGCCTAAATTGCACTCTCTCAAAGCATTCCAGGGGCTAAAAGTACCTCTCACTCCTTGCAAAAAGCACAGACTTTGAAAATGTGCTATTTTTTCAGTAATCATTTCTTCGTTTTTCATTTTGTTAATTGGTTAAAGGTTAAGGGCGAATTGACGCCCTGTTTGGTTATTTGATGCCATTTGATAGTACCGTAAGAACGGATGCCAGTGCACGGGCTTGATTACCTGTCAAACGTAGCAATATTGATAAATCCGCTCCATCTTCGATTGCCTCTACAAAAATCGTGTCATCATCATTAGATACTACGATTTGATTCCCTGCCAATGTTTCAATTGTTACCATGATTTTATTTAGTTAGTAGTTTTGTATTGATTGCCTCCATTACTTCATCTTGTAACAACTCTTTATTTTTTGTACTGATTCTGTACTTTGCCTCAATTTTGTGCATAGCATTGCCACGAGCCAAGTAATCTACTGCCTTTGTCCAGTTTTCCGTCTTTGGGTTTAGCCACTCTTTTTCTTGTAGTTGGTCAGCAGTCGTAACGTTTGGGATATTAGGGGCGACTGTTTGCGTAGATGGCTTGTTATAGCCATTCGGGTAAGTCGCTTTATTCCCATCGTCATCGTCGTCCACGTTCAAACAAAGGATTGCACTAATAGCATAGCGACGGGCGTAAGTAATCGCAGAACCAAACGCCTGGGGGTCATTCTTGATTGGGTGCAAAGGGTACGAACTTTGTAAAAACTCCCCTGATTCGCAATGTATCAAAATGGTGGTGAGCGATTCGCCATCAGGCATTTGCGAGAACGTTAGACCGCACTCATGTAACGGCGTTGTAATTGCCTCTAAAATCTCAGGTAGTGGGGCGTACTTCGATTTGAAAAACGGATTATTTGCCGTCTTTCTGATAATAGCAACCTTACTTTGAAAACAAGATAAGGCTTTTGCTAAGTTAGAAATTGATTCTGATTTAGTCATTTTATTCGGCGGTTTGAGGGTTTACAGTTTCGTTTAAGTATTTAGACGCACCCGGCACGGCAGGACGCATCTCGTTAAGAAAGTGCAAGGCTTGGTCTCTTACCATTAAATACTCGGATTCAGGGCATTGTTTCCAGTCCTCGCCTGGAATAATTGGAAAATCCCCATAGTTGATACTTTTTGAGCTTAGGTACTCGCAACTGCTATTTGTAATAAGACAGTAGTAATCAGAAATTGACTTGTGTTTAAAGGTTTGCATTGTGTTAATTGTTAAAGGTTGTTGTATTCGTCTTTCATTGCCTGCTCAGTGCATTCAGTAATAAAATTAACAATGGTAAGCACAGGCGTTTCTGGAACGATTGTAAGGTGCTCAGTCGTGAAAATCGTTTCAGTTTCTTGCGGATTCCAATAGTCAGCCAAAGCAGTTACTTTTACCTCAGATTCCCATATTGCGGTCAGCCTGTTTGCAGACGAACCAAAACTAATGGTAGTGCTTTCAATCCCAGCGAGCTTGTTTAGCTCAATTGTGGCATCTATTACGCCACGTAAATAATTCTCATTCATTTGGATAGAGGTTAAGAACTTCGTTAAGTTCGTTTTTTAGAATCGTTAATTCATTTTCCCGTTCCGAGATTTTGCCCGATGCCTCACTTTTTAGTGAGTTGAACACACCAGCAGCAACTAAAAGTTGTTGCTTCATTGTTGGATTATTTCTTTTTATCACTTCGATAATTGAATCAATCCGTGATTGGATTTCGTTGTTTTCGCTCATTTTGTTGGTTTGGTTTAGTTACAATATTCAAAATCAGAAATTCCATCAGGTAGAGAATCAAATAAAGTACATCCGCATTTTTTAGCGTAGTTAGTTGCTTTTCTAACCGTGTCAAAGCCTTTTACAGAATACACTTCTTTTGAATTAAAGAAATTCAAGAAGCACCTATTTGAGATTGTTGTGATTACAGCTTTCATTGTCTTAGTGTTTAAATTTCCCCTTATTGTTGATACAAATTTACACCCGTTAAATAAATTTAAAAAGACAAAAGTGATGAACGGTTGTATTACGGGATGAACGGTAAACCTTTTTCTCTTTCTCTTAAAATCTCCTCAATTTCTGCCTTAATCTCAGCAATCGGACGTTGAATTGGCAAGTCGGGCGTGTGCTTCAAGTTTGAGGGTTTTAGTAATTGTTTAAGAAAATCGGTGGACAGGGTTGAGTAGTTCATTTTGCAAGGGTTAAAAATTCGTCTAACAAATTATGTTCTCTTAAATACTCTCTCAATGTCTTTTCTCCTGTATGTTCACGGCGTGTGCCAAATTGAACAACCTTAGAACCCTCACACTACCTTGACTTATCAAGAAAGTCATCAGGCGTGTCAATGGCGTTGGGGCCTTTAAGTATGTAGGAACAAATAGTACATAGTTTGTCCATAGAATCAACTTGACCCCAAATGGCGTTCGATTCATACCAAAAATTAGGAAATGCTTTCATTTTGTTTTTGTTTAAAGTTTGACTAAAAAATAATTGAATGATGGGATAGCAGAGTAGTCCATTTGTCATTTTATTAGAATTATTCTTTTACGTGAACCACCAATTGTCATTTCTTGCGTGTATGCTATTTTGTAGCCATTTTGCATATATTCTTTCATTATGATAGAAATTGTATCAAAACTTGAACTTGTTAAAATGACAAATTGTAGATTTTTTTGTTTTTGAAAACAGTATTTTATTGCGTGCCATTTAATGTTTTCGTAAATAATAACAATAACGAAGCCAGCGGCAATACCTAACACTGTTTCAATGATTGATTCTTTCATTTTATTTTTATTTTTAAAGTTTGACCAAAAAATTAAGTCCTGAACGTCAGATTTCACTTGATTCCTGAATATTTGTTGCAGCCTGCTTTGAAATCAAGTAAGCAATATTCCAAACCCTATATTTCTCTTCTAAATCTCTTATTTTGTCATTTGTGTCTTCTGGTATGCCATGCACCTTAATCGTAGCGTAGGAGGCACGTAAAGTGGCTAAATCAATGACTTTATCACTTTGTTTGTCTTGCGCCCGATTGATTTCTTCAAGAAACAAACATTTTCGCTCTAAATACGATGTTAGTATCTGGAAAATATCGGATAACGTAAGCCTTCCGTAAAATACTCTACCAGAAACCTTAGCTTCTTTAAGTGCCAGAATTAAGTCGCCTACCGATTCACAAGGGTATCTTTCAAGAATCAATTGCCCAGCCTCAAAAATCTGCACGGCACTCATTTTGTTTGTGACGTTTATACTTGCCTCAAAGTTGGCAATAATAAAGCAGATTAGTTTGTGCGTTTCGTCATTGCCGATATTTCGCACCACGTCTCTCATTTTAGGTGCAACGTGAGATAATGCCAGCGTTGCGGTGTTTTGAATTTTCAAAAGTGAGAATTGTGCCTTTGTTGTATTTTCGGCTAAACTCATTGCATCAGTCAGCGTAATACTGCTTAAACAGTTCATCAAGTTCCGCTCCTCGCTTATCGGCTTCGGCTTGCTTAGTTGCATTTCCATTTTGTTTGTTTTGATTTGAGTTGTTGTATAATTTAGATGCCCACGTTGCCAGCCTACCAGCAAGTGAGAATGTTGTTTGAGTTTTCCAGAGTTCTTTGCCCTTGCCAGCCCCGTTTAAGACCGTAGCCGTCCAATAAAGCAAAAACAAGTGGTACATATCATTTTGATATTTCCCGTGGTTAGCTTTGGCGTATTCGTCTATCAAATAATGTAGTTCGCCGTCACCATATTCACTACCCTCAATTTTTTTAATTTCAATTTCAACTTTTTTCTTTTTTGTTTCTTTTTTTAAAGAAGAATTTTCACTATCAATTACAGGTACACTATCACTAACAAATACACTATCAATTACATTTAGGGTTTCGTTAGGTTCGGTTAGGTTATTTAGGTTTTGATTTAGGTTATTTAGGTTTTTTTCGTCTGTTTTATCCTCTTTTTTGGGTCTTCCTCCTAATTTACCATTTAAACTACTGGTTTCTTTGCGTTTGTCGTAGCTATCGATATTCCTAATAAGATTCGGTTGTATCAACTTCCAAACCAATTTAACCGTTAGGTTATTTAGGTTAATTAGGTTTTCTTCTCCATTGTGAAAATGGAATAAATTTCTAAATATTTGAGCTTGGTCTAATGGGTCTAACTCAAAGATGGCGTCTGCCCATTCGGTTCTGATAATGAATGTATCTTTCATAGTCAAAAAAATAGGACTTAACAGCCGTTCGGGTTTGCCGCCCCTACTAAGCTATTAAGTCCTGATAATATTTTACTAACCTGCGGCAACAGATTTTTGATAAACAAATTTAAAAAAAGAAATTAAATAAAAAAACTTTTATCTGGAAAAAGTTTAAAACCCTGTTTTGATAGTTAAGCGCATGGAATCACAGATACCACAAGCAACACGCTAAACACTATCAATCTATTACGATTAGCCCACGATAGCCAAACGGTTACAAGTTACTTGCGGATAGTTCTTTAAAAAAATTCATCAATAAATTCTTTTGGGTCTGGTAATTGCCTTGCTTTATCAACGCCAGAAAAATAGCATCGTCCGCCGTAGTGTTCTGCAAACTTCAAAAGAGCGTCTTTTATTCTTTTTTTGTTCTTAATTTTCATTTGTACGGATCAATCTTTTTGAGGTTAAGAAAGTAATCAAGCCGTCTGCTTACTTCGTTTGGCTCAATATATCGGATTTGATTCTTTTCAAACCCTCTATAATTCGGGTTTTCTTCCAGTTTTCGCCACTCAGACAAAGGAAGTTCGATAAAATTAACCCCGTGGCTTTCGGGCGTTTCGTTGAATATTCGCCTGGGAACAATCAAGAATCGTTCGATAAAGTCAGGGAACAAACTATGTGTCATTGACACAGCAACGAACGGCACGGCGTGGAGGCTTTGGATTAGTTCGTGTTCAGTCATTCTTGAAATCGTTTAGATAATTGTTTACCTTCCAAAAATCATTTTAATCGCATCCCGTGAATGTTCAGATTTCACGGTTTCGCCTGTAATCTTTTTGCAATATGCCTCCGACCACTTAGGGGATTTACCGTTAGGCTTAAACTCAATTACTTTTATGCCCAACCGCTTAAAATATTCAATCCATAATTGAGCGTCACGTGAATTTTTTGCCACGCCTGCACGTATGCCATTTTCTACACCATTTGGATTTTTTGCCCCTTTAATTGCTTTATTGTACCGTGAATAGATGCCCTTATTTAATGCAGGATTTTCGATTACGGCGCAAATATTTGAAGTGTTTTCGTGAATAATATGTTCTCTAATTTCCATTTCAGCACCCCAAAAATCGTGCGTGCCAAAATATACCAACTCTTTTATATATGATGAATACACGGCCACGCCTGTATTTTTGCCTGGGTCAATGCCTATGTAAATCATTGCGCCAGCATCATTAGTTGTTCCTCATATTCGTCAGCAGCTTCGATGACGGCTTTGAGAATAACCATATTAAATTGATAACCGCTAAGTGCCTGGCTTATTTGCGCAGCACTTACCTTTTTGTCAAGTTTTAAGTTCACCATCCGTTCCAATCCTTTGGACGGCAACACTTTGCGGCGTTGGTTTGCCTTCTCCAGTACCGCTTTTTCTAAATTTGATAGTTCTTTCATGGCTCAAAAATATACTATTAAAATAGAAAAACAAAATAAAATTAAATAAAAATAAAAAAGTATTACATTTAAAATAAAAGGTTTTAAATTTGTGAGCGATTAAAAATAACCCCTATCAGCGGTCAAACCTAACAATTGCGAGTTGTGAATTTTGCCGATATGCAGATCAAAAAAGATATGAAGACGATAAACGATATAAAGCCGAATAGCGAACCGTCAGCCGGTGGTAGCATCAAAACCCATGTAAAGCGCAGGCATTCGTACAGGCGCAAACAACTGCTTAATTGGTACAGAACAGCCAATCCAGAAAAGTTTACTGATTTTCATTATACCAGATGGATTCAAAAGGTTGGCGGGGTTGATATGAAAGATGCAATTTGTAAAGCAACGGAAGATGAACTGGATGATTTGTATATTTTGAGAGAAGAATTAAGGCTCGGCATTTAGCTTGCGCCTTACGGTTCACGGCTTTGCGATGTGGCGGTATTCAGGGTACAAATGCTCAATACACCACCGAAGCTTAATAGGATTACAAATGTTCAAAATTAGTACGTCAGCCCTGCTTTTGCCAATGCAATGTTAGCTGATGTGCTTTTGTCAAACGATAAAAAAATTTTAAAATGAATATACCTTTTGAAGTAGCAAAACAATTTTGCGAAGATTATCAGAAAGACCAATGTATTATCCTTTCTTGGGATAAAGCAAGTGGCGAAACTTGGGTAACAACCTTTGGTGTTGGTGATGAAAATTCCATTCAAGCCACCAATGCAGGTAAAGTACTCAAAGACTATTTGAAACTGCAACGTGAAAATGATTGCATACCTACACGTTTTGAAAAATGGGAAATTGAAAGCGTTGATAGATATTGGTACTGGTCAAGCCGAAACGGTAAAACCTATATTGAAATAACATACTGGTTTGAGCCACATACTTTGCAAAGAAAAGAAACAAAGAGAAGTGTTGATAATCATTATGGCGACCATTATTCACTTCCAGATTGGGCAAAATCAATAACCGAAAATCGTAAAAGTCTGAATGATGACCGAGTTTGGTAGCATATCAGCTAACGTTTTGCCGCTTGCCGCAGTGGGGGATTTCGGAGCACTACACTGTCAACCAAGCACAAATGTTGATAGAAGCACTGCACTTGATTTAACCACGTCAGCCCCCATTGCGGCAAACGGCTGTTATGGGCTGCCGTTCTTTCACGATATAGCTCTGGGCGGGCTTTGTAAAACCCACAATTTATATTATGTCAGATGACAAAAAACCCCAAACAGTCGGTGAGCAAAGGGTGAGAACATCCTTTAACCCATCGCAAACAGATACAGTTGCTCAAATCAAGCAAAAGTCTGCCGAGTTAATTAACCTTTGCGAAGAATTGAAAGCGAAGGATGGTCGTTTAGCTTCACTTGCTCAAACCGCTTATGAAGAAGCGGCAATGTGGGCAGTAAAAGCAGCGACTGCTTAAAAATTGTGGGTTTCGTAGGACGGTCTTTCGGGGTCGTCTTACGGTTGCCCATAACGCTTTCGGGCTTTGTGTCTGTTTGCCCCTTGCACAAATTTTCAAGTTTACCATAAATGTTGATGGGGCAAATAGCACAAAACCGCTGTTATGCGTAGTGGCGGTTAATTAACGATAAAATCAATTAAAATGAAGAAATATAAAATAATTTATGCAGACCCTGCTTGGAGTTACAGCGATAAAAGAACAGGAGCAGGTAAAAATAACCCAAACGGTGCAGGAGGTGCTTTGAAACATTACAGCACTATGGATACTAATTCTATTTGCAATTTGCCTATAAATGATTTGGCTGATGATAATTGTATGCTTTTTCTTTGGGCTACTTCTCCATTAATGCCTGATGCCTTAAAGGTAATGGAAGCGTGGGGTTTTAAATACAAGACAGTTGGTTTCGTTTGGGCAAAGACAACTAATAATGGAATGAAAATAAGAGGTGATGGTATTGGAAATTACACAATACAAAACGCTGAATTTTGTTTAATTGGATTAAAGGGAAAATATTGGAGAAACAAAACTGGTGTAAAGCAATTTATTTTAAGCCCAAAGAAGAAACATAGTGAAAAGCCAATAGAAATTGCAAATAGAATTATTGATTTGTGCGGAGATGTAAACCGAATAGAATTATTTGCAAGAGATGTAAAGCAGGGTTGGGATGTTTGGGGCAACGAGGCAGAAGGGTCTGTCGATTTGGAGCAGTATCGTAGCTATTGCCCATAACTACTCGCTAAGAACTATTTAATATCTTAACTAACTGAAAATGAATACTGAA
>ERZ650308.229-NODE-229-length-30891-cov-14.873200_pt1 | contig 30891 bp, 44 predicted proteins | sample MGYA00376244_ERZ650308 | MGnify/ENA primary metagenome ERZ650308 (study PRJEB26733, sample SAMN07839295) | wastewater metagenome | biome: small river; feature: stream; material: water | place: USA: North Carolina | collected 2016-04-26 ... | reverse complement strand
TGGGGGAAGCGAACATCTACCTGACAGAATCCGGAGCCCGGCAGATGGCAACGGCGCTGATTGGTCTCTGCGACGTGCGAAAGGTGCCGCAATGAGCTTGACCCCGGAGCAGATAGCCCAGCGCCGTCACACTCTGGGGGCAAGTGAGATTGCTGCTGTGTGCGGACTGGACCCATTCAGGGGTCCGTGGGATGTGTGGGCGGACAAGATGGGGCTCGATATTCGCCAGCCGTTTGCAGAGGCGGATATGGGGCACCTGTTTGAGCGGCCATTGCTAGAGCACTACAGCCGCACGACCGGGGTATCACTGACGTATCCAGAGACGATGTTTCACCCACTGCACAAGTGGGTGAGTGCGACTCCTGACGGGCTGGCAAGTGATCGTGTTGTGCAGGTCAAGGTCGTCGGCGCGCAGATGGCGCACAAGTGGGATGGTGGCGTGCCGGAGTACGCTGTCTGTCAGGTCCAATGGGAGATGTTTGTCACGGAGCTTCCGCTTGCTGTGGTGGTCGCGTGCGTCGGGGGGACGGATTACAGAGCGCTTGACGTTCCGGCAGACATTGAGCTACAAGAGACTCTTCTGTATCGAGGGCGCGAGTTCTGGGAGCAGCACGTTCTGACCGGAGTGCCGCCCGATCCTGACGCTTCCGAAGCGTGCCGCAAGGCACTCTCTGCGCGGCATCTCAGGGTGAGCGCGGACATGATTCCGGCATCGCGGGAGCTTGTCGAGATGGCGTGCGAATACAAGGCGCTGTCCAATCGGATCAAAGGACTGGAAGCTGAACAGGACGCGCTCGGGAACGCGCTCAGGCTGGCGATTGGCGAGCGCTCCGGGTTTGTGTTTGAGGGTGGCCGCTGCACCTGGCAGCAAGACAAAAACGGTAGCCGCTCACTGCGGGTACATCTACAGGGAGACAGACGATGAGCAATGAGATCGTAAAAGCAGATCCGCGTATTGGGGCAATCAAGCTACAACTCGAAAAGGGGAAGGCGCTGATCGCGCAGGTGGCACCCAAGCACTTGACGGCAGATCGCATGGTCCGTCTTGCGATGCTCGCAGTGAGCAAGCAGCCGAAGCTGGCCGAGTGCTCGGGAATGTCTATCCTAAAGAGCATGATGGTCGCCTCGGAGCTTGGCCTAGAGCCGGGCGGAGCGCTCGGGCATGGGTATCTCACCCCCTACAAGGTCAACCAGGCCAAGCGCGGAGAGCGTCCGGTCTACGTCATGGAGTGCCAGTTCATCGCTGGATATCGGGGCCTCAGCAAACTGGCCCGAAACAGCGGCGAGGTTGAGATTATCGAAGCTCATCCGGTTTATCCGGGTGACAAGTTCGTGGTTCGGCGCGGTACCGTGTCCGAGTTGGTGCATGAGCCCGACTACATGAGCGGAGAGGACCGGGGTGAGAAAGCGGTCTGTTACTACGCCATCGCTCGATACAAGAGCGGCGCGGTGCAGTTTGAGGTGATGACCCGGTCGCAGGTCGAGCGCATCATGCACGCCACCCAGAGCAAGGGTGAATACGGCCCGTGGGTCGACCACTTCGACGAGATGGCTCGTAAAACCTGCATCCGCCGGTTGGCCAAGTCTCTGCCGCTGGAGTCTGAGAAGTTCGCACGCGCTCTGGAAATGTCCGACGCACGCGACGAGGGAGACACCGATATCGAGATTCCGGTTGATGTCGTGAGTGAGCCGGAGCCATCGAATCCCAACGAAGCGACCAAGCAGGCGCTTAAAGCCAAGGCAGCCAAGCCGACGACACCCACGTCCGCTCAACTGACCGAAGCAAAGCGACTGCGGACCAAGCTGGACGAGCACAACCCGGAGCTAGCCGAAAAGCTGTGGTCTGAGCACAAGGAGCCATATACCGAGCAGCAGTACCAGACCTTGATCAACGCGCTGGCCGATGAGGTCCGGTCAGCAGAAGGAGGGCGCGCATAGAGCAGGACACAACAACTACTGCCGGGGTGGTTACAGAGCCGTGGCTCCGTGACGACAGAGCACTCCGGCTTTGCGCCGATGGTCAGATCCGGGGTTCGATTCCTCGGGGGCGCGCAGAGGAGTGATGATGAGCGAGGAGTTAAATGTAGCGAAGCTTCGTACTTGTCCTAAGTGCAGGTCGTGCAACGTCAGGTGGTACGAAATCTATGAGCAGCCGATGTATTGGGACCAATGTGCAAGCGGCATAGATCCCGAAGGCTGCGAGACACGAGCCGGAGACATCATAGTGCGCGGTAAATGCCGAGACTGCCAGCATCAATGGAAACCAAAGGGAGTCACTCAGGTCACTCAACTGCCTGGATGGACAGAGTAGTAATTTAGATGCCTAGCGCTACACTTCGCATCCGGTCATCAGGTGCGGCCTTCAAACTGCGCCCCGGTGAGTCGATTACTTTTGTACTTCCCGTCACGCCACGGACGAAGAAGAACAGCCGCCGTCACATCAAAAGGAGGTCCAAGTCTACCGGCAAGACGATCACGGTGCCGCTGCCGTCCGAGTACTACGAGACGATGGAAGCGGGCATCATTTCATTTGCGCGCTCCCTGGCTGGGTACGTTTTTTACCAGCCCCGCCCCTACCTGCTGGCAGGACTGCGCCTTGCCCAGCCTCTCAACTGCGCCGCGATCTTCTACCGCGATGCGCTCCGAGGCGATGCCGTCGGGTACTACCAGGGGCTTGCCGACGCGCTCGAATCCGCCGGGGTGCTGAGTGACGACAAGTGGATCGTTCAGTGGGACGGGTCGCGACTGGCCAAGGATGCAAAGAGGCCACGGATTGAGGTGACACTACGTGCGCTGACCCAAGACGAGCTTGATCGCGTGCCGGAGCCGGTGGTTTCGGTCTGTCCTGAATGCGGGCGCTGCGACGGTGCTTGAACATGTGTAATCTTTTCTGTTGACATCGAAATGACATGCGGGATAGAACCCTCCCAGATGACGAACGACACAATGGCCAGCCGGTTACGTGAAGCAAGGGAACGCGCTGGCATGTCCCAAGCATCGGTGGGAGCTGCGCTTGATCCTGCAAAGCCATTGCAGGCCGTGAGCCGATACGAGCGCGGAGGAGCGGTTCCCAACATCGGGACCGTGCGCCAGCTCGCCACGGTCCTAAACGTCGAGCCGTGCTGGCTCGCGTGGGGGATTGAACATCGGGCGCGGTAGATGGTCCGCGCTTAACCCGAAGACCTGCGGCCAAACGTGCCGCCGAGGATGATGTCATGAGCAGACGTGTTTGGGTGCCACTTGCAAAGAGGACTGTTCGCGTTGGATACGAGCGTAATGGCCTTGGTTTGCATCGTTCGATACTCGGAAAAGGCTGGACGGTATGCGCTATCACATCCGGTTACAGAGGATCTTCCGAGCGTTTGCCATACTGGAAAGCGCGACGTATATGCGATTCACTGTGCCTGATTGGAGATGCGCTGCATATCAATTGGTCCATGGGACCGGGGGAGCTAAAGCACACTCTCGACAACATGGAGCTAACCGGACCACTCACGGAATTGACATACGGACGGGTTAAGCGTCGAGTGTCAGCGCGCAAGGTCGCCGCAGAGTTCCTACGCAAGTACAGAGTGTTTGGAGCAATGTCATGACGAACTGGACCACCGACCGGCCAACGGAGCCGGGGGAGTATTGGGTGAGCAAGCCGCCGAAACTGCGCGCAGTCCCACGCGACAAGATGCGCGAAGTCACGGTGCGCTTTACCGAATGGCACCCGACGGAGTTGCAAGTGTTTGACGTGTCTGGGAGCCTGCTAGGCCCGGTCAAGGGAACATGGATCGACGGCGCAAAGTGGTCACGCCGCGAGACTCCGGCGGACCCGTTTCAGGAGGTGGTGACGTGACAGATTCGTATGAGTTTCGCCAAGAGGTACTAGCAAGGGGTCGGCTCATCGGAGTAACGGAACCCTGCGCAGAAACCAAGGGCATGTGGTGGCAGGTCTACGCCCACGAAGGTCAAATCATTGCGCTTGGAATGGAGCATCGCGGAGGATTGGCAATGCTGGGAACCGTGGCCAACCATGCAACCATCATCAAGCATAACGAACTTTCGCTTTATTGCGACGATCCGAACGTGGCGCGATGGGCGATTGAGCAAGAGGCAGATATTCGCACGCATCCGACGTGTCTAGCGGGGAGAGCATGACCCCCGATCAAGATCGGATGGGCACTCGCGCAGCCTCAAAACACCGCTGTCTCTGCGGTCGATTCATCGGGACGGACGGCTGCGGGAAGTGCCTGCACTACGTCTGCGCACGGTGCAAGAAAGTGGCGGACCACACCAACGGAACGACTGACCATTCCGAGTTGTGCGATGCGTGTTGGTCTGCGGAATTTGCCGACACTCAGGAGGCAATGGCATCATGACCGACTATCAAAAAGGGAGTCCGCGCCGCCGTTCTGATCATCGCCGTGCTCTGCGGGTTGTGTGTGATCGCGAGTCTGAGCGGATGCAAGATCACCTACAGGACGCTGCCCGAGTGCGCGTGCGAACGGAGGGATATGTGATGTTCCGGTGGCACGAAATCATCGACGACGTAATGCTGCTGCTGTGTCTGCTTGCGCTTTGCCTGCTGTCCGGCTGCCTGACCGCAGCCAAGATCGGGCAGTGGCAGCGGGAGGTGTACGGTTGGGGGATGGACGCAAGCGCATCGAAGCCGTGTCAGGTGGCGAGCGCTGAGGCGTCCGCGTACCTTGCAAACGCTAACAGGACGCTCACAGAGGCGGGCAAGATCACGGATTTGGACAGTGACAGCCGAGCCCGAGAGCTTATCAACAGCGCCGCACTGGCTTGCGGTAGGAGGGTGCCATGAAGATCAGGATCGCAGTCGCGACCAATACAGAGGGGGGATGGGCGGCGGCTGGAATGTTTGGCGAGCCGGATGAAGCAATGCAATCGGCGGTGAGCCAGGCCGTATCAGACGAAGGTAATTGGGTCACGACGCTGTATTGGGTCGAAGTTGAGCTGCCCGATATTGCGCATGTGCCTGTGGTGGCTGGACAAATGGTGCCAGCATGAGAAACCCCGCCCCCGCCATTATCACCGCGCTGTCATCGGTGTGGGAGAGACTGAACGCCTGGCTTGGCCGATCGCAGGCTGAGCAGGCGCGGGAACAGGATGACGAGATCCAGCGCATGAACCGAGAGCTACAGGCAAGAGCAAAGGAGTCGAACGATGGGACGTAAGCCCGACGATGTGAAGGTGACGACCAGTGGAGGTTTGTCGGTGATGGGAGAGATCACGCTATCCAGCGGCGGAAAGACCGTGAAGCTGGGTGGCAACCCGACCGAGCACTTGCTGCCAGCCAAGCGGATGGAGCGGGCAACCACAAAGCTGCAAGACGCGATGTCAGCGCTCAAGCTCGCAGCCGAAGAACTGCACATCGTAGACGCTGAGATGATCGGCAGCGATGCGAACCGGCGCGTGACGGTAGAGGCCAGCAAAGACGACCCAATCAAGGTATCCGACGACATCGAAAGCCATCGGATGCAAGCCGCAGAGATCGCGAGCCTGGCTGCCGAAGTGGCGAAGACGGCGAAGGTGGTCAAGGGCAAGGCTGCATTCATAGGGCAGGCGCTCGGGTCGGTCTACAGCTCGGAGCTGCTCGAAGGCGACCGTGCCCGCGAGAAGGCCAAGGACAAGCAGGCGAAGCTGTTTCCACCGGGAAGCGAGGAGGGGTGATGAGCGACGAAATCCATTCCGCAAGGGAAACGCTATCAGCAGAAATGAAAGCGTTTCGAGAAGCCCAGCAGAAAGCCAAGAACAGAAAGTCATTTCTGGAACAATGCGCCAAGCTTGCAGAACTAGCCAACCAGGAATCAATTCTGGCTCAAGCTGAACACATCAAGGCTTTGCGTGCGTTTAAGGAATCCGAGTCGCTAGTTGCTGAGCTGTGGGAAAAGGCCCGGCGCACTGCAAAATGGATCGATGCACGGACCGGACGATCTACAAATTCCGCTGCACCCAATCCACAGCCGGACGCTCAGGATCTCGCACCTCGTACTCCATCCCAAGCGGACCACTAGCCGCCACCTTCTGCTTACCTGATTTTCCCTTGTGGGCGTTGCTCACACAGGAGCCCTTCAGGCAGTACTGACCCGATGGGCACTGTCGGTCACTCTGGCACTCTGGTCGCGACTCTTCAGAAGCGGCAACGGTGACACCGCCGCGAGCGATGCCAACAAGCAGCAGCAACCCCAAAATCACCACAGGACCGCCCAGGCTTGGAGCTTTGGGTGGTGGCAGCTTGTGGTTTCCGGTGTAGGCCGCGAGCTGCTCCGGAGTGGCCTCGCGGATGAATTGTACGTGCCGGTCATGGTGCCGCATCCGAATCAAACCCGGAAGCGACAAACCGACCACGCCCACGGCCAAAAACAGGAAGTGCCACACGGTAACTTTGTCGGCCGGTAGCGCCAGCAACCTAGCGATGAGATCCACAATCAAAGATGGCTCCATTACGTCACCAATCAAACCCGGTGACACGCCCAGACCAAGCCCCACTCAGCGGCGTAACGATCCGAATCACGCGCATCACGGAGTTCTGAGCAGAGACAGTGTCGTTTATGTCGACACGTCCAACCCGTGCCGGTTTCGCTTCGGCAAACGCAAACTCAGTGCGCACGGCGGCTACTGGTCCGATTTCGTCCATCGAAGCTCGAAACATGGTGGCGTCGGGATTGGCTGCAATGTCAGCACCCAATTTGACCTTTGATTCAGCCACGACCGGGAACTGTGCCTCTAAAGCCCACAGGACATTGGACCTCAGGCCGTCTGGTAGTTCGATGGCGTAACCCACCGTTTTTCCACAAGAAACGATAGGCGTGGTGACAGCCGCTGGGTCGTGCTCTGTTACCATCCAGTTTGATACATCACGACCTGATAAACAACCTGGATCACCGCTCGGTATGTCGCAGGCCGCGAGCAGTAGCGCGGCTAGAATTGCTCGATGCGAAGTTGCCATAAAATATCCTTTCCAACGACGTGGCGAACTCATATCGTACACCTTGCCTTGACGATGACGATGGTACCGGCGGCAATTGCTCCGTCGGCAAGCACCACGAGTTGGATCTGTCCCGTCGACAGTTCGTTGATGGTCTGCACAAGCACCGTGCCATCCGCCGAGAACGTCTGCTCTAGTGTGGTGGAGCCAGTGTCGCAACGCTGGGTTTGCATGTCGGCCCAAGCGTCGCCTTCCTGATAGCGCGATTGAAGCTTCAGCTTGATGTCGGTAGCGCCAGCAAGCGTGACCGTGACAAACAAACTGAGCTTCTGACTTTTCCCGATCGCGGGACGGCTGTAGTCGCGACCGGCCACTAGCGCCGCGCCCTGCGCGGCATAGGATCCCGTGATCAGCGTGTACACTTGCGTGTTGCCGCTGATGTCTACGTACGAGGCTCCGACGGCTCCGGCTTTGGCAAGGATGATCCCGAGATCACCAAGTTTAGGCACTGACATGATGGACTCCTACGACGATCGAATGTTGCAGCACAGCCGACCGTCCGGCATCTTGCCGCAGCGGGAGGGGGTGCAAAGCGGGGTGGTTTCGGTCTGCGAGCACGGCGCACAAGCCGGAGTCGCGTCGAATGCGGGCACTGACTCATCGCGGCTTTGCAGGTCGACCGGGTTGGTTCGGTTGCAGGAGCAGCTTGCAAGCAGGCCAAGAAACAGCAGGGAGCAGAGGCGCATTAGTTCGTGACCTCGAAAGCACATGACAAATCGGACGCAGTTCCAGCGCTCGATACGGCCTCAATCGACAGTCTATCGCCAGCAGATACGGCAGACGTATTTGACGTGTCGGCGCACGACGTGGAGGCCGCGCTGATTGTGCAGGTAGTGACAATCGCCGTGCTGTTGACGCGCACGGTGTTAATCACGGTGTCGACACCACCGGGAGCGATTTTGAGATGACAGCGGAGGTTTCGCACCGTGCCAGCACGAGGCGCGACAAGCAAATCGGTTTCCGTAGTGCCCGTCGCAGCCTGGCCAGGGCTGCGAAGGTATAGCGTCGCAATGCCAAGGACGCCCGCACCGCCGCCGTTGACGCTGGCATACACGAGGCCACCGGCATCAATCGAAAGCGTGTGCCCACTCAGCGACAGCGGAGCGGTGTAAATCAAGGCGACCGTGTACCAGCCGCCAGAGTAAAACTTGAACGATCCCGCCGTGGTGTCGTAACAGACATCACCGTTGGCCGGGCCGCTGAGTCCAGCGCAGTTCATCGACGTGCGAAACGACTTCGCGCCGTGAAGCTTGGTCACTACGCCGTTGCCGTCGACGCCATAGAGCTGCTTATCGCTGCCGAGCTGGTAGATGCATGCCCGTCCTGCGACGCAAGATGGCGCAGAGGTCCACGGGCTGAAAACTTCTTTGTTTCCGTCGGCAGCAACGGCCACCGACGAGGATAGAAGCAGTAGAGCAAGACTACAGAGTAGCCGACCAACGAACCGTTCCAACATATGCCGCATCCTTTGAAATGATGTCGAATCCCGACGTGGAGACGTTTTTGTAACTGACCGTCATTGGCTCATCTGTGTTGGTGTCCACCGACGAGGCAAGCGTGATGAGGTAATCCGAGGCCGTCATCGCCGGGACAAACAGCACCGTAGCCGTGTTGCTCGACCCGTTGAAGCTGACCGACCCGCGAGCGACTGCGCCGGGAGTGACCGGGGCCGCGTAGATGCTTGACGACCATCGCCACCCGTAGGTCTGCACAAGGACATCAACCCCAAACGGACCCGCATCCGCCGGAACAACGCCCGTGAGCATCTGGCCGTCGGGGAAAAGCAGCGTCCACTGAGCCTCGGGGCTGGTTGGGTGCGTCTCCGTGGAGGCGTACGGCAATACCAAAGTAAACTCACCGACGGAGCTTGTGATAGCCACCTCGCCGTGAGACAGACCCGGATTGCCGACGATGTTCGGGTTAAGCCCGACGTTGGGTCGCCAAGTGCCGCTGTAACTGTAGGTCTGCGCTGTCGACGATGGAATCGCGTAGACCTGCAAACTCGCAAGCCCGACGAGCGCACCGGCTGACGTTCGGTAGCCGACTTTGTCTGTGATAGTACAGGGCATAATTTCTATTCCGCCGAGGCCGATACCGCCGCCGCCGCATCCGTCAGCGCCCCGGTGTCGTCGTGAATGGTGATGTCGAGCGCAAGGTTCCCGCCGCCCGACAGATAGGGCTTGACGCAAACGATGCGAGCAGACCCCGCAGCAATGGCCGTCCCGCTGACCAAGCAAAAATCAGGGTCCGCCGGTGCGCCGTAAAACTCGACAGTGTAGCTACCCACAGCCGTTCGAGAAAACGCCTTGACGTTGTAGCCGCGTTTAAAAGTGCCAGCCCCGGTGAAATTGGCCCATCCAAAGAGCCGAGTACCGACGCAATCTAGGCCGACGGCGCGAGCGGTTCCAGGTAGCGCGGTTTCGGTCAACGTAGCGCTGACCTGCGTGGTGCCTGCTGTGGTGGCGACGATTGCCCCGCCCGTGCCATCTGCGACGACAGCAGCAAGCGAGTAGGTGGCATTGACGATGCCAGTGATCGCCGACTGAAACGCATTGAGGTCAAACGCCTTGATCGTCGGTGCTGAGCCCGCAACGTAGGTCGTGAGCGGCGTACTTGGCCAAGCCATCTATTTGCCCCCTGCAAGCTCGGCAAAGATCTCGCGAGCCCCCGGAATGTGATCCCGCAGCTGTCGCATGATCGCGACGATATCGGCATACCCCTGGGCCGCAGCGCTTTTTAGGTCCGCATCCTCATCGGGAATCAGTCGCGACGCCTGCGCACACTCCGCAAACCTCGTCGCAAACTCTGCCGCCGCCGTACGTAGATTCCTGAGGCTGTTCAAATATCGTTCTCGTTCGGTCATTGGCTTCGTCCTCGGCTCCGTCAGCATGGCACCGCGTTGTCTGGGATCGCGTTCGTGGTGTCTGGTATAGCGCATACCGTGCCCGCTGCGCTAAGTTGCGTGATTCCGCCGTAGGTGTGGGCTGGTTTCCAGCGAGTCAGCGACCTCTGCGCACCTTCAAGGTCGTACCCGGTTCCTAGCTTTGTCGGGTCCGCGACAGCCACAAAATCAAACATGGCCGCGCCGAGCCCCTGCCCATTAGGTACCGTACCGACATAATTGTTCCCGAGCCCCTCAACAAACAGCGACCAGGCGGTGATCGTGATGTTGACGGCTGCTGTGTTAAAAAACTCGGCACGCCAAAAGCCTCGTATTGGAGTTCCCGCAAACTCCCGAAAATTGACTCGGTAAGTTTGCGACACAATCGAGGTTGGATTGGAATCGAAAAAACCGGCAGCACGCTCGTAAAACACCCCCCCAGGTCCGCTGACAAGCACCGTCAGACCATCGAGCCGCGTTGTCGTAACCGTAAACTCAAGAATTGCGCCAGCCGGCGACACTCTGGGATCATCCGCAACTAGCACCGAATCATTTACGAGCACAGCCGGACCTAGCGCGCTGCCGGAGTAGGTGTGTGCGGTTTTCAGCGCCGACCGATCCGACTCAATAATCTGAATCTGCGACGGGTCCGCATAGAGAAAGTACGGCTGCAAGATTGCCCGAATGTCGTCGAGCGAAAACGCCCCACGCGTTCGCAGCGCCGCAAGCACCGCCTGTTTCCTTTGGTTGGCCGTGCCGTAGATTGCGATCGGAGTGTTCGATAGGCCGGTCGCCGCTTCCCAATCTGGCGTCGCCTCGTCCATCGTGGACGGATTGAGGTTTCTCACCAGCGCATCGTAACGGTCTGTGATGGTGTCCTTTAGCGACCCGGCAAGCGAGTTGAGAATGCCGCCGATGACATCGCCATTGCCAAGCGCGTAGAGATCTTCACTGCCCTCGGGGAGCAGCGAAATCAGTAGCCGCTTGACCTCTTCCTGCGTCACTTGATGACCTCAATGCCGCCGGGACGCAGAAACAGGAGCTCCGGACCGACTCCGACGCGAATATCTCGGGGCTGACGGTCGACCGGATTGAACGCGCCTGCGCCGATCGCCGTCTGCACGCAGGTCGCGTACGGCTGCATCGAAAGCACCATGCGCGTTCCGTCGGTGTCGCGAGTCTCCATCACAACATCAATGACCCGTTCAAGCCGCAACGTGTCTTCCCAAGCGTCGTCAGGGTCTGCTGTACCGGACGCCCGCGAAGGTCCAAGCTGATCAACGTAGTCCAGCACCCGCTGAGCAATCGAGTCGACGATCGGTGAACCCGCCCAAAAGTAATCCACAGCGTCCGTCGGCTGCACCGTAAACGAGCGCTCTAGGGTGAGCGTCGTGCCTGCGATGCCAGTCACTCGAGCAACAAAAGGCAGCGCGCTAGCTCCGGCTGTCGAGATAATCACTTGGATGCGCGGCTTTTTGCCCGCAGCAAACGCCGCCGTAAGGTTCGGGGGAATCGCCGCGACCGTGACGCTGTTTGCCGTGTGGCCAGTGATAGTGGTCAGCGTGGCGAAATCATCCCAATCGTAGGCGTAGGTGCCATTTTTGGCCGTGCTCGGCTGAGCGCGCACCCGCAGCCGGAGAGCTCGACCCGCAGCCATCTCGGGCGGATATGCCGTGACGACCGCCGTAACGGGTCGCACGAAGTTTAGATACGCCTGGAGCGCCGCGATGAGCGCCGCCGACGGAGCGCGAGCGGTTCCACTTCCGTTGAGGGTCGCGCACTCGTCGACCGTGCCGAGTCCATCGCGCAGCGGGTAGGTGTATGCGCGAAAGATGTCAAGCGCCGCTCCGGTGAGGACGTTAAACGAGTTCTCAGCCCAAAACCGATAGTCAGCCGCCGTACCACCGCGCTGTGGGTTCTGAATCCGCTGGAGCAGCCGAGCGAGCAGTTCCATGTCCGACTCAGCGTCACGGGCTTTTTGCAGAGCACTCGTAAGCGTGATCGTGCTCGAAATGCCGATGGGCGGCGAGATCCAAGTAAGGATCGAGCCCGCCGAAAGGTTTGCCTTGGTCCCCTTGGTTACGCTGACAAACTGCACCGGCTGCGCGTTGGGAGGTCCGTCTGTGGTGACTGCCGTAGTCGTTTCTACGGTGATCTGGCTTGTGCCGTCCCTCGCTTGGGTGCCAGCGGGAATGAGTACAGCTGGAGCCGTGGCCGTAGGAAGTCCAGCGCCGCCGGTTGAGATGGTGGCTCCGCGCGCTCCATAGACTCCCGCCACATCGGACGGTAGGCCAAAGACAAAGGCCCATTGTTCAAGCGCCGCTCGACTCGTCTTGCTGCGCAGGTTGCCGTCCGCGTCCTGCTGATAGGCCGGAATCGCGTCGTTGTTGGCCTGCATCACCTGCGACTGCATCAGCACGAAAAACCGAGCAAACGCACGCGCCAGCAGCCCAAGGAAGCTCCGGTCAGACAGGTCTACCGGCGTGCTGCTATTGGCAAAACTCACCCGGAAATAGGCAAGCGCCGACGCTGTAAGCTGGTCCTCGGTGTAGATCGTGATCACAGGTCAACCGCTCCCTTTGTGCCGTCGGGTAAAAACCAGGTGCAATCGAGTCGCCACTTGCCCGGCGACTTACGAATAGCACGAGCCGCAAAGCTCGACACCATCCGAAGCTCGATAAGCTGCTGTCCGCCGTCCTCGGCGTAGGCTTCAAGCTGCGAGCCTGTTGTGGTGCTGTCCTGGTTGACGGTCCACAGCAGCGTCCCGCGCCGGTTCTGTGGGTCGCCGTAGTAGCCGCCACCCTGCACCTGAGAGCCGGGCCGCTGCCCGCGCTTGCGCGAAATCAACGTCGTCAGGATCGCATGGGTGCGCGTGTTGTCGTAGTTCGGGTTTCCAATGTTCGGCCCTGAGGTAGCTAGTACAAGATCGAACTTGCCCGTTGCATCGTTGCGACGCAGCGCCGCGTCTACGCCGCTTTGCTGAAACGCCATTACGGCTTCCTCGCGTAGCAGTTCGGGCTACCGTTGATCGTCAGCGCAGGGGGCGTCAGTGTCGGACTTGCTCCGGTGCTCGCGCCGCTGACGGGGTGCACGTGACCCGCCACGAGATCGAGCGCCGTCTGTAGCTCCGAATGAGTCACGAGCTTATCGAGTTGCGCCGTGACACCGGTGCCCGCGTTGACCTGTTTTCCCGTCTTGGGTATCAACCAAATGTTGCCATCGGAATCAAGCAAAGCCGTTGCTCCGCTGGCAGTTTTGATTTCGACGCTGCCCGACTTGTCAAACGTGATCGTGGAGCCCGCAGCGTCATAGATCACCGGCTCTAGCTCATCGGCTGGCTGTGGCCCCGTGGTGAGATCGTCACAGGCTACGGCCACCGCGTTTGCAGATCCTCCCCGTGGAGCAAGCACAACCGCCTGCGTTCCCTGAAGCTTCGGCTTAACCCGGAAGCCCTGCCACTGATAGAAGACGACGCTTTGCGGACTGGCCTTCTGACCGAGGGACGTATCAACGGCAGCGCCAGCAATGTTGACGGTGCCCCACTTTTGGCCCCACGAGCTAAGCTTGGCCGTCTTGATAAGCTGACCTGCCCACATCTTGACTTGATCGCGAAGTGCGCTCATTTGACCACCCGTACCGTCTGCGGTGTCTCGCTTGTCTTGCCCGTAGTGTCCACGATCGATCGCTGTATCACGGGCGCACGCGGATACTCGCCAAAGCTGGCCTGTAGTGCTGGCTTACGCAAAGTGACGATCGTTCTGTCTCCGCGTTCGTCTCGGTCGCAACGCACGGCAGCGACGTAAAACAGACCAGACAGCCCGTTTACGGTGTCGTTAACGCTGCACATCTGATCCGATTCCCACCAGTAGGCTCGCGTCGCACCAGCTGGTTTTTGCCAGTGTCCCTTGACGGTGTAGACCGCTTGGAAGCTGTCAAAAATGCCTTTGCTGTACCGCCAAAAAGCCTGGGCTTTGGCGTCGTCGTTGTTGTAGAGGTCGCCGTCTGAAAACGAGCACCGACGGTAAAACGGCAAGGCGTACTCGTTCACGAACGAGCCGACATCTTTGCCCCAGTTTTGGTTAGCCGGGTCGGGGTTCGTGTCGCCGCCGACCTGCTCCCAAACGCAGTTGACCTCAGTGTATACGTCGCTGATCGAGTCGCTAATCGACACGTCGAGCACGTTGTTTTTGTTCCGTGCCGGATCGTCGATTTCATGCAGCTCGATCGCAAAGAGCGCATTTCGATTATAGTTGGGCTGCCAAATCTGAAGGTAGCCGTCTGCCGAGACATTGATCAGCCGGTTCAACCGTCGCGCATAGGTCGCAAGGTGGTCGGCAATCTTGTCGCCGGGCTCCACCTGGATGTAGGTCAGCAGCCCGAGCGCCTGCTGTAGCAAAATGGCCTGCTCGGCTCGCCCCTGGTTGATGCGCTGCTTGATCAGCCGGTTTGTCTCGTTGTCGATTGCGAGGTCGCGGATTCCCCAGGTTGGGCTTATCCACTCCGGGTCGGTCAGCAGGTCATACAGCGTGCCGTTTTGCACGTCTTTCCAGTATGGCGCGTCGCAGTTAAGCAGATGCCAACCAAGGTCGGCACACGTCAACTCTAGCGCCGTTCCACCGCTGTTACACGTCCGCACGCGGTCGACGATAATACCAAGGCACTTCGTCGTGAGCCCGCCGCCCTCGACGTTTGGATTACGCATCGACAGCTTGATCGTCTGCCCCTTGACAAACTTGTCTCGGTAGATGCCCCGAGGGTCCGGCACTCGCACGGAAAACGGGTCGCCAAGCTGGCAAACGTCCGAGGAGTACGAAAACGCGACCGTGTTGACGATAGTGGTCGTGAGGCTTGACACCGGAGCGTAATCGACCGACAGCGCCGCCGCTGCCGATGACACCGCCGCCTGACCAAGCACAGCCGCCGATCCAGAGATGCCGCCGTAGGTGTTCTGCGGCGAGTTCGTGACCTCAATCACGGCCTCGGTGCTCTGGTCCTCGCGTTGGGTCGAGTTCACTGTCGCACCGTCGGCGTGATGAGCCGCAACCTGTAGCCCGCTGGGATCTGGATTCGTGGCGCAAACGGATTCAGCGCCTCGGCTACCTGCCTATGCGACTGCGCATCTGAACCGTAAACCGTCGTCAGCACTTGCAGCAGTGTCATTTGCGTCGGGGTGACGAACTCAAACGCCTGTGGTTTCAAATTCTCGACGGCTAGCAGTAGCTCGACGCTTGCCGCATAAGTGATGTACGCACCGTGCCGAAACGGTACGAGGCTCACCGCTGACTGCTGCGTAAACGCTAGCGTGTCGTCGAGAGCCGCAAAGTACGCCTCTCGCTGCCTGTCAATATTTTCGAGCTGTGTGCGCAGCGTGGGGTCTACCGTCGGCGTGTTCGCCGCCGTCAGTGCCGCGTTGACAAACGCCGCCGCAGTGTCCGCGAAACGCTCTGCCGTGTCGTGCGCCGACTGCATGAGAGCCGAGGGTGACGCCTTGTAGACAAGCTGCGAGGCGGCGACGAGGATTGAGTAGGCGTTGATGGCCTCATTGGCCCGAGCCTGCGGGGTTGGCTGCGCTTCGATGGCGAGCGCCTGGTCGACCTGATCTTCGGTGAACTCTAGCGTGGCCTCGATACAGTCGATCGCCTGCTCGGGCTCCTCGGATGCTCGGATAGACCGCCACCCAACCTGCCAGCGACCAAGCCGCAGATCAACCAACAGCCCGCGAGGCTGTGAGCGCTGCGCACGCACAAGGGCTTGATACCGCGCACCGGCAGACATGGGAGGCCCGCCCGCAGTAAGCGGAGCCTCGCCCATGATCACAATCTTGTAGGTGAGCCGAGAGCCGTTCGCGCCCATCGGCTCTAGTTCCTCGCCGTCGCGCTTTAGGTACTCAAACGCCGCGAGACGCTGCCCGTGGTCGTGGTCGTACGAAAGCACCATATCGGCAAGACTGAGCGCCTGCTGTCCCTGTGGGGTAAATGACAGCGCCGCGTATTCTTCGAGCCCGGCCATCAGTGATTCGCTCCGCCTCGGTTACGCGCCTTGCTGTCTTCCACCGCCGCCGCGCTGCTGCTTTTGTCGGGCTTGGCAATCACGGGCCGGTTGCTCACTGCCTTGGCTAGATTTGCGATGGAGGCCGGACCGATCTCGACTGTAGCTTGGACCTGCGCATTAGACGACGTTGCACTCTTGGCCTTTCGAGATTGCTGCTTTGCAATTCGAGCCTCGAACGAATCCTCATAATTAGCAAGCCCATGCACAACCGCCGCCTCCGCGATGTCGACCGCTCCTTCTGTTTTGGTCGGAAGGTATTTTTTGACGGTGTCGACAGCCGCCTGCGCTCCGCGATGATTCTTGTAAAGCTTGTTGCGCTCCGCCTGCTGATCGACGACAACTTCGCCGACTTCAAGTTCAACATTTGATCGTTCAACCTCGGCCTGCGCTCTTTCCCTGCGACGCTTTTCGCCGTATCCGACCGAATCAACTATCAACCCGCTACGTTCGCCAGCCTTTCCAAGCTTCGACAGGTCAGCGCGAATGAAGGTTTCCGCTGCCTGGATGCCTTGCAGCGAGGTTCCGAAAGGCTGATACGCCGCCGATCTTGGGATTGATCGTAGATGCTTCTGCCAGAGCTGAAGGTCTTCGAGCTTGTAGCCGTAGCGCCCATTGGCATTTGGGACGATGGATTGATGTTCCGCATCGCCGGTTAGCTGCGTCATCTTTTTGTTAAATTTCAGCGCGTCGAGCCCCTGGATGGTTCCAAGCACCGAGCCTGCTGTTTCGTCCGCAACGTCTGGCGACTTGCCCTTGCCAAGCTCAGCGACAAGTGCCGCCTGCTGCGAGAAGGAACCAGACACCGCCTGTAGCGTTGGCCCAAGACGAACCAAGGAACGCTCTAGGGCCAGCGTGCCGCCGACAGTCGAAAACTCCTTCGCGATGTCGCGCACCTTGGCCAAGGACTCGCCGACCTTTTCGACCGGCATCCCGAGCTTTCCAAGAAACAGCGACCCGACCTCGGCCACTTCCTCAAGCTCGCGACCGGTGCTGTTTGCGTACTGCCCGAGCTGCTCAACCGCGCCCGCCGCGCCATCATTGAGCGAGGAGGCTTGCAGTCCCTTCGTAAAGCTCGCCACCCGCTCGGCAGTGACGCCAATCGAGACACCGGCAGCCTTGAACGACTCCGCAATCTGACCCGCATCGCCGCCGACCTTCTGCGCGTACCTCGCCGTGCTGTCTGCAAAAGCTCGCGCCTTGTCGCCGGACGCTCCGAAGTCAATCGGCTTCACGTCGTTGAAGGCTCGCGACACGTCGGAGGCCATACGAAAGGCCATCCGACCAAGCTCTTTCATCGCGCTGTTTGAGGTTTCGGCTTTTTTTCCGAGACCGCCAAGACTTTCAGCGAGTTGATTCAGCTCGTTTTGCGTTCGCCTTACGCCTTCCGCAATGAGCTTTATTTTGGCTTCATGATCCAATGACTACCCTTGCCGCTCTCTTTATCGCCGCCCATCGTGCAAAATCAGCATCAAGCACACCGCGCAGAGGCCGACCTAACCAGCTCTCTGCGGTGCTCTCTGCGATTCGTGCCGCTAAGAATGGGCGGCCTTTGAGTTTCCCTCGGCTGCCTGCTGTAGCTCTTTCAGTTGAGCCTCGGTGATGGCCTCTGGGTATTCGCGTTTGAGGTAGGCTTTGTATGCCTTGGTCAGCGCACTGATCGTGTTCTCGTTGATGCCACGGCGAAATCGCTCGTACGACGCGACATCCACCAGCTTCCGCGAGGCGTCATCCGCATCGTGAAGCATGGCGGCAATCATGCGAAGTTCCAGCTCTTCGGAAACCATCCACTGCGGAATGGGCGGAAGGTAGCGCGTGCCGTTCGCCGCTTCCTTTTCCTTGAACTCCGGCTTTGCGCGAAGGTATTCCTCGGCAACCCGAGTCGCGGTGATCCGCTCTGCCTCGCTGACCGGAAACAGCACGGCGGAAATCTCGACCTTGTGCAAGCCGGTTTCCGTGCGGTGCATCAAAAAGAACTTGACCGGCTCGCCGACGCAGTACGCGCCAGGATGTGAATCTAGGATCTGTCCAAGCTGCATCTGTCTTCCCCTGTCTAAAACACCAGCGCCCGCCACCCCGCACGGCAGGGGAGCGCGCAGAGTGACGAGCGCCGATCTGTTTACTGAATCTGCTCTGCCTTGATGCCCATGATAGACACCATCTTATCGGTAATTCCGGTTTCCGGGTCGTTTGTCATCGACCAAGAGCCGATTTTGCAGTTCCGCACGATCCAATGGGATGACAGCCCCTCGGAGCCCTCCCAAAAGTCGTAGGTAAAGCCCTTGGTGCCGCGCTGCTTCTGTTGCCGAGCCAGTAGTTCAAACTGGTCCTTTTCGGCAGTTCCCGCGAAGGTCAGCCGAAGCAACACGGGAGCCTGACCCTCTGCAATGCCGATGCCGCCCTTGGGGCCAAAGCGGGCCTTCAACGGCACATCGCTTGCGACCTCAAATCGAGTGGCCGTGACCGCAGGGACGTAATTGATCGAATGGACGATCTGTCCTTCGAGACTGGTAGGTAGTGCTGCTGCCATGGTTTCCTCTTAGCCTGCGATCTGGGTGACGACAGACATCTGCTCGATCGGGTATGGGTAACGCTTGGGAAACTTCACATCGACGCGAGCGGGATTTGCCGGGTTTCGCTCGACTTCGAGAGCCGGGACAATTTCGCTTGCCCCATCGAACCAGTCTTCCGCCTCCATTGCGTACATCTCAGAAGCCGCCGCTGTCTTGAGTTGCCCGGTGGTGGTCACGAACTCAGTGTTGGCCTCGCCGTGCACCTTTAGGTTTTTGCCCTTGATGACCTCCGCGAAGGACACTAGCAGCCGATCGCGCACGGCATGATCGGTGAGGATGAAGCCCCAAAACGCATAACCGCGATCAATGCTTGCGCTCGGCTTGGCGCTGGTGCGCCCGGACAGTAGCGCGAGCTGGCCGCTGTCGTTTGTCCGGCACGGGCTGCCGAAGTAGGTCGCCATCGCCGCGTTACAGTCCACATCGCTTGGTCGCACTGCGTCGTTCGGTAGCATCCAGGGGGTGCGCTGGTCGGTGACGAACACAGAGCCCGCGTAGTTGTACGGCGGATAGCTGATGTTACGAGCCACAATCGCCGCAGCACGCGCTGCGATATCCGCCGCTGGCATCGGGTTGGACCGCGACCAAATCGGGAACGTGAGCGGGGTAGTCGTGAGGTTTGGCGTCGTCGACGTGCTGACCGCTCCGAAGTACGCGAGCCCGCCCGTGTGACCCCAGAGCAGGATCTGACCCTTGTTTTGGCCCATCCCGCCGCCGTTTTGCTGGATCAGGTGAGTCGCAAGCGCCGACAGGATGGTGTAGTCCGTGGCGCTTCCCGACTGAGACAGCGCCGCGTCGGTGAAATAGCCGCCCTGCCCGACGAAATCCGTCACCCACAGCTTAAAGATTCGCTGCGCGGCAAGGTTCGTGAGAATCGTCGCAAGCGACGGCGACGACGAAGACGGCAAACCGCTCGCAGCCGTTCCCCATGCGGGCGTGAGCGTCTGCGTGATGGTGCTGGTGATCGAGGACGCGAGGAAGTTAAGCGGACGATCTTGGACGTAGTACAGCGTGATCGTACCGGTCGGCGTGCCTGGTTCGGCAGCCTTCAGGGGCGTGGCATTGCTGACGTTGATGGCCGCAGTGAGTGCCGCGCTTGATACCGTCAGGGTGTCAGCGTTCGCGACGTTGATCGATACGCTCCAATCCTGGTAATTGCTGACCGAAGCGACACCGCCAGCGCCCGCCGTACTGGCAAACGCGATCGTGCCAGGAGAGGCAGCCAGCCCCATTGCCGACGAGCTAAAACGCACCGCGACAGAGAAATCGGCACTTGTCAGCGCCGCAACTCGTCCAGTTAGAACGATCTGCCCGCCGGAGTACGCAGCAGTGCAGGGAAGGAAGTCTTGGTCAGCCTGAATGGCCGTGACCATGTTTTGCATGATCGTCGCGTACGTGTCGCCGTTCGCGATCGTGCTGTCGAACTGCTTGCCAGCGATGAACACCGACCAAAAGCCCGCAGCCGTCGCGCCGGTTCCGCCCGTGCCAAGCACAGCGCCGGTCGGAGATTGCAGCACCTTGATAAACTTGGTTTGAGCCGCTCCGCTTGGTGCCGCCATCGGCATGAACCAAGTCTCAGCTCCGACCGTTGCGCCGCCCTGTGCGCAAAACGCTCGGAAGTAGCGATGTAGGCCCGATCCGGTGCCGCACTGCGCGATTACATCGTCTTCGCTGCGACTTTGGAACAGCGTCCCGGCCTGAGCGACGCCCGCACTGGTTTTGTAGCTCAGAAACAGCACCCGGGTAGGTGCCTGCGTCGGAGCAATGCCGATCAGCGACAAATAGACGTAGACGCCCGGCAGTACGACCGAGATGGGAAGATCAGGATTCTGGATCATGGACTACCTCTTGCGGGGGGACGATCTTGGGAGCGACTTCCTGCTCCACCTGTGGTGGCACAAGCTCCGACACGATGACTGAGCCTTCCAGCCATCGCGCCCGCATGAACTCGTCAAACTCTCGTTCCTCGCCCTCATCGGGGAGAAACTGACCGTAGGACGCTGCGCCGCGCTGAATCTTGACCGCCTTGTGAGCCGGTCGGATGTGTACCCGTTCGCCGTGCTTTGGTTCTCTCATCACAAAACCTTGAATGGGTCGCCCGTTACCGGGGACGACGTTAGGCGGTAGCTGCATAGATAGCTGTCGCCGATGATTGCTGTCGCCGATGTTCGGGTCACTCCGACTCGCAGAGCGCCCGGTATTTGATCGGGAGCCGGTGCGCCGATCTCGGTGTCCTGGTAGACAAACACGCCGCTGGGCAGTAGGTCGCGGTAGGTGTCTCTGTCCGCTGCAAATAAGTGCATGCCCGGAGCAAGGCTTAGCACCGTGCCGCCAATGTACGCCACGCCCGCAGCCGGAGCCGCCAGCAAAGAGCCAGACGGCTGCACGCTGAGCCCCTGAGCGACGTAGTTTGCTCGGTCGAAGCTCTTTCCAACTGGCGCGCTCGTCTCGTATCGCTCCACCCAAACTTCGGGTATTGCGAGGTCCTCATCGACCCGATGCACGGTGCCATGGACGGTCAGATCCACCTCAGCGCGAAAGTACCGCTGCGACAGGTCGGACACTGCGAGGTTTGCCGAGCCATCGATAGAGCAAAACTTGACACCGATTCCCAAGCCAAGATCAGAACCCGCCAGCAAATACCGCAGATCGCCGATCATTCGATAGACGCCGCGCTCCGAGGAGATTACCGCGTCTTCTTCGACCTCAGAACCATACAGCGCATCCGTGCCGTGTCGCAGGTTCCAAGCTGAGGCATGAAGCATAAACTTCCATTGCGCGGCGTAGATACCTCCCTGACGCTGTCCACTAAGTCGGTATTCGTCATTGAGAAGCTGCACAAGGAACGCCGGTCGCTGCGCAAAGATGCGAGCAAGCATTTCGTCGTCCTCGCCCTGGTACGCCTGCACCGTGGCCGCGTAGCCGTAGCGCTCTCGGTGAATCGGTCGAAAGTAGTTCGGGCCAAGCGTCACCGATGACGATTGCCGAAGCCATCGACCCTGTTTGGATAGCGTGGGCACAACGTCAGGCAGCGCAACCGGCATCGTCTGCGCCTTGCTTAGCCGATAGACCACGCCCTCTGTTAGCACAAACACCAGTGCGCGATCCGGCAGCTTTTCCGAATCCACCGCCGACAGATCCGCCAGCGTTGCCGCCTCTGGGTATCGTCGCCGAAATGCTAAATCAATCGCGTCGACCAGCGCGCTCTGCACCTGAATCGAGGCTGTGCGAATGTCTAAACTCATGAGCGCCCCGCCTCGGTCTTACCCGCCAAATATCGAGCCGACATCTCGACAAACACGTCAAGTCGTTCGTCGGTCCACTCCAAAAATGTGCGCTTCGGGATCACTGCGCCGTTGGCAGCTCGCCCGCCGTCGTTGTGGACCGAGGCCCACGGAATGACGGAAAACATCTCCCAGTTTTTGCGCGAAAACTTGATCTGAAAACTGTTTGCAATCCGCCCGAGAACCTCGCCCCGCTCAATGGCTGCCTTTCGGTTCTCGGCTTGCGTAATCCGCCGCTCTACCCGTTGATAGAGCGCTTTTTGTCCCTTGGGCTGAAACGCTCCACCCGAGGCAATGCGCGCGACCTCTGCCGCCTGCGCCTGCTTGCGAGCAATCGACTTCGCTCGCCGTGCCGCTGCTTTCGGGTCCATGGCTGCATACGCATCCATTCCGCCCGCAGCCTCCACCGGCCTACTCGTCCGCTTGAGTTCAGCCCGCAGCCTGTTCTGAAGCCCGCGAAACTTGTTCGCCTCTACCTTGGCAATCCGCCCCTCTTTGGTGCGGTTGTAGGCCTTCTGCGTGCTGTCCTTGCGGTCCGGCCATGTGCCGTTGCCCTGCGTCTCAAATCCTTCGTCAATCTGCTTCCGCATGTAGGCCGAAAACGGCCCCATAACTGGCAGAAGGTCGCCAAAGCGCGCCGCCATTAGTTGCAGCTTGCGCACCTGGCCACTGACGTTGACTTCGATGGTCAGCACCACCACCGCCCGTTCGTCAGCGTGATCCGTGGCAGATCCCTGTCGGAGTCAAGCGAGATGCCCGCTGCGATTTGCTGCGCCGCGTTCGGGTTGTGGCTCACGGTGCCCTGCTTTAGTCGTCGCTCCGCGATCTTTTGCAGCTCAACCTCGGCAGCGGCAACCATCCGCTCTACCTTCTCCGGCGCTGCTTGTCCTGCCGTGCCATAGTCCCACAGCAGCCCGATCGAAAACTGAGCCGCCAGCGTTACCAAATGCGGGTAGTTGTCCCTAAAATCGGTGACGTTGTTTGTGAGCTCCGCTTGCAGACCAGCCGCTGCGATGACCTTGTTACAGGCATCCGTCCGCGCAGTGAGGCTCAACCCGGTATCCCAAGTGCCGGTGCTCTGTGGATCGAGTAGCTGGGTAAGCTTGTCCTTCCCGCCCATTCGTTTCCAAAGGTCCGCGTCCTCGATAAATACCGGGTTGGCCATCACTTCACTCTTTGCGAATCGGCGGCAGTTACCCGCCGTCGAATCGGCTCAGGAGCCGGGGGAGGCGAAGACACCGGGACAGGAGGAACTACCGCCGGGGCGAGGCCATCCACGGCAGCCTGCGCCGCCTGTAGTCCCACCTCCACCTCTGCAAGTTGTCGCAGTAGTTCGTCGTGCCGCTCCTGCTGCTTTGCGAGATGCTCTTTGGACTCTGCGACCTGCGCCACGATCCGGTGTTTACGATCTCGCCACACAGACACGCGATACTGCCTCGCGTCGAGTAGCTGCGCCGCCTCTCGTCGCGCTTGTGCCTCTGCCGCTTTTGCGTTAGCGGCTTCGGCTTCGCGCTCCTCGTCGGCAATCCATCGAAATGAGTCGGGATTGGCTGCAAACTCCTCTTCCGACAGCTCCGAAACCTTACCGAGCCCGTGCGGACGAGCTCGAGTGACCTGTATTTGACGTGCTAGCGCCATGGTTACGGGTTGGTGGGGTCTTTCAGCAGATCCCCGTATGCGGTGTCGTTCTTGTTGATGGCGTTTTGCAGGAGATACATGGCCTCGGTGTTCATGACCTTCTGATCGATGCCACCGGCAAGGCGCATCTTGGTTCCGCCAAACACCGTCTCTTGACCGTTGTCCGGAAGCATCAGCATCGAAAACGGAGCCTTGAGGTTCTCAAGACCGCCGTCGAGGATTCCGCCCGGATACATGTAGGACAGTCCCGCGCCGTAGAACCGAGTTTGCGCCGGTTCCACGAACAGAAAGATGATGTCGGTGCCGATGAAGGTCTTATACACGGCGGTCTGATCTTCAAGGGAGTCGTTGTAGACCGCCTCGGAAATCTGAATCGCTCCGGGAGGCAGACCAACGGCTTCCTCAAACAGCCGCATGAGCATGTAGGGCTGCTCATAGGTGGCCATTCGGCCGAGGGCCAGCACGTTCTTGTTTTCCTGGATCTTCTGCCAGGTGAACAAGGACATGACGACCTTGTTGAACGCCTTGCCGCCGAGCTTGTGACGGCTCTTGGTGACGATGTTGCGGAAGTCGGACACCGGATCGGAATCCGCCGAGGCCGCCGCATCGTACTGACGCACGCCACCGTTGGCCGACAGATCTTCCGTGTTGCCGCCGTAGTTGGCAGCGACGCGAAGGGTCTGATAGATCGTCATGAACTCCATGTTGATCTGGTAGGCGAGCGTGAGGTGCTTGATCAACTCGTTGTCGTACTGAATGATGTCATCGGAGCCCTGACGGTCCCGATCGTCCATCAGCGCTTCCAACATGAAGTCGGTCGTCTGATAGGTCAGATTCTCCGCCATCTTGAACTGGACGCGCACGCCGTTGTTGCCAACGCGCATATCGCGCCGTCGCAGCATGTTCGGCTTGTCGAACTGCCGGATGGTGTTGAAACCCTTGTTGACGATCTTGACGGGCAGCAGTTTGTCCCAAAGGAACTGGGACATATCCGCCGTGAAGGAGACGGCCAAATCCGTCTCAGGCACAGCGACGTGGAGAGTACTTCGTGCAAAACTCATCTAGTTATCCCTTCACGGTGAGCATGGTCAGCTTGCACGAGTTGCTTGCCGACGCTGCGGACCAAGTTCCCGTGATGCTGATGGTCTGAACTGCGGTCCAGTCGATCGCGGTGATCTCGGACGCGCTTCCGGTCGCTCGCATGGTTGCCGTCACCGGAACGCCCAGGGCTGAATCGCCCGCCGCGTATGCAGTGCCAGCGTTTCCAACGGTGCGCGCAGTGAGCAGCAGGCGCATCAAACCGATGTCGCCGCCTCCGTTGGTGACGTCCACCGTCGGGCTCTGTCCGATCAGCGTGCTGCCAAGGTACGCCTTGAGCACGAGGGTATCGGTTCCGTTCCCGCTGGTCACATCGACGCGGGAAAAGATGTTGAGCTCCTGCCCGACCTGCGTCATGAAGTTTGCAGGCACCGACACAGAACCCAGCGTGGTTTCCGTGGTGCTGTTGGTGTAGGCAGTGCCATCGACCAACGCGACACTCAGCGCACCGCCGACGATCTGCTGCGGTTCTAGGAGCTGCACCCCAACACACTGCGGGCTCGACGAGCTTAACTTGGTCTGCGTGAAGCGACCGATCGGCACCAGCTTGCCGCGATTGACTGCGGTGATCGGCTGGACATAGCCCGCATCAGCCGGGTCATAGCCGCACTCCATGCCCTTCGTACTCGCCACGTTCGCTTTGAGGTAGGCTTTCGCAACGCCGCTTTTTTGCAGCCAAATTTGCGAGTCGCCACCCGTCGGAAGCACGGTGGTTTCACCGGAATAGATACCGGCAAACGCCTTGCCGCCGTCGATTGCGGTGGAGGCGTTGGGAAGGTTGACGGTGAGATCGTCGTCGACAGCCGCAAGGCTAAACGCGCACACCGCCCACTTGGTGATCGAGCTTCCCGCCTCCGGGACATACAGCTGATCACGCTGCGAAATCGAACGCGGAGCACTTGCGGTGCTCTGGCAAGATCCAATTGCTGCGGCCATGGTCTACTCCTGCCCCGTGTAAAAGTGGGGGTGGGTCTGGCGAAGCTCTGCGCGAGCCTCAATTAGTCGTTCGGACAGCGGGCGCTTTGCGTCGAGCTTCTCTGCCATTGCGCGAACCATCGCAGCTTCCTGCACGCCGTGCTGGATGACGGTGCGCAGCGGCGAGTTGGTGACGATGGTGTTCTGATTCGGGATCATTGCCTTGACTCCGTTCGCTCCCGCAACGCCGTCGCGAAAGATCTGGCCGCTGTCTTTGAGGACGGGCAGCTTGTCGGCGAACGCCTTTGCCTTGCTGAGATCGCCGCCGATGTCCTGCATGTACTGACGCGCCGCATCCGGCGACAGCTTGCCCTTTGCGTAGGTCACAAACTCTGCAGCGTTCTTCTCGAAGGCCTTCTCGCTTTCGATCTTGGCCAGCGCATCCTCAAACTTCTTGGCCGCTGCCTCAGCGCGCTCGGTAGTGGCGAGTAACGCCTTCATGCGCGCCTGCACTTCGGGATCATCCTCGGCGTTAGCCCGCACCTTGGCTTTGTGCTCGTCGGTGGTGCTCGGCTCGTCGCCAAACTGAGCAACGTACTCAGCCTTAAACTTGGCCTTGGCCGCTGCCTTGGCCTTTGCTTTCTCTTCGTCGGTCATCGCATTCCCTTTCGGTTCCCGCCCCGAAAGGAGCGGCAGTTGCATTCGCGCAAACACCTGTTGATGGAGCAGGGCGCGCGCTTTCGATACGTCGATCTGGGGCTGCTTGATCACGGCATCAATCAACCCGGCCTCAAGCGCACCCTCCGGCGTAAAATAGGTGCTTTCCGAGGCGAGCCATTTTGCAATGGTGTCCTCGGAAATACCGCGCCGCCGATAAAGCGAGGCCATCCCCTCAGCAAGCTTGTCGAGGAGGTCGGCACTTTCCCGCAGCTTGGCCGCGTTGCCCTGTGCGCCTCCCCAGGGTCCGTGGACCATGATCAAGGACGCCTCGTAAGCCTCCACGCGGTCGCACGCTGCGGCTAGGAAGGTTGCAGCAGAGGCGCACACGCCCTCAATCACCGCCACCGTTTTGCCGCCATGCGAGCGCAGCAGGTTGGCCATGTGAAAGCCGTCTGTTACCGTGCCGCCGCTGCTGTTAATGTGGATCTCGACATCCTCACCAGCCGCAGAGAGCAGTGCGGCGAAGTCAGCCGAGCGCATTCCCTGTTTGTCCGGCTGCTGGCCCACAAAATCGTGGAGCTTGATCACGGACGGCATATCAGACCGTGATCCACTGCGTTCCGTTGTAGCGGAGCTTCGTCGCAAGGTACGCAGTCGACCGCGACATGGTGCCAGCTCCTACAATGTTCTTGCCGTTCCCGTCGATCGTGAGCGCAGTAGCCGACCCAGCGTTTTCGCTGAAATTGAACTGCATCCCCTCGGTGGGCGAAGCAGGAAGGGTGATGGTGAACGCGCCGCCCGTGGTGTCGTACGGCACAAACTGGCCGCTGCTGAAACTCAGCGTTACCGCCGACGTTGCGACACCGTTCACTCGCACCAGTTCAAAGTGGGTCCGGCGGATGCCAAACCCCGCTCCGTATAGCTCTTCTTGCCACTCAACCATAGTTGTTTTCCTTCGGATTCAGGACGCCGTTTTGTGCGTCCGTCGTCGACATTGCCAAATCACCGTCGTCGAGCTTGACAACTGGCCCCTTGAGGCATTCCGCGCCGTCGCTCGCTTTAGCAAACCCAAATTCTCGGTAGGGCTGGTCTGCGTCAATGCGCAGGCCAAGATCCCTGACCCCCGACACATACAGAGCCATTCGCGTCTGTGGGGTCATCTCGCGAGTGACACGCCACTGTGCCCGCCCGCATTTTTCAATGACCTGCTCGGGAGTCACGCCAAGCTGCGCGCTGAGTCCTCGAGATCGCGGCTCGCCCCACACGCCGTTTTCGTATTCCTGACACGCCAGCCGAAGCCAAGCCTTCGACCATGGCCGGATGCTTTCGCTAAGGTTTTGTTCCCCGGCCTCGACGTGCTCCGCCTTAGTGTCCGCGTGCGTCTCAGAAAGCGCATAGGAACCCGCGCCGCCTGTTTCCGTTGTCAGCTGCTCACCCTGGATCAGCTTGCTTTGCTCCGCGTTGATGACACCAATCAGCGCAGCGTGCATGCCGCGTGCATCTCCGTCGGATATTCCGGCGCTGGCCTCGACATCGAAATCATCACTGAAAACAGCGCCCTCGCCTCGTCCCCAGCGCTGGATCATGTCGATCATCTGAGCAAGGCGAGTCTTGTCCTGAAACAGCGCCCGATCGGCTTTTCCAAAGGGAGCACGAAGGCCCCAAATGTCCAGCAGCACGCCCCATCGCGCCCAGGCGTTGAGCTTGATCATTGCAAGCCAAATCGCCGTGTAGGCGTACCCCCTGCGACGAAGCTGGAAATCGTCCGCAGCCTCGTAAATCATCCACTTATGCGGAGTGTCCGCCGGGTTGACATACAGACCACCGGTGTCTAGCTCCAGTCGCCCGCCCTCACCGAGATTGAATCGCGTGTTGGCGTTGCGCACCCATGAAAAACTGACCGGGGCAGGGGAGTCGACCGTGTACGACTTTCCGCCGCTCCTGAATGTGATCACCCGGTTTTCGTAGACAGCTTCCTCGATTGCATAGCCTGCGAGGTTTCCAAACAGGAGCCGCTTGCATGCGCGCTGCCAGCCTGTGACGCTTGACAGCACGGACATCTGATAGTCGGCTACCGCTCGCGCCAGCTCGCTCCCATCGCACGGCTCGACCGTGAACGGACTGCCAACGATCGAAACGCGAAACGAATTGTCAACTGCTCGAATGTGGCTGTCGGCAAGAATCAAATCCTCGTCGAGACATGCCTTATTGACCATGTAGCCAGAGGTCAGCACCTCGGCGTGGATGGCCGAAATCTTTTGCGGGGTGATGTTTCGCAGCGGATGAGTCGAAATCGACTCGGGAATGACTCCCATCCGAGGCGATACCAGCCCATACAACGCCGCGTTGCTCTCAATGATGCGCGTCGCTTTTTCGTCAACGGGCAGCTTCATGCCCGCGAGGCCCTGCTTGCCAACCCCTGGAATGATCGGCGGCTGCACAAGCTCTAGGCCCTGACGCATTGCGCTTGCCGCAAGCTCACGAGCCTGGGCAAACATGCGATCTGCGAGACTCAACCCATCGCCTCTACTGCCTGCATTGCGCCAAGCGTCACAAGAGCTTGCTGGTAGTTTGCGGAGCTTGGCCGCTGAGCATCGTACTCGGCCCGCTGCCTTGCCTTGCTCCATGCCGCTGGATGCTCTTTGCGACCATCTTGCAGCGCACTGCACAGCAGCGGATCTTTGGCACCGGCTGCAAGTAGCTCGACCTGTCGCGCCTGTGCCGCCGCGATTCGTGCTGCTTGTCTGTCTGCCTTTTTACCCAAGGAATCCTTTGCTTTCCGCCTGAAACATCACGCCATTTGGCAGGTCATCGGTTGCAACCTTGCGAGGCGTAGGAGTCACCCACCAGGCCACATAGCCAACGGTGTCCGTGACGTGCGCCTCTCGTCCGACCGGACCGTAGCCGTAGCGGACTTTCTTGCTTTTGCAGTTTCTGAAGCTGTCCGCGAGCTGCACGCAGTTTGGCGACACAAACATTGTGGCGAGCTTGAGTCGGTCGTCGCTCTGATAGAGCAGCTTGTTGACCAGCGACACGCGCAGTTCGATCGGCGGATTGCGCGGTTTGCCCGTCTTGCTGTTTTTGGCCGCTGGCTGGTTCGGTTCGCACCGATAGCCCCACGACCTGAAATAGTCCGAACTGTTCTTTCCGTTGCGCTGGTGTTTCGAGTCTTGGAAAAAACACGAATTGTCCATCACCCAGACGATGGACTCCTTATCGTACTTCGCCGCGACGCACTCCAGGAAATGGTCTTCTCCGTCTGCGTTCTCGACGATAATCTCGTCGACCGCCCACAGGATCGGAGCGTCAAGGGTTCCGAATACCTTCCAGATCGTTCCAGCGTGGTGTGGTCTGTCGTTCGGGTCATAGCCACCAATGAACGAATACGCACGGCCTAGCTTGCGCTTTGTGAACTCCGCTGTGATGTCCCCAAGGTCGGGAACAGGAACCACGTTGACCTTACGCCGAAACGCTTCATAGGCCATCTCGCCAGGCCTGCGCCATATGCCCTTGTCGTTCGCGGCTGCGCTCTTGGGATCAATGATCCACAGCACCTCACCCGCCCGGTCGTTTGCTTCCTGGTCGACGAACGGATTGAGGCGCGAGTCATAATTGAAGTACTTGGGTTTGTTCTTTTGGAACTTGCCCTCTTCGATCGCCTCATGCAGATCAAAAACCCACTCGCCCTTCGATGTCTCGGGAGGGTTAGCGGCAAGAATCGCAAGGCCGCCACGGTCAGCGGTGCCCTTGATGAGGTTCGTCAGCACCCGCCGCTGCATCTTCTGCGGCTCGTTCAAAAACCCGATATCGACCCGTCCGCGCTTCGTGGTGTCTGGATCGTCTGCCGATACGTTCGTAAGGATCGATCCGTTGATCAGCGTCGCTTGATGCTTCGGCCACTCTCGATATACGTACCAGGACGAGGGTAGAACCTCGCGGACCTGACGATCTATTTCGTCGCGCTCGGTATTCGCTACAGAGACAGCCCAGCCGATTGTGTTCGGCACATCGACAAGGGCGCAGAGCTGGCTAAGAAACAGGGAAAACGTCTTACCGCCTCGACGATCGCCACCAGCAAGAGCAAGACTCGTGTCGCGGGGAAAGCCCTCGCGAAAGTCACGCAGCCATGTAGCAAACCACTCGATGTAGTCCGCCTGCCCTCGGTGTACGTCGATAAACCTGGCCGCTCTGGGTTCCTCATCGGTAAACTTCTGTTCAACCCTGTCCCACCTGCCGCCCGCATATAACAGCGTGTCCTTCGTATCCAGGTGGCGAACAACCAAGCAGAGGTCGACATGCCTATTTGTCTCCCGCTGCTCTAACTCGTCGAGCAGTCGGCGGTCTGACCGTCCCTGCAATCGGCTCCATCCCCGTCGGAGTCTCTTTTTCTTCTAGCCCGTGAGCTTGTGCCAGCTTCTTGATCCGTCCTTGCTCCCGAGCTTTGTCGCGCAACATCCCGATGGTCCCGCCGAGGTTGGCTAGGATTCGGTAGCGGTCTGGACCTCGCAGCGTTTCGTCTTGATACGCTTGGTGGAACACATGACCCATCACCGAAGCGGTCCAGGTGATTAGCTCCGAGGTCTCAGAAGGTGGCAACGTGATAGCACTTCGGGCACCCCCATCCAACAGAGAGCCCGCAGCCTCGGTGTGTGCAATCTCTTCGCGCTTCTGTCTGCGCTGCGCTGCACCTGACAGCCGCTTGCCTTTGTCGTCGTACTTTGGCACTGCTGACCGTTTGGGCACCCGGGTGCCTTAGGGATGTTTGCTACTCAAACAAAACTGCCCTCATTGAGATCG
>ERZ650308.228-NODE-228-length-30965-cov-14.900065_pt1 | contig 30965 bp, 15 predicted proteins | sample MGYA00376244_ERZ650308 | MGnify/ENA primary metagenome ERZ650308 (study PRJEB26733, sample SAMN07839295) | wastewater metagenome | biome: small river; feature: stream; material: water | place: USA: North Carolina | collected 2016-04-26 ... | reverse complement strand
GACCATACTCGTTGATTACACAACAACCATTGGGTGGTAAAGCTCAATTTGGAGGACAACGTTTTGGAGAGATGGAGGTTTGGGCACTTGAAGCGTATGGCGCATCAAGTACTTTGAGAGAAATCTTGACTGTTAAATCTGATGATGTAATTGGTAGAGCTAAATCTTACGAAGCTATCGTTAAAGGTGAATCAATGCCAGAACCAGGGTTGCCAGAATCATTCAATGTATTAATGCATGAATTGAAAGGTCTTGGTTTAGATATCAGATTAGAAGAATAAAAAAGAATGCTGTATTCAGTTCCAATTTTTTGGAACTGAATACTTATTTATAATAAGTTTTTAAGGATTTATACCCGTAAACCGTTCCGATTTTTTATTGAAACCTACCGGTTTTTATAATTAGCACTTCAAAGAAAGTTTGAAGTTTAGAGAAGTAATTCGAGGTATTAGCTGAATGGTTTGTTTTGAAAAGTGCAATCACTAATTGGAACAAGTCATAAATCTAAATCAATTTTTTAATTGCAATTAAATCAATAGTAAAAACTATGATGAATAATAGAAATAATAACAAAGATAAGAACCCGGTTAAAAGGTTCAATAAAATTTCAATAGGACTTGCTTCTCCTGAATCGATTTTAAAAGAATCAAGAGGTGAAGTATTGAAGCCTGAAACTATCAACTACAGAACGCACAAACCAGAGCGTGACGGACTTTTCTGCGAAAGAATTTTTGGACCTGTTAAGGATTTTGAATGTGCTTGTGGAAAATACAAAAGAATCCGATATAAAGGAATCATTTGTGACCGTTGTGGTGTAGAAGTTACTGAGAAAAAAGTACGTAGAGATAGAGTAGGACACATCAACCTTGTTGTGCCAATTGCTCATATCTGGTATTTCCGTTCACTTCCAAACAAAATTGGATACATCCTTGGATTGCCATCTAAGAAATTAGATATGATAATTTACTACGAAAGATACGTAGTAATCCAAGCTGGTATTGCTCAAAATGCTGAGGGTGAACCATTACAAAGATTAGATTTCTTGACAGAAGAAGAGTATTTGAATATTTTAGATACCCTTCCAGCTGACAACCAATATTTAGACGATTTTGATCCAAATAAATTTGTTGCCAAAATGGGAGCAGAGTGTATTATGGATTTATTAGCACGTATCGACTTAGATGAATTATCTTACAGTTTGCGTCACAGTGCGAATAACGAAACGTCTAAACAACGTAAAACAGAAGCATTAAAAAGATTACAAGTAGTGGAGTCTTTCCGTGAGTCTAACTTGAACCGTGAGAATCGTCCGGAATGGATGATTATGAAAGTAGTTCCAGTTATTCCACCAGAATTACGTCCATTGGTGCCACTTGATGGAGGTCGTTTTGCTACTTCTGATTTAAATGACTTATACCGTCGTGTAATTATACGTAACAACCGTTTGAAAAGATTGATGGAGATTAAAGCTCCAGAAGTAATCTTGAGAAACGAAAAACGTATGTTGCAAGAATCTGTAGATTCACTTTTCGATAATACTCGTAAAGCATCTGCAGTAAAAACAGAATCAAACAGACCATTAAAATCATTATCAGATTCATTAAAAGGGAAACAAGGACGTTTCCGTCAAAACTTACTTGGAAAACGTGTAGATTATTCTGCTCGTTCGGTAATTGTTGTTGGACCTGAGTTGAAATTATTCGAATGTGGTATCCCAAAAGATATGGCATCTGAATTATACAAACCCTTTGTAATCCGTAAATTGATTGAAAGAGGTATTGTTAAAACGGTAAAATCAGCTAAAAAAATAATTGACAAAAAAGAGCCTGTAGTTTGGGACATCCTTGAAAATGTAATCAAAGGACACCCAGTATTACTGAATCGTGCTCCTACTTTGCACCGTTTAGGAATCCAAGCGTTCCAACCAAAATTAATTGAAGGTAAAGCAATCCAATTGCACCCTTTAGTGTGTACGGCGTTCAACGCGGATTTTGATGGTGACCAGATGGCAGTTCACTTGCCATTAGGACCAGAAGCAATTTTGGAAGCACAATTATTAATGTTGGCTTCTCATAATATCTTGAACCCTGCGAATGGAGCACCGATCACGGTACCTTCTCAGGACATGGTTTTGGGTCTATATTATATGACCAAAGAGCGTTTATCAACTCCTGAGCATAAAATTTTAGGTCAAGATTTGACTTTCTATTCTGCTGAAGAGGTAAACATTGCATTAAACGAAGGACAATTAGAATTGAATGCTCGTGTGAAAATTAGAGCAAAAGATTTTAACGAAAATGGAGAGTTGGTTTACAAAATAATCCAAACTACTGCAGGTCGTGTCTTGTTTAATGAAGTAGTTCCTGAAGCTGCTGGATATATCAATGATGTATTAACTAAGAAAAACTTAAGAGATATTATCGGTCACATTTTAAGTGTAACTGATGTACCTACCACAGCTGCTTTCTTGGATAATATGAAAGATATGGGGTATAAATTTGCCTTCAAAGGTGGATTGTCATTCTCATTAGGGGATATTAGAATTCCAGAGCAAAAAACTAAATTAATTGCAGATGCTAGAGAGCAAGTTGAAGGTATTTCTGCTAACTATAACATGGGTCTTATCACTAATAACGAACGTTACAACCAAGTTATTGATGTGTGGACTTCTACCAATGCTCAATTGACAGAAGCAGCAATGAAAAACATTAGAGAAGACCAACAAGGTTTCAACTCTGTGTACATGATGCTTGACTCTGGTGCAAGGGGATCTAAAGAACAAATTCGTCAGTTAACTGGTATGCGTGGTTTGATGGCTAAGCCTAAAAAATCGACTGCTGGTGGTGGTGAAATTATTGAAAACCCGATTTTATCTAACTTTAAAGAAGGTCTTTCGATCCTTGAGTACTTTATTTCTACTCACGGTGCTCGTAAAGGTCTTGCGGATACCGCTCTTAAAACTGCAGATGCAGGATACTTAACAAGAAGATTACATGACGTTTCTCAAGACGTTATTGTGAACATTGAAGATTGTGGTACTTTAAGAGGAGTTGAAGTTTCAGCTTTGAAGAAAAACGAAGAAATCGTAGAATCTTTAGGCGAAAGAATCCTTGGACGTGTTGCATTACAAGATGTAATCAATCCTTTGACCAACGAAGTTTTAGTGGCGTCTGGACAACAAATTACAGAAGCAATTGTGAAAGCTATCGACGCTTCTCCAGTTGAAAAAGTAGAAGTTCGTTCTCCATTAACTTGTGAGGCATTAAAAGGAATCTGTGCTAAGTGTTACGGTAGAAACTTAGCTACTGGAAAAATGACTCAAAGAGGAGAAGCAGTTGGAGTTATCGCTGCGCAATCTATTGGAGAGCCAGGTACACAGTTGACACTTCGTACGTTCCACGTTGGAGGGGTTGCAGGAGGTATTTCTGAAGAATCAAGCATTGTAGCTCGTTTCCCAGGAAAATTAGAAATCGAAGATTTAAAAACAGTTAAAGGAGAAGATAGCGAAGGAAACGCAGTTGATATTGTTGTTTCTCGTTCTACTGAATTGAAATTAATCGATGAAAAAACAGGTATTTTATTAAGTACAAATAACATCCCTTACGGATCTAGTATTTTTGTAAAAGACGGACAGTCGGTTGCAAAAGGAGAAGTAATCTGTAAATGGGATCCATATAATGGAGTTATTGTTTCTGAGTTTACTGGTAAAATTGCTTACGAAGATTTAGAGCAAGGACAATCGTTCATGGTTGAAATCGATGAGCAAACTGGTTTCCAAGAAAAAGTAATTTCGGAAGCAAGAAACAAAAAATTAATTCCTACTTTATTGGTTTACGGTAAAGACAATGAATTAATCCGTTCGTATAACTTACCAGTGGGTGCCCACTTGATGGTTGACAATGGTGAGAAAATTAAAGCTGGTAAAGTATTGGTAAAAATTCCACGTCGTTCTTCTAAATCAGGAGATATCACAGGAGGTTTACCAAGAATTACAGAGTTGTTAGAAGCTCGTAATCCTTCCAACCCAGCGGTAGTTTCTGAAATCGACGGTGTTGTTTCTTTCGGAAAAATCAAACGTGGTAACCGCGAAATCATCATCGAATCTAAATTTGGTGAAGTGAAGAAATACTTAGTGAAATTATCTAGTCAAATCTTGGTTCAAGAAAATGACTTTGTAAGAGCGGGTGTTCCTTTGTCAGACGGTGCTATTACTCCAGACGATATCTTAAGAATTCAAGGTCCAGCTGCTGTTCAACAGTACTTGGTAAACGAAATTCAAGAGGTATACCGTTTACAAGGGGTAAAAATCAACGACAAACACTTTGAGGTGGTTATTCGTCAAATGATGCGTAAAGTAAGAGTTCAAGATCCAGGAGATACATTGTTCTTAGAAGATCAATTGATTCACACTAAAGATTTTATCTTAGAAAACGATAAATTGTACGGAATGAAAGTGGTAGAAGATGCAGGTGATTCTGATGTCTTGAAACCAGGTCAAATTATTACGCCACGTCAATTACGTGATGAAAATTCGTTATTGAAACGTAATGATCAAAACCTAGTAGTAGCTCGTGATGTTGTTACAGCAACAGCAACACCAGTTCTTCAAGGTATTACAAGAGCATCGCTTCAAACGAAATCATTCATCTCGGCAGCTTCTTTCCAAGAAACAACAAAAGTATTAAACGAAGCAGCAGTAGCTGGTAAAGTAGATACTTTAGAAGGTTTGAAAGAAAATGTAATTGTAGGACACAGAATTCCTGCAGGAACAGGTATGAGAGAATACGACAACAGAATTGTTGGAAGTAAAGACGAATACAAAGAACAAACCGTTACTAGCGAAGAATTTATTTACTAAATAAAGCGTTATTATTATTTCAAGCCACCGCAATTGTTTCAAAACGATAGCGGTGGTTTTTTTTACACAAATTTTTAGTACATTTGGCTATCTAAAAAAAATAAAATCATGGACAACAACGAACAACAAGGACAAATAAATATAGAATTAGATGAAAAAACAGCAGAAGGAATTTATTCTAATCTAGCCATCATCAACCACTCACAATCCGAGTTTGTACTCGATTTTGTGACCATCATGCCTGGTGTGCCAAAATCGAAGGTAAAATCTAGAATTATTTTAACGCCGCAACACGCCAAACGATTACTCAAAGCATTAGGTGAAAACATCCACCGATTTGAAGCAGCTCACGGCGAAATCAAAGAATCCGAACAACCGCACATTCCTATGAATTTTGGCCCAGCCGGTCAAGCGTAAATAAAAGAAACTACCTCTCCTCATCGAGAGGTTTTTTTATGGGCGTGCCCCCGTTTACAAAATGTACCTAAAAAGATAGATTTCACTTCAAACGGGGTCAGGCTCTTTGCTGCAAGTCCGCGCCACCTTTCGCTACCGCTACAAGAGGCTGTGGGCTTTTCACTGCGATCCTTCACGTAGAACGTTTTTGTCTATAAATGGGCCAACATTTTGATTATTAGGATAAAAAATAAAAAAAAATAAAAAAAAATATAGGTTGTATCATTTTTTTATTATTTTTATAAATTATTAAGTAACCAAAAAATCAATTTATGAATAACAATTACGATTCAGTTGAAGCCTGTATTACTGAAGCTTCAACACATTCTCAAAAACAAGAGGGCACATCGTACACGGCTACAAAAAGAAACTGGCTTTCATTTGTAACGGTGTTTATTGCGTTGTTTTGTTTTTCTATTTCGCAAGGGCAGTCTTCTGCTAACTATGCTTTTAGTACAAATACTACAGGTTCGTTAGCTGCTGATGCGAATGGAAATGTACTCGATATGACGACAGGAACTACTCAGTTAGTTGCTCCGCTTTCAGATGCTACAGCTTCATCTGTTACAAATATTGGGTTTAATTATTACTTTATGGGTAATTTATTTTCTCAATTTTCTGTAAATGCTGATGGTGTTTTAGGACTTGGTACAACTGCGATTTCTGGTACAACTGTAAGTGGTGGTTCTGTAACTACTCCTAAAATCTCGGCTTTGTGTGCTGATTTGTACGTAAGTGCATCAGGTAAAGTACATTATAAATTAGTCGGTACTGCTCCAAATCGTTGTTTAGTTGTTGAATGGACTGGTATGGCAGTTACTTATAATACAACTGCTTTGAATGGTAATAGTACGTGGCAAGTAAGATTATATGAGGGTTCTGGTTTGTTAGAATATGTTTATGGTTCAATAAATTGTACAAATACCTTGTATAATCCAGTTGGTGCTGGTTTTTCAGTTGCGTCTACAGCAAATAACACTGCTTCAATTACATATTCAACTAATGCAGTGAGTAATGGTGCAACGTTTAATACTAACACTTTAGCTTTAGGTGATGTGCCTAATCTAAATTCAACGGCCAACGGCTCAAGAAGAGTCTATAAGTTTACGCCACCAACTCCAGCTTCTGGTCCAACTGCTTTAAATTTTTCTGCAATAACTTCAACTACAACTACATTAAACTGGACGGCACCAACATCGACTGCTGGTTTGGTAAAATATATTGTGATGAATTCTACAAATGGTGGTTCAACTTTCAATTTTGTTGCAAATGTTGCATTGGGTACAAATACCTATGCAGCAACAGCGTTAATACCCGGAACTACTTACTTATGGAAGGTAGTTGCTATTAATGAAGGTGTTGAAAGTACTCCAGCTTCAGGTACGCAAGCTACTTCAGCTGCAGCTACTTATTATTGGGTAGGTACAACTGGAGGTAACTGGAATACACCTGCAAACTGGAATACAGCAGCAGATAATACAGGAACTACACGAGCGACGGTTGCAACAACCGATATTCTTATTGTAGATGGAGATGGAACTACTGCTGGAGGATCTACAACTATTAATGTAGATTTAGCAAGTTTTACTATTGGACAATTTAAAGTTACAAGTAATACAAACGTTATATTACAGTCTAGTGTTGCTGCAACGACTCGAACAATTACGATATCTGGTTCGCCAGGTGATGATTTTGTTGTAGAAAATGGTAGTACCTTAAACTTAAATAGTATAATTTTTCCTGTTGCTTTTGCTTTTACAGGTACAGGTAATACAGGTTTAGTTTCTGGAACTATTAATTTTGCGGGTAGTACATCTAATGTTATTACAACAACAGGAGGTACAGGTACATTGGTTACCGTTGCATCAACTGGAGTTGTTAATTTAGGTGCTGCTGCTAATTCATTAGTAGGTTCAGTTGCAACATTAACTTTTGCAAACGGATCAAATTGTAATTCAACTGGAGCAACTACTGGTGCGCCGCCAATTCCATTGGCTACATGGGGAGCAAGTTCTAATTTGACCATTACGGGAATTACTACTTCAACTACCGGCCCAACAAACAATAACCAATCTTTTGGTAATTTTACATATAACTCAACTACTTCAACCGCTACTATGAGTGTTTTTACCTCTACAACAACAGCGGTAATACAAGGTAATTTAACCATTAATGCTACTAATAGAGGTAGATTTAGAGCGACAACATCAGGTACTTTGACTGTAAATGGTAATTTGATTATCAATGCGGGTACTTTTGAGGTTGCTTCTACATCTGGAACTGTGAAAGTATTAGGAAACGTGATTCAAAATGGAGGTAGGTTAGATATTACTTCAGGTTCATCTACTGCATCACTATTAGTTGCGGGTCAATTTAATCAAGTTTCAGGTGATTTATTAGTTTCAGGTACATCAACTACTAACAAAATTGAATTCAACGGGACTTCTGTTCAAAATGTAACATTCAGTGGCACAACAACTACTGGGCCTGTTGTGTATAGAGTTAACAATGCCGCTGGAATTAATTTAACAGGAACATTGAACGTAAATGCTAAAGGTGGAGTTATTATTTCAAGTGGTAACATTGCAGGTAGTGGAAGTATAGTGTATACTTCTTCCCATAATTACACTTCAGCTGCCGGAGCAAATAACACATATGTTTCTGCAGCAGGTGCTACTAATACATATGTTTCTGCCGCTGGTGCAACTTCAAACTCAACTTTGATAACTGTTGCAAGTACAGCAGGTTTACAACCAGGTATGACTGTTACAGTTACTGCAGGTACAGGTGTTTTTGCTGCTAGTACTACCGTTTCTGCAATTTTTAGTGCTACAACTTTTACAGTTTCTGCAGCACCTACTACAGCTTTGTCTGGTGGTGCTACTGTAGTTTCTGCTACTGGTGGTACAACAATTAATGTACAAAGTACCGATGGTTTACAACCAGGGATGACAGTTACTGTTACATCAGGTACGGGTGTTTTTGCTGCAAGTACAACCGTTTCTGCAATTGTTAGTCCAACATCTTTTACAGTTTCAGCTGCTCCAACAACAGCATTGTCTGGTGGCGCAACAGTTGTTACTGCAACGGGAGGGACAACAGTAAATGTTCAAAGCACACTAGGATTACAAGCAGGGATGACCGTTACAGTTTCGTCTGGTGCAGGTGTCTTTGCAGCAAATACAACGGTTTCTGCAATTACAAGTTCTACAACTTTTACAGTTTCTGCAGCACCTACTACAGCATTGTCTGGTGGTACTTCTGTAGTTTCGGGAACATTTATAGGTGCCAATGTATTGACCTATAATGGTGCTGTAGCTCAAACAGCAAACGTATTAGAATTTCCTTCTACAAATGGTCCTGGTTCATTAACCATTAATAATACAGCTACGGCTCCAAATAATGTGGTTACAGTTCCTTTTACAAGAACTTTAGCGGGAACAGCGGGAGCATTGACATTAACAGCTGGTATTTTAGATAATTCAACCTATTTATTATCTGTACCAAATACTGCAGTTGCTGCCGTTTCAGGTGGTTCTGCAACTTCTTTTGTAAAAGGTGCTTTGGCAAGAAACTTACAAGCTAGTCAATTGACAGGTTCTACTTTTACATTCCCTGTTGGGAAATCGGGTTATAATCCTTTTGTTTTAGTTAATCCAACAACTAACGCAGGTGGAACTGTTACAGTTCAATCAGAAGTTTTTGATACTACAACAGGAGGTACTGCTGGAAATTTATTAGGATCATTAAGTACAAATAGATATTGGGCAGCTTCCATAACAAGTGGAAGTGCTAATTTCACAAACACTTTGATCAGACTTACAGATGCTCCTAATGGAGCAGATGCCATAGGAGGTAGTTCAACTTTAACGGGAGCATATGGTTTAGTAGGAGGATTAACTGCTACATCAACTCCTACTTCATTAACAACAACAACCCCAGAAGCTACTTCAATTTTAGGTTTCTATGTAATGGGACTAAAAGCAACTCCTACTTTATCTAATTTAGCAATTACCCCAATTGGTAATCGTTGTCCAAATGTAACAAGAACAGTTTCAGTAACTGTTGCGCCTGGTGCTGGAGCTATTACTGGAGTGGTAATTAATTACAGCGTCAATGGTACAGCTCAAACAGCAATTGCCATGACAAATACTTCAGGTAACGATTGGACGGGAGTTATTCCTACAGTTACACCTGCAAATGCGGCAGTAACTTGGTCAGTGACTGCAACAGATGTAAATTTATTGACAAAAACACAAACGGGTACTCCATATACCGATGGAGGTTTGAACAGTGAAATTATTACAATTACACCTTCTGTTCCAAATTTCTGTGGAACTGGTGGTGATGTAACCTTAGTAGCTAGTTCATCTATAACAGGTGTAACCTATACTTGGACTGCGTTGACAAGTTCGGCAGTATTACCAATAACAACAGGTGCTTCAGTAACAGCAACCATTTCTCAAACTTCAGATTTTAAAGTGACAGGTACACCAAATGATGGTGGATGTCCTTCTGAAAAATACGTTTCTGTAGGGGTATATCCATTGCCAACAGCAACGGTTACAACCACTGCTTCGGGAGTTTGTCCTGGAACAAGTGCTACAATCAATTCTGGTTTGAGTGCAGGTAACTTTTTAAGTTTATCAATCACACCTGGTTTGAGAACTGCTCCTGCTAACGCTGTCACTATTTGTACAGCGGGTGTAGGTACTCCTGCTCCTGTAGGAACATCTGGTACTAGTTATGATGATGGTGGATGGGCTAATTTACCAATCGGTTTTAACTTTAATTTCTTTGGGACTAATTATTCTACTGTAAATGCTGGAACAAACGGAAATTTAATGTTTGGAACATTCAATGCAACTGCACTTGCAGATTTTACTTTTACAACCTTACCTAGCACTACAGAACCATTAAATATGGTTGCTTTACTTGCAATGGATAATGATTTAGCAGGAGCTACAGGTGGTACTGTTAAGTATTGGACTGAAGGTTATTCGCCTAATAGAAAATTTATTATAAGTTATGAAAATGTAAAAGAGTATGGAGATACTAAATTCAGTACTTTTCAAGGTGTTTTTTATGAAACAACCGGTGTTATTGAAGTACATGTAGCTTCTTCAACTAATGTTGATAGAAATAAAGTTACAGGTGTTAATAATGGTGACGGAACAATTGGTGTGTTAGCATATGCATCAGGAACATCTGCAACATCTACAAATCCAATTGCAAGTCCATTTGCATATAGATTTACACCACCCGCTAATTATACTACAACATGGACGGCTACTGACGCCAATGGTACTACTACAATTGCAACGGGAACTAATATTTTCTCTCAATCAGTAGCGCCAGCTATTACCACAACTTATTCGATTTCTTATACAAACCAAACAACAGGTTGTACAAATGCAGCTGGTTCTGCTCAAGTTGTGATGTCTGTATTAGGTAGTGTAGCACCATCAGGGGTGAACACAATTGCTAGTGCTACAACAATTTGTTCAGGAAATAGCGTGAATTTAAGTATGGACTATACAGGTAGTACGGATGGTTTAGCTTTCCAATGGCAATCAAGTGTTGACAATGGAGCTACATGGCAAGATATTACTTTAGCAACAGCAATAACTACTTCTGTAGTTCCAACAATTGCTTCTCAATATCGTTGTAAAATTGTTTCGTGTGGTGGAACTCCAGGTTATTCAAGTGTAGTTTCAGTTACATTTGTAAATGGAATAACTTCTACAACACCAGCATCACGATGTGGTGTGGGAACAGCAAGTATACAAGCTACTGCAAATGCAGGAGCAACTATTAATTGGTATACTGCTGAAACCGGTGGTACATCAGTTGGTACAGGTTCTCCTTTTGTAACTCCCCAATTAAGCGCTACAACAACTTATTACGCAAGTGCTGAAACAACCACGAATGCAACAATTGCTTTAGGATCTACAGCAACAATAGATACTGGATTGACAACCTCTTCAACAGATGGAGGAATGGTATTCACTACGACTACTAATAATGTTAAAATAAATAGTATTGATGTTTTAGTTTCAGGTACAGGAGATTTAACCATTAAATTACAAGATGCAAGTGGAGTTGATATTGCTTCAACAACAGTTACTGCCTTTTCTGGTTCATCTACTGCTTTGACAAATATTGCTTTACCAACTTCTTTTGTTGTTCCAACAGCTGGAACAGGTTATAGATTAATTTGTTCATCTTTAGGCACTGGATTAACTTGGTATTACCAAACAGGTGCTTATCCATTTACGACTTCAGGTGTATCTATTACTGGTGGTTATGGTTGGTCATCTGCTACATCATATGCTACAGATTTAAGATTCGTTCACAAAATGAACTTGACGGTACCAACCGTTTGTGCTTCTCCAAGAGTAGCTGTACCGGTAACATTTACAGCAGCTCCTACATTTACTTTAACTAGTAATGCAGCTACTATTTGTTCTGGAGTTGCTTCTTCAGCTGTAACAGTATCTTCAACAGTTTCTGACTTTGATTCTTACGTTTGGACACCTTCTACAGGTGTAAGTGGTAATGAAACAATTGGTTGGACATTTAATCCGCTAACTTCAACAACTTATACTTTGGCAGTTAATCAAACTGCGGGAAGTTTATGTAGTAATTCGGCTTCGTTTGTAGTAACTGCAAATGCATTGCCAACAGTTGCAACAGTTGCGCCAGTAGCAGTTTGTTCTCCAAATACAGTAGATCTAACGGCATCAGCAGTGACTACAGGTTCTTCAACAGGATTAACATATACTTATTTTTCAGATGCATCTGCTACAACAGCAGTTGTAAATCCAAGTGCTATAGCTACTTCTGGAACATATTATGTTAAAGGCACCAATGCAAATGGATGTTCTCAAATTGCTTCAGTGGTTGTAACAATTAATTCGTTGCCTACTGTCGCGACAGTTACGCCAGCAGCAGTTTGTTCTCCAACTACAATTGACCTTACAGCATCTGCGGTAACAACAGGTTCAGATACAGGTTTAACTTATACTTATTGGACTAATGCGGGTGCTACAACTGCTTTGACAAATTCAACTGCTGTTGCTACATCAGGTACTTATTATATTAAAGGTACCAATGCAAATGGATGTTCTTCTGTTGCTTCGGTTGTTGTTACAGTGAATCCGTTACCAACGGTTACAACACTAGCTCCTGCAACAGTTTGTTATCCAAGCACGGTTGATTTAACTGCTTCTGCAGTAACAACAGGATCAGATTCAGGGCTTACTTATACGTATTTTACTGATTTAGCAGCGACTACTAGTTATGCTACTCCAACTGCTGCAGTTGCAGGTACTTATTATATCAAAGGTATAAATGCAAATGGTTGTTCTTCTATTGCTTCTTTAGTAGTGAGTGTAAATCAACCAGCTGCTCCAACAGGAAGTACTACTGCAGACTTCTGTGGAACTGCAAACATGACCAATCTTTCAGCGGTAGGTTCAGGAATCAAATGGTACGATGCTGCAACAGCGGGTAACCAAATTCCAGTATTGTCTGTTATAGGATTAACAACAGGTACTACTTACTATGCTACACAAACAGTAGCAGGTTGCGAAAGTGTGAATCGTTTGCCAGTGGCTGTTACAATAATAGCTATCCCATCGGCTCCAAATGCTTCATCACAAACATTTTGTAACTCAGGAACTGTTGCAGATTTAGCTCCGTCAGGATCTGGATTACAATGGTATGATGTAGCTACTAATGGAACTGCTTTAACATCAGCTACACCATTAGCAACAGGTACTTACTTTGTTTCTCAAACGAGTTTCATGTGTGAAGGACCTAGAACATCAGTTTCAGTTACAGTTAATACTACTGGTTTGCCAACTGCATCAGCTCAAACATTCTGTGCTTCAGCTACAGTTGCTGACTTAGTAGCTACAGGTACCGCAATTAAATGGTATGCTGCTGCAACAGGTGGTTCTGCTTTAGCTTCAACTGCAACTTTATCAACAACAAACTATTATGCTTCTCAAACAATTAATGGATGTGAAGGATCTAGAATTCAAGTGCCTGTTACGGTAAATACTACAGCTGTTCCTTCGGCTTCAGCACAAACGTTCTGTACAAGTGCAACAGTTGCTGATTTAGTAGCAACAGGAGCAGGATTGCAATGGTATGTTGCTTCTAACGGTGGATCTGCTTTAGCGTCTACCGCTTCTATTGCAACTGGAACTTATTATGTTTCACAAACATTAAATACTTGTGAAAGTTTACGACTTCCTGTGAATGTAACAATCACTACAGCATCTACACCAACAGGTGCGTCTCCGCAAGCTATCTTTGGTGGTGTTGCAGCAGATGCTACAATTGAAGATATTTCTGTAAGTGGTACAAACGTTATTTGGTACCCAACTGCACTTGATGCAGCAGCAGGTACAAATGCGATAGTAGCTGGAACTCAAATAACTAATGGATCTACCTATTATGCTGTTTCAGTAGTAGGTTCATGTAGAAGTAATGCATTAGCGGTTACTGTTACGGTAACGTTAGATAGAGGTACGTTTGATGTAGCTAATTTTAGTTACTATCCAAACCCAACATCTGATGTTGTAAACATCAGTTATGCAGATGAAATTACGCGAGTAAGAGTATTTAACATGTTAGGACAAGAAGTAATTACTAAACAAGTAAATGCTACCACAGCTCAAATTGATTTATCTCAATTTGCTTCAGGTACTTATTTTGTAGAAGTAACTGCTGATGAAGTTTCTAAAACAGTGAAAGTGATTAAAAAATAATGAGTCATTAGTTTATAAACTGAAAGAGCCACCCAATTGGGTGGCTTTTTTTCTACATATAGAAATCAATTCTATGGAAATGGGCGTGTAAAGTTGTAGTAAACATTCTACAAATTCATAAAACTATATCTACAGAAATAATTTTTTCAACGTTTTTTCTCGTACTATATTTGTCCTATATAAAGCCAAAATATTTTTTATTTCTTACGTGCCAAAATAATTAGGTTATCAAATCCAAACAAATTGTGTCGAGATCATTCAAAAAAAAAAATCATCCTTTTGGGATGATTTTTTATTGGTATAAATAGGTTATTCAAATTCGGAAGTAAAAAACAATTTCACCGTTGGAAATTTACTTTGTGTCATTTGTATGGTAAAATCAGAATCTGCTAAAAACACCAGTTGTCCGTATTTATCATGTGCCATGAACTTTTGTTTAACCCGTTTGAATTCTTTGAATTCTTCACTTTTTGGATCTTCCGGTTTTACCCAACATGCTTTGTGAACCGGGAAGTTTTCATAGGTACATTTGGCACCATATTCATGCTCCAAACGGTATTGAATGACTTCATATTGAAGAGCCCCCACCGTTCCAATAATTTTACGGTTGTTTAATTCTAAGGTAAATAATTGGGCTACACCTTCGTCCATCAATTGGTCGACACCTTTTTCTAACTGTTTCGCTTTTAACGGGTCGGCATTGTTGATGTATCTAAAATGTTCTGGTGAGAAACTTGGAATTCCTCTAAAATTCATTTGTTCGCCTTCGGTTAAAGTATCACCAATTTTAAAATTACCGGTATCGTGTAAACCCACAATATCTCCAGGATAGGAAATGTCAACAATTTCTTTCTTTTCTGCAAAAAAGGCATTCGGACTTGAGAATTTCATCGACTTATTATTCCTAACGTGCAAATAAGGTTTGTTTCTCTCAAAAGTACCCGAAACAATTTTGATAAATGCCAATCGATCTCTATGTTTCGGATCCATGTTGGCATGAATTTTAAATACAAATCCAGACAATTTTGTTTCGTCCGGCTGAACCAGTCTCGTATCCGATTCTTTTGCTTTAGGTGTAGGAGCAATCGTGATAAAACAATCCAACAGTTCTCTTACACCAAAATTATTCAATGCCGATCCAAAAAACACCGGTTGTAAATTTCCATCTAAATACTCTTGTCGATCAAATTTTGGATATACTTCATCGATCAATTCCAGCTCTTCTCTCAGTCTTGTGGCAGGTTTTTCGCCCACTAATTTATCCAAATCAGGACTGTTGATATCAGAAATAGCAATAGTATCTTCTATGTTTTTTCGGCTATCACCACTAAACATGTTGATGTTCTGTTCCCAAATGTTGTAAATTCCTTGAAAATCATACCCCATTCCGATAGGAAAACTAAGCGGAGTAACATGAAGACCCAATTTTTTTTCTACTTCATCCATCAAGTCAAAAGCATCTTTTCCTTCACGATCCAATTTGTTGATGAATACGATGATGGGTATTTTTCGCATTCTACAAACAGCTACTAGTTTTTCTGTTTGTTCCTCAACTCCTTTTGCAACGTCGATAACTACGATCACACTGTCGACTGCCGTTAAAGTTCTAAACGTATCTTCAGCAAAGTCCTTGTGTCCAGGGGTATCTAAAATATTGATTTTTTTGTCCTTGTAAATAAACGCCAATACAGAAGTTGCCACCGAAATTCCTCTTTGGCGTTCAATTTCCATAAAGTCACTGGTAGCGCCTTTTTTTATTTTATTATTTTTAACAGCACCTGCTTCTTGGATGGCACCACCAAAGAGTAATAATTTTTCTGTTAGTGTTGTCTTTCCTGCATCGGGATGCGAAATGATACCAAAGGTACGTCTACGGGCTATTTCTTCTGTAAAACTCATAATTTATCTAATGGGTTGCAAAAATACTATTTATTAACCAAAAAACGAATACCTATTTTTATTTTCAATGGTAGAATGGTATTTGTGTGAAAAGGATCTTATTCAGTTTCCAATAATCGGATTGATAAGCTCCTGACATATCCAATTTAAGTGTTAATAAATTTTTGTTAATACTAATCGGAAGACTTGTTTAATCCCTTTGAATTGTTACTTTTGTTGATTGGAATTAATTTATATTAAAACAATAAATTTTGATCGAATTATTTATGAAACGAGTATTATTAGGGTTATTATTATTCTTTAGTGTTTTTGTTACTGCTCAAAATTCAGTTAAAGAAGTGCTTTTTTCTATCAACGATAAACCGTATTACACCGATGAATTTGTTCGAGTGTACAATAAAAATTTAGATTTGGTTAAAGACGAATCGCAAAAGGATTTAAAACAATACCTTGATTTGTTTGTGGGTTACAAGCTGAAAGTGAATAAAGCCAACAAGTTAGGATTGCAAAACGGGAAACAATACCAAGCAGAATTGAATAACTACCGTGCCCAATTAGCTAAAAATTATTTGACAGATTCTAAAGTAACCGATGCTTTAATTCAAGAGGGCTATAGCCGAATGACTAAAGAAATCAACGCGTCACACATCCTAATTATGGTGGATGAAAATGCAGCTCCTGCAGATACTTTGGTTGCGTATAAAAAAATCACCGAACTTCGTAATCGAATACTTAATGGAGAAGACTTTGGGAAAGTAGCTCAGGAAACATCTCAAGATCCGTCAGCCAAAGATAACCAGGGTAATTTAGGTTACTTTACTAGTTTCAGAATGGTATATGCTTTCGAATCGGCTGCTTATAAAACTCCTTTGAATGAAGTTTCTCAGCCTGTTCGAACTCGTTTTGGATATCATTTGATCAAGATTAATGACATCAGAGATAACCGTGGCGAAATTTTTGTGGCACACATCATGTTGCTCAATCCAAAAGAAGGGGAGTCTAAGTCCGCTGAAGAAGTTCAAAAGACGATTCAGGATATTTACCAAAAATTACAGCAAGGTGAAAAATTTGATGAATTAGCGAAACAATTTTCTGAAGATAAGTCCACAAGTGCAAGAGGAGGCGAGTTGAATCGTTTTTCATCAGGGCAATTGAGTTCGGTTGAATTTGAAAATGCAGCTTTTTCTTTGACTAAAGACAATCCAATTTCAAAACCTTTTCAATCACAATTTGGATGGCATATTGTTAGGTTGATTGAAAAATATCCTTTAAAATCTTTGGATGAATTGCGTCCGGAATTAGAAAATAAAATCGGAAAAGATGAGCGTTCTCGTCTGATCGAAAAATCGATGACATCTAAACTTAGAAAAAAATACACGGTTGTAAAAGATAAAAAAATGTTTGCTGCAGTATCTAAACAAATCACACCCGAAATTTACGAGTCTAAATGGGTAAAACCTGCTGATTCATTAGCTTTTGCATCAAAGTTATTGACGATTAATGCAGAACCAATTTCAGGTTATTCATTTGTTAAGTATGTTGATGATCAGCAAAAATCAGGCATCAGCAAGCAGCCAATCGATAAGTTAGTTCAATCTATGTATGATCATTTTGTAGATGCCGAACTGAATAAGTACAATGACCGCAATTTAGAAAATGAGCATCCCGAATTCGCAGCCGTGATGGAAGAATACCGTGATGGATTATTGCTTTTTGAATTGATGGAAAAAGAAATTTGGCAACGCGCAAAGAATGACACCCTTGGATTAAAATCGTTTTACGAAGGTCAAAGTGGTAAATACCAATGGAAGACCAGAGTAGATGTGGTCTTGTTATCATCTACGAATAAATCAATAATTGAAAAAGCAGCTGGGCAAGTAAAAAAAGGAATAGCTATACAAGTTATTAAAGATAAATTGAATACTTCAGACGTAATTAATATAATGTCAAGCGAGGCAATTTATGAAGAAGGATCAGTTGCACTGCCTAAAGAATTGCCTTTGAAAGAAGGTTTTTCAAGCATCATTAAACAAGGTGATTATTATTACTTTGCAAAAATCAACAAAGTGTTGCCGCCTGGTGCAAAAACCTTAGACGAGTGTAAAGGAAAAGTAATCAACGATTACCAACAGTTTTTGGAGCAAAATTGGGTAAGTGAATTGAAAAAAGAATTCACGATCCATGTGAATCAAGAAGTTTTTGAAAAAGTAAGAATTCAGTTAAAGAAATAAAACAATGAAATATAACATGAACAGGATAGTAGTACTCGTAACTTTTTTCTTATTTGGATCTGCAGCAGTTGCTCAAGAGATCATTCAAGAGGCAGTGGCAAAACAATCAGATAGCGTTAAAACATCAAGTAAACGTCAAAAAATTGATGGGATCATTGCAACAGTAGGTGATTTTAATATTTTGGATTCAGATATTGACAAATCCTTTTTGGAATTATCCAGCCAAGGAGCCTCAATAAAAGACATTTCGCGTTGCCAAATGTTAGGGAAATTACTTGAGGATAAATTGTACGCACATCAAGCTATTCAAGATTCTGTCATTGTGAAAGATGAAGAGATCAAAGAAAAAATGACGCAACAATTGGGCTATATGGTAGAACAATTGGGTTCTATGGAAAAAGTGATCAAATATTTCAAAAAATCAAATGAAGATGATTTTAGAAGTGAATTGTTTGAACTGTTGAAACAACAAAAATTAGCTGCCGAAATGCAACGTAAAATTGTTGATGAAATTCAAATTACACCAGAAGAAACTCGAAATTTCTTTAAAAAAATACCCGATGCTGAAAAGCCAGTTTTTGGAGCAGAACTTGAGGTTGCAAATATTGTGGTCGTTCCAAAAATTACGCAGGAAGAAAAGCAAAAAGTAATTGATAAATTAAAGTTGATCAAGCAAGAAGTGCTTGCGGGTTCAAGTTTTAAAACGCGTGCCGTAATTTATTCAGATGATAGAGGTTCTGCTTCTTCCGGCGGGTTTTATAAAATTAATCGAAAAACAGGGTTTGTAAAAGAATTTAAAGATGTTGCTTTCTCATTAAAAGAAGGTGAAATATCTGAGCCATTCGAAACCGAATTTGGATACCATATTATCATGGTCGAAAAAATCAAAGGACAAGATCTGGAATTGCGACATATTTTATTGATGCCTAAAGTTTCAAGTGAAGCATTAGCCGAAGCTAAAGAGAAAATTGAATTGATCAAAAAACGAGTAGAAGCGAAAGAAATTACATTTGCTGATGCTGCAAGATCAATGTCGGATGAAAAAGAAACGCGTGCAAATGGCGGAACATTAATCAACCCAAAAACACAAGATGCACACTTTGAATTAACGAAAATGGATCCTGAGTTGTACGGTCAAGTTTCAAACTTGAAAGACGGAGAAATCTCAAAACCAATTTTAATTGATGATCCTAGAGAAGGGAAGAAATTTAAAATTGTAATGGTGACTAATCGAATCAATGAGCACACGGCTGATTACAGTAATGATTATACTAAAATTAGAGAATTAGCATTGAAAGAAAAACAAATTGATGCTATTGCTAAATGGTTTGATGAAAAAATCAAAGAGACTTACATCAAAATCAATGGTGAATATAAAGACTGTGAATTCACAAATAATTGGACCAAAAAGCCAACCAAATAATCTATTTTAGTTACTAATTTATCAACGATATGTCGGACGTAGCAGCTATCCAAAATTTAGTTCAAAAGAAAGATGAATTAAAAAAAGAAATCGCCAAAATCATTGTTGGCCAAGATGATGTTGTAGAGCAAATACTCCTTAGTATTTTTTCTGGCGGACACGCATTGCTAGTTGGAGTACCTGGATTAGCCAAAACCTTAATGGTAAACACCATATCAACTGCATTAGGATTGGATTTTAAACGGATCCAATTTACACCCGATTTGATGCCGTCAGATATTTTAGGAAGTGAAATATTAGATGAAAATCGCCAGTTTAAATTCATAAAAGGGCCGGTTTTTTCTAATATTATTTTAGCAGATGAGATCAATAGAACACCACCCAAAACACAGGCTGCGTTACTTGAAGCAATGCAAGAACGTTCGGTAACTATTGCAGGTCATAATTACAAATTGGATTTGCCTTATTTTGTGTTAGCAACCCAAAATCCAATTGAGCAAGAAGGAACTTATCCTTTGCCAGAAGCACAATTAGATCGTTTTATGTTTGCCATAAAATTAGACTATCCTACTTTTCAAGAGGAAGTAATGGTAGTAAAAAGTACTACTTCCAATTTAAAGCCTGTAATTAAACCCTTGTTTTCAGCGCAAGAGATTATTGATTTTCAAGAGTTGATTCGAAGAATTCCCGTTGCAGATAATGTTATTGAGTATGCTGTAACTTTAGTGGGTAAAACCCGACCAAAAGGACCGCTTTCAACCGAATATGTGAACAATTACCTTGATTGGGGTGCAGGTCCAAGAGCGTCTCAAAATTTGATATTAGCGGCAAAATCACATGCAGCTTTTCATGGTAAATATTCTCCAGATATTGAAGACGTTCAAGCGGTTGCTACCGGAATATTAAGACACAGAATCATAAAAAATTACAAAGCTGATGCAGAAGGCATTACAGAAGAGATGGTCATTCAAACCCTATTGTAAATACTCCAAGTTTCAATACATTTAAATCTTTAGTAATTCGTTACTAGAGATTTTTTTTTGATCATAAAATAAAAGCAGGACAATTACATACTTTTTATTTATTACTTGATTAATTATGATTTGCATTAAAAATTCGTATCAAAAGCTTGTTTTCGTTAAATTATCACAATGAATAAAGATAGTTCGTTAAAAATTTTCAAATCGAATTCTGTTTTCTTAAATTTGCTTACAAATTAAACTTATTTCATATTATGGATTTAGATACTAAAATGAATCTTTATAACGATTACATTCAGGAAATTGAAGATAGAAAAGGTCAAGGATTGCATCCAAAACCAATAGATAGCGCAGATTTATTAAGCGAAATCATCTCACAAATAAAAGAAGAAAATAGTCCAAATAGAAAAGATTGTTTGCACTTTTTTATATACAATACTTTGCCAGGTACTACTAGTGCTGCTGGAAAAAAAGCGTATTTTCTAAAAGATATTATTTTGGGTAATGAAGTTGTAAACGAAATTACTCCTGATTTTGCTTTGGAATTATTGTCTCATATGAAAGGGGGGACTTCAATCGAAGTTTTACTTGATTTGGCTTTAGGTAACGATGTAGCTATTGCCAATGCGGCAGCTGCAGTTCTTAAAACCCAAGTGTATTTGTATGATGCCGACACAGATCGTTTAAAAGCAGCTTATGAGCAAGGCAATGCAACGGCTAAAGATATCCTAGAAAGCTATGCAAGTGCCGAATTTTTTACCAAATTACCTGCGCTTCCAGAAGAAATTCAAGTAGTGACGTTTATTGCAGGAGAAGGTGATATTTCTACCGATTTATTGTCTCCAGGAAATCAAGCACACTCGCGTTCTGATCGTGAATTACATGGTAAATGTATGATTACGCCTCAAGCACAAGAAGAGATAAAAGCACTTCAAGCGCAACATCCTGACAAAAGTGTGATGTTGATTGCAGAAAAAGGAACAATGGGTGTAGGATCATCTAGAATGTCAGGTGTAAACAACGTGGCACTTTGGACGGGTAAAAAAGCCAGCCCTTATATCCCATTTGTAAATATCGCTCCCATTGTTGGAGGTACTAACGGTATTTCTCCTATTTTTCTTACCACTGTAGACGTTACAGGTGGTATTGGAATTGATTTGAAAAACTGGGTTAAAAAAACAGATGAAAACGGTAACCTTGTACGTGACGAAAATGGAGATGCGGTTTTAGAACAAGCTTACTCTGTTGCTACGGGAACTGTATTAACTATCAATACAAAAAAGCAAAAATTATACAACGGAGATCAAGAATTGATTGATCTTTCAAAATCGTTTACTCCACAAAAAATCGAATTTATCAAAGCGGGAGGTTCATATGCAATCGTGTTTGGTAAAAAAATTCAAACATTTGCGTGCAAAGTTTTAGGTATTGATATTCCTACTGTTTTTGCTCCTTCGAAAGAAGTGTCAAATGACGGTCAAGGGTTAACTGCTGTTGAGAAAATTTTCAATAAAAATGCGGTGGGAACCACTCCAGGTAAAGTACTACACGCAGGTTCTGACGTTCGTGTAGAAGTAAATATTGTAGGATCGCAAGATACTACAGGACTTATGACCGCACAAGAATTAGAATCGATGGCAGCTAAAGTGATTTCTCCAATTGTTGACGGAGCATACCAATCAGGATGTCATACTGCTTCGGTTTGGGATAAAAAAGCGCAAGCTAATATTCCTAAATTGATGCAATTTATGAATGATTTTGGTTTGATTACGGCACGTGATCCAAAAGGGATCTATCATCCAATGACCGACGTAATCCATAAAGTATTAAATGATATTACCATTGATGAATGGGCTATTATTATAGGTGGTGATTCGCATACTAGAATGTCAAAAGGAGTTGCTTTTGGTGCCGATTCAGGTACTGTAGCACTTGCATTGGCAACAGGTGAAGCGTCTATGCCTATCCCAGAATCGGTGAAAGTAACTTTCAAAGGAGCTATGAAATCCTACATGGATTTCCGTGATGTAGTTCACGCGACCCAAGCACAGATGTTGCACAAATTTGGAGGAGAAAATGTGTTTCAAGGTCGAATTATTGAAGTACACATTGGTACATTAACCGCCGATCAAGCGTTCACATTCACCGATTGGTCAGCAGAAATGAAAGCCAAAGCTTCTATCTGTATTTCAGAAGATGATACCTTGATCGAATCTTTGGAAATTGCCAAAGGTAGAATCAAAATCATGATTGATAAGGGAATGGATAATACCAAACAAGTACTCCAAGGATTAATCAACAAAGCAGATAAACGAATTGCAGAAATTAAATCGGGTGATAAACCTGCATTAAGACCCGACGCAAATGCTAAATATTATGCTGAATTAGAAGTAGATTTGGATGTTATCAACGAGCCAATGATTGCTGATCCAGATGTAAATAATAAAGACGTTTCAAAACGATATACGCACGATACCATACGACCTTTATCTTTCTACGGAGGTACTAAAAAGGTTGACTTAGGATTTATTGGTTCTTGTATGGTACACAAGGGTGATATGAAGATTTTAGCTCAAATGCTTAAAAACATTGAAAAGCACGAGGGGAAAGTTACTTTCAAAGCGCCGTTAGTAGTGGCTCCGCCTACTTACAACATTGTAGATGAGCTAAAAGCAGAAGGTGATTGGGAAGTATTACGTAAATATTCAGGTTTTGAATTTGATGACAACGCACCAAAATCGGCGGCACGTACAGAGTATGAAAACATGTTGTATTTGGAGCGTCCGGGTTGTAACCTTTGTATGGGTAACCAGGAAAAGGCATCAAAAGGAGATACGGTGATGGCTACTTCTACTCGTTTATTCCAAGGTAGAGTAGTAGAAGATACAGCTGAGAAAAAAGGAGAATCCTTACTTTCTTCAACTCCGGTAGTTGTCTTGTCAACGGTATTAGGAAGAACGCCTACTATTGAAGAATACAAAAAAGCAGTGGAAGGAATTGACTTAACTAAGTTTGCTCCACCACATAAATTATTAGTTAGATAATCAGTATAGACTAAAAAAGGCCCTCATCGAGGGCCTTTTTTTTATCTTTAATACTGATTAATAGTACATAAATCGTCTAACGTTAGAAATGTATTTGGCCAACCTAATGACTTGGTGGCTATATCCATATTCATTATCGTACCATACATACAATACGATGTTCTTTCCATCCGCAGATACAATAGTTGCATTACTGTCAAAAATAGCAGGTGCCGAAGTGCCAACGATATCCGAAGATACCAATTCATTGTTTAAAGAATATTTAATTTGCTCCACAAGTTCGCCTTCTAAAGCATATTTCTTCATTATATTATTGACCGTTTTCACATTCGTTTTTTTGCCTACTTCAAGATTGAGTACAACGAGTGAACCATTAGGAACAGGTACTCGAATGGCATTAGATGTCAGCTTCCCAGCAAGACTTGGCAATGCTTTTGCTACCGCACTTCCAGCTCCTGTTTCAGTGATGACCATGTTCAAGGCGGCTGCACGACCTCGTCGGTATTTTTTATGCATATTGTCAACCAAGTTTTGGTCGTTAGTGTAAGCATGTATGGTTTCTAAATGTCCTTTTGTAACACCAAGTGTGTCTTCAACAGCTTTTAAAATAGGTGTAATGGCATTGGTAGTACATGATGCAGCTGAAAAAATTGAAAGCTCATCTGGATTGTATTCTTCATGATTTACACCATATACAATATTCGGAACGCCCTTGCCTGGAGCCGTAAGCAATACTTTGTCCACTCCGTTCGATGACAGATGACGTTTTAATGCTTCTTCGGTTGTAAAAGCTCCTGTATTATCAATCACAAGCGCATTTTCAATATCATATTGTGTATAATCAATTTCTTCGGGTGCATTGGCAGTTATTACATGAACAGTAGTACCGTTAATGATCAAAGCATTGTTTTTTATATCGGCAGATACACTTCCTTCAAAGTCGCCATGAATCGAGTCGTATCGTAAAAGTGAAGCTCTTTTTTCTAACAACATAGCGTCGTTTTTGTCACGAGTAACAATGGCTCTTAGGCGCAATTGTTGCCCTTTACCCACTTTGCTCATCATTTCTCTAGCAAGGAGTCTTCCAATTCGACCAAAACCATATAAAACCACATCTTTAGGTTGTAATTCTTTTGTGTTTTTTGCTTTTTTTAATTTATTGATTACAAATGCCCTTGCATCATTGTATAATTCATTATCCAAATGATACTCGTAAGTAAGTTTTCCAATATCAATTCGTGCAGGAGGCAAATCTAAATTCAGGATGGCCTTTGCTATTTCAACCGAATCAAAAACATTGATGGGTTTTTCGACAAATTCAACAGCATATTCATGGAGGTTAATGATGTCGCTTACATTTCTATCAATCAATTGATTTCTGAATAGTACTAATTCAATCGATTTATCATACCATAAATCACTGATGATTTTAATGAATTCTACGCCTGCTTTTCTTCGGTCAGCTTGCAATGCGATTTCTTTGTCGTAGTTGGAATTGTTCATTTTGTTGTTGTAGTTAAGGTGTGTTTTTTAGTAATTTGGTGCAAAAGTAATCAACTATATCGTTTTCGTAAAATTATTTTTAATTTTTTATTGATTTATTTTCAAAAAAGGCCAAAAAAAACCACACCTGATTAAGATGTGGCCTTGAATTAATAATGTATTGATTTAACTAGATGATGATTCGTGTGACTTGTCCCGATTTGGTGATGATGCGAAGACTGATTCCTTGGTTTTCATCTTTATTGTTCAGTAGTCTTGAAACTGTTTCTACATCGGTTGCTGCTTCGTTATCTACATTCAAAATAATGCTTCCGACCAATTCTTCTTTGTAAGGAAGTAAACGTTCGTTGATGACATCACTTATTTTTACACCATAATCAATTCGGAATTTTTTCTTGTCTTGTGCATCCAAATTCTCAATTTCGATTCCTTTTAACTCGGTTTTAATCAGGTCATTTTTCACCAAAACCACAGGTACTATTTTGGTATTTCCTTCTCTTATTAAGGTTACATTTACTTTGTCGTTCGGACGTTTGGTGTTGATGTATCCAGATAATTCTGAAAAACTTCCCACCGATGTATTGTCTAATCTAACGATAATATCACCTTTAGAGATACCTGCTTTTTCGGCCCCCGAATTTTTATTGACCTTCTTAACATAAACCCCTTCGGTCTGTTTTACTCCTAATTCTTTAGAAACGGTACCGTTTAACTCCGTGATTTCTACGCCTAAAATACCACGTTGTACGTTTCCAAATTCCATGATGTCCTCAATTATTTTTCGAGTAATATTGGAAGGAACTGCAAATGAATACCCTGCATAACTTCCTGTTGGTGACGATATCATGGTGTTGATACCGATCAATTCGCCTCTTGTATTTACTAGAGCACCACCAGAATTCCCTGGGTTTACAGCGGCATCAGTCTGGATAAATGATTGAATTCCTTTGGTATCCAAATTTCTAGCTTTTGCCGAAACAATTCCTGCAGTTACAGTTGAAGTCAAATTGTACGGATTTCCAACTGCCAATACCCATTCGCCTACACGCACATTATCGGAATCTGCAAATGTCGAAAAAGGCAACTTTTCATCGGCATCAATTTTCAATAATGCGATATCCATTTTGCTATCGGTTCCAATCAATTTTGCTTTATACACTTTTTTATTGTTGAGGGTGACTTCTAATTCGCTCGCGTCTTTGATTACATGGTTGTTGGTTACAATATAGCCGTCTTCTGAAATAATTACTCCGCTTCCTGTTCCAATTTGCTCTTGTTGTTGTCCTCCTCTTGAACCATAGAAAAATTCCATAATCGGATTGTAAACGGTTCGAACAGATACATTTTTTACGTGTACAACAGTGTGTACCGCCTTGTCTGCTGCATCAACAAAATCTACAGCTTCACTTGATAACCCAACGCTTCTTCCCAAACTCGTGGATTGCGTTACAATCGAATTTCGATTCAAATCTTGCGCTACAAATAATTTGTAACCACCTAGTGTTGTAGCACCACTTAATAAAGAAACCAAAAATAAATTAGATACATTTTTCATAAACATTTTTCAATTTCTAGAAACCGTCATGCTCTTTTTATCGGGCTATTCCGTTTCTACATTAATAATTACTTTACTAACCTCAAAATTAATAAAATATTATTTTCACAAATTTGCTTTAACGCTCGTTTAACACACTTTAACGTATCATTAATATTTGTAACTTTGCTTTTCATTGAATGCAAAAAGGTTTGAGCTTTTTCAATAAATTGTTTTCTTACTTTTGCTTTAATTTCTTTTTTCTAATGTAATTCTGATAGAAAGTGATGCTGATGAATTTAGGAAGAAGCCGATATATATCAACTATTCAAACAAAACGAAACGAAAGTGAAATTTTACAAATACCAAGGCACCGGAAATGACTTTATCATGATCGATAATCGAGATTTGTCGTTTCAAAAAGACAATACAGCATTGATTAACCAACTGTGTGACCGTCGTTTTGGCATTGGTGCCGATGGGCTGATCCTGCTTGAAAACGATGCTAATGTTGATTTTAAAATGGTCTATTATAATTCGGATGGCAATGAAAGTTCGATGTGCGGTAATGGTGGCAGGTGTATTGTAGCTTTTGCTAAACAACTTTCTGTTATTGATCAAACAGCCACATTTATAGCTGTCGATGGTTTGCATAACGCTACTATTTTAGATCAAAAGACCATTGCTTTGCAGATGAAAGATGTCGATGAGGTACTTATTCATGATTCGTACGTGTTTCTAAATACAGGATCTCCGCATCATGTTACAATGGTGAATGACTTACAACAAATGGATGTAAAACAATGCGGGAGAACCATTCGTTATTCCGAGTTGTATGGTGAAGTAGGAAGTAACGTTAATTTTGTTTCTCAAATTTCTGAAAATCATTTTGCAATCAGAACCTATGAAAGAGGAGTAGAAGATGAAACGCTTTCTTGTGGCACTGGTGCTACAGCAGTGGCTATTGCTATGAATGCTATTTGTAAAACAAAACAAAACAAAATTACTATTGATGTTCAAGGTGGACAGCTTGTTATTTCTTTTAGGGTAAATGATTCGGGTTATGAAGAAGTATTTTTGGAAGGTCCGGCCGAGTTCGTTTTTGAAGGAGAAGTTAACCTATAAATTGAAATGACTACATTAAAAGGAACCAACATTAGTCTTAGGGCATTAGAACCCGAAGATTTGGATTTTATATACACCATTGAAAATGATGAAACGATCTGGCATGTGAGTAATACACAAACGCCGTACAGTAAGTTTTTGATTCGACAGTACCTAGAAAATGCACATCAGGATATTTATGAGGCTAAGCAATTGCGATTGGCTATTTGTGCCCATGATTCAAATACCGTTATTGGATTGATCGATTTGTTCGATTTTGATCCTGTTAACAAAAGAGCAGGAGTGGGGATTGTAATCCAGAGTGAGCAACACCGCAACAAAGGCTATGGTAGTGAAGCGCTTCAACTGATGATTAAATACAGTTTTGTGCATTTGCAATTGCATCAGTTGTATGCAAATATTGGTACAGCAAATGAGGCCAGTTGCAAGCTTTTTACTACTTTTGGGTTTCAATTAATAGGCGTCAAAAAAGAGTGGATGTTGCACAATAACCACTACCAAGACGAAGCCCTTTATCAATTAATCAATTTTCAAAAGTAAGATATGATTGTTTTATCAAAAAAAAATAAAATGATTTTTGGAGCAGTAGCTTCAATTTTTGCATTCGCACTATTTTCTATTGTGTTTCATTTTTTTATTTCAAATACGAATTTGCCTCAGGAGGAGTATTACGTAACGATTCCAACCGGTTCAAATTATGAAGATGTTAAAAAAATAATGACACCTTATTTGAAAGGCATGAGCGGATTTGAAATGATGGCAAGTCTTCGTTCCTATGATGATAATGTGAAGCCAGGTCGATTTTTACTCACTCAGGGAATGGGGAATTTTAAAATTGTAGCCGCACTTCGACGTAACGTTCCCGTTAAAATTGCGTTCAATAACCAAGAACGACTTGAAGATTTATGTGTACGGTTAAGTTCACAATTGGAACCCGACACTACGAAGTTATTATCTGTTTTTAGAGATTCTGTTTTTTTAGCCCAAAATAATTTTACAAAGGAAAATGTATTTGCCATGTTTATTCCGAATTCGTACGAGTTTTATTGGAATGTATCGGCTGAAAATTTTCGAGATAAAATGATCAAAGAGTATAAAAAATTTTGGAACCCGGAGCGTTTAGCTAAAGCAAACAAGTTGCATATGACCCCCGAGCAAGTAATTACGCTGGCCTCAATAGTGCATAAAGAAACGGTTAAACCAGACGAGAGACCAAGAGTTGCAGGTTGTTATCTCAATAGATTGGCTTTGCCAATGCCATTACAAGCTGATCCAACTGTTATTTACTCGTTAAAATTAAGAGACAATAACTTTAATCAGGTTATCAAAAGGGTACTGTACAACGATTTGCTAATTCACTCGCCTTACAATACTTACCTCAATCAAGGTTTGCCTCCAGGACCTATTGCGATGCCCGATATTTCGGCTATTGACGCCGTATTGAATCCGGAAAAGCACAACTATGTATACTTTTGTGCTAGTGTAGAACGTTTTGGGTACCATGACTTCGCGGTTACTTACGCCGAACATCAAATAAATGCCAATAAATACGCAAAATGGATCAATAGTACAGGTACTAATCGATAAATTTTGCCGTAATTAAAAGTTCTAACCTCTTTGTTTTCAGGGGGCTAAAGCGATATTTGGAAATCTTTAACATATTGATTATCAGGTTTATAATTTTTATGGTATATTTGCGACAGTAATTCAAGATGGTGACAGGGCTTGAGAAATCTACTTTATGTTAAAAAAATGGTCTTTTTATATAACAATCATTTTGATCGTTGGCTTTATTAGTTCGTCCTTTAAGTCAAAAAATTCACACTTCATTTTTCAGGATGCTTATACAAACACAACTACGTTTTATCAGTTTCCATCCAATCAACCCTCAGATTATTTAAACAGCTCGATTCCTTATATAGGAAAGCGATTTATTGGTTTTAAAGAAGCTGTAGGGAAAAAAGAATCTCAAGGTAAGTATCATAAAATCAATTCATTGGGTTATTTGGGTAAGTACCAATTTGGGAAAGACGCACTAAAATCTATTGGTATTACCGATAGAAAATTGTTTTTAAAATCTCCGGAAATCCAAGAAAAAGCATTCGTTGTCTTGCTTAAAAGACATAAATGGGCATTACGTAAAACCATTAAAAAATTTGACGGCCAAGTCATCAATGGAATATTGATTACTGAGTCTGGGATTTTAGCTGCTGCTCATTTAGGTGGTGCAGGTTCTGTGAGAAAATTCTTGTATTCAGGAGGTAAATATAAGTGCAGAGATAAATACGGTTCATCGGTGCAACACTATTTACGTGTTTTTTCGGGTTATGAAACGCATAATTTGAAGGCCGATAGATGTGCTACTGTTGAGTAATTCTTACTGCATTTTGTGGATAATGTAGATGGCAGGTCGGTTTTGCAAATCTATTTTTTCTTTTTTCCATTCAGAAACTCGCATGGTTTTGATGTATTCGGTGTCTAGTGTAATGTCTGCCGCTATACATAAATGCGTACTGGGTTGTAATGTTTGAATTAAATCTTCAATGAATTTATTGTTCCGATAGGGAGTCTCTATGAATAGTTGCGATTGATTTTTCTCAAAAGATAATTTTTCGAAATTTTTAAGAGCAACTTTTTTGTCGTTTTTGTCAATGGGTAAATAACCGTTAAATGCAAAGCTTTGTCCGTTCATTCCTGATGCCATCATAGCTAATAAAATCGATGATGGACCTACTAACGGAATTACTTGAATCCCTTTTTCATGTGCTAATTTCACAATTGCTGCTCCAGGATCTGCAACTCCAGGACAACCTGCTTCACTCATGAGCCCCATATTAATGCCGTCTAAACAAGGTTGAATCATTTTTGAATGATCACTGGCGTCAGTGTGCTTGTTTAAAGTGCTTAATTGCAACGAGGGTTGCGGTTTTGTTGGGTGGATACTTTTTATAAATCGTCGAGCTGTTTTTTCATTTTCAACGATATAATGATCTAATTGATCGATAGCTCTTTCTATGGTATGTGGTAATACATCGGTAGGATTGCATTCTCCAAGCGTTATAGGGATCAGGTATAGTTTTCCTTTTACTGGTTTCATCTAAAAATGTTTCGCTATTAATTTTTGTGCTAGAT
>ERZ650308.227-NODE-227-length-31015-cov-8.043572_pt1 | contig 31015 bp, 31 predicted proteins | sample MGYA00376244_ERZ650308 | MGnify/ENA primary metagenome ERZ650308 (study PRJEB26733, sample SAMN07839295) | wastewater metagenome | biome: small river; feature: stream; material: water | place: USA: North Carolina | collected 2016-04-26 ... | reverse complement strand
ACAAATAAGTTCATACATATCTTTTTATGACCAGTATTTTTCTAGTACTGAGGTATATTTGTCAATTTTTCTTTTTGATTTTCCGTGGTCTTCCGATATACTGTCCCCGTAATCAGTCGAAAACGCAAGAATTTGGATATCCAGGTTCTTTTTTTTACCCAGAGTTTCTCTATACTCTTTTGGCTGATGAAGATTTATTCTTCGTTTTAATTTTTCACTTGAATAAGAATTATGCTTGATCTCAAGAAAATAGAAGCAGCTATCAATCATATCGCTGCAGAACGTGGTCTCCGTCGTGAAGACCTCGTCGAAATCATCGAATCTGCTATCCGTACTGCCTATAAAAAAGATTACGGAACTAAGGATGATATCGTGAACGTCAAACTCGATTTCGAAACAGGCGATATCGCTGTCACGCTCGAGAAGACTGTCGTCGAAGAAGTCACGAATCCAAACACAGAAATCAGCAAGGCTGAGCTTGGTGAAGATGCGGATGCATTTGATATCGGTGATATTATCGAAATCGATGTCAGTGATGTTCTCCGAGACAATCAACAGGTCTTCGGTCGTATCGCTTCCCAGGCTGCTCGTCAGGTTATCATTCAGAAAATTGGTGAATCTGAAAAGGCAAAAGTCTATGAAATCTTCAAGGACAAACAGGGTGAAATCGTGAATGTCCGCGTCGATATGGTTGAGAACGATCGTGTCTTCGTGGAATTCAATGGTTCTCAGGTGCTTCTCCCAAGAGGTGAACAGGTCAGCCGTGATAAATATACACCTGGTATGCGTCTGCATGTCTTCGTCAAAAAAGTAGAAGATGAGGGGCATGGTGATCCAAAAATCATCCTTTCTCGTAAGGATCCACAACTCGTCGCAAAACTCTTCGAACTCTCAACGCCAGAACTCGAGGATGGAACCATTGAAATCGTCAAAATCGTTCGTGAACCAGGAGAAAGAGCAAAAGTTGCTGTTGAATCTTTCGATGATCGTATCGATCCAGTGGGTGCTTGTGTGGGTATGAAAGGTTCTCGTATTCATGGCATCGTGAGAGAATTAAAAAATGAAAATATCGACGTAATTAATTTTACTACCAATACACAATTGTTGATTCAACGTTCATTAACGCCAGCAAAAATTAGCTACATGAATATTGATGCGGATCGTAAGCGTGCGGAAGTATACTTACAAGCTGATCAAGTTTCTTTAGCAATTGGTCGCCGTGGGGTGAATATTAAATTGGCTTCTGAATTAACTGGATACGAATTGGATGTGTACCGTGAAGACGAAGAAATTGTAGATGAGTTTGATATTGATTTAGATGAATTTAGCGATGAGATTGAAGCATGGATCATCGACGAGTTTAAGCGTGTTGGTTGCGATACAGGAAGAAGTGTATTGAAATTAAGTGCGGAAGAATTAGAAAAAAGAACAGACTTAGAAGTGGAGACTATTGCGGAAGTTCGCCGTGTCTTGACAGAAGAGTTTGCTAAAGGTGAATAACCTTTGAAATAGAAGTATATTTGTAAAAGGAACGCGTCCCTGTTCAAGAAAAAGGGACAAAAAACATTAGAATGTCAGAATTGAAACTACCAAGACTGTTAGCAGCTGCTAAAGAATTCAACATCGGTCAAGATACCTTGATTGAATTTCTTAGCACAAAAGGTTTTCCTAAGGATGACCTTAAGCCAACGGCCAAATTAACTGAAAGTCAGTATTATGCTTTGCAAGCAGAATTCCAAAGCGACAAAGTTGCTAAGAATAAGGCAGACCATGTGGAATTGCCAAAGAATGCAATAGCAGACAAGGGCAAAAAAGTGGAGGAAGAAATTGCTCCTGCTAAAAAAGCCGTTGTTGCTGAAACACCAGTTGTGGAAACACCAAAAGCAGCACCAGTTGTTGAAGCTGCACCAGTTGTAGCGCCTGCTCCAGTAGTAGATGCTGCGCCGAAACAGCCAGAACAAGTTAAAGTAGAAGCGCCAGAAGTTGAGGCACCTAAAGTGATCAATAAAATCGATCTTTCTTTAATCGACTCTTCTACTAGACCAAAAAAGACAACAAAAAAAACAGAGGAAGCTGCGCCTAAGGCAACTGCTGCTAAAGCAACAGAAGCGCCAAAAGCGGCTGCTAAAAAAGCAGAGCCAGCTCCAGCTCCAGCACCGGAACCAAAAGCAGCACCAGTAGATCATTCTATTGCGCCTGAGAATGTGCACGGTGCAATCACCAATATCCAAGCGGATAAATTAACTGGTCCAAAAATCTTAGGTAAGATTGACTTACCTATCAATAGTGATACTAGACCAAAACCATTAAGTCAAGAAGAAAAGCGTATACGTAAGCGTATACCTGTTCCAGGAAGACCTAATCAACCAGGACAAGCTGGTCAAACTCAAGGTGGCGGTGGTTATCAAGGTAATCGTCCTCAAGGCGGTGGTTACCAAGGAAATCGTCCTCAAGGTGGCGGTGGTTATCAAGGTAATCGTCCGAACAATCGTCCAGGACAAGGCGGTGCACGTGGAAGAAACATGCCACAAACTGCTGAGCAAAAAGAAATCGATCAAAAAGCAATTCAAGATAAGATCAAAGAAACTCAAGCAAAACTATCTGGACAAGGTGGTAGAGGTAAGAGTTTGAAATCTAAATACAGAAGAGCAAAAAGAGAAGAAGCTGCAGAAAACGAACAAAACGAAATCACAGATAATAAGTTACAAGTAACTGAATTTGTAACGGTGAGTGAGTTAGCAAGTTTAATGGATGTGAGCTTTGCAGATATCATTAGCAAGTGTATGAACTTAGGTATAATGGTTTCCATTAACCAAAGATTAGACGCGGAAGTAATTGAATTAGTAGCAAGTGAATTTGGATTTGAAGTAGAGTTTGTTGGATTAGAAGAAGCGGAGGAAATGGATGAGGAAGAAGAAGCAGATGATTTAGCTAATTTAACCGAGCGTCCTCCAATTGTTACGATCATGGGTCACGTGGATCATGGTAAAACTTCTTTATTGGATTATATCCGTAAAGCTAAAGTTGCTTCAGGTGAAGCTGGTGGAATTACCCAACATATTGGTGCTTATCATGTTGAAACTGAAAACGGTATGGTTACATTCTTGGATACACCAGGACATGAAGCCTTTACGGCATTACGCGCACGTGGTGCACAGTTAACTGATATCGTAATTTTAGTTGTTGCTGCTGATGATGGAATTATGCCACAAACGATTGAGGCGATTAACCATTCTAAGTCAGCTGGCGTGCCAATTGTGATTGCGATGAATAAAATGGATAAACAAGGTGCCAATCCAGAAAAAGTAAAACAAGAATTAACTGCTCATGAAGTATTGGTGGAAGATTTTGGTGGTGATGTAATGTGTGTACCTGTTTCAGCTAAAACAGGTATGGGAATTGATAATTTATTACAGTCAGTGTTATTACAAGCAGAAGTTTTAGAACTTAAGGCACAAGTTGATGCACCAGCTCAAGCGGTAGTAATTGAGTCCAAAGTTGATAAAGGTCGCGGATCAGTTGTGACTGTTTTAGTACAATCTGGTACGCTTCGTAAAGGTGATATTGTTTTGGCGGGAACTAGTTATGGTAAAGTTCGTGCAATGATTGATGAACATGGTAAGTCAATTCAATCAGCAGGTCCATCAATTCCAGTTGAGATTTTAGGTTTAGCTGATGTACCTAGTGCTGGGGATGATTTAATTGTGGTGATGGATGAACGTAAAGCTCGTCAAATTGCAACTTTCCGTGAGGAAAAATCTAAACAAGCTCGTCTATTACGTCAACAAGCCGCTAAATTAGATAGCTTATTTGCTGCAAGTGGTGGTGTTGAAGTTAAAAACTTGAATATCATTATCAAATCGGATGTGCAAGGTTCGTATGAGGCTCTAACTCACTCGTTGCAACGCTTATCAAATGAAGAAGTTCAAGTTCAAGTGGTACATGCTGCAGTTGGTGGTATTAATGAATCCGATATTAATTTGGCAATTGCATCAAATGCAGTTGTTCTAGGATTTAATACTCGTGCTGATAATAATGCGAAGAAGCAAGCCGAAAGTAATAATATTGAAATTCGTTATTATAATATTATTTATGAAATCATCGATGATATTAAAGCTGCATTGACTGGTTTATTATCACCTGAAAAACGTGAAGTTATTATTGGTAACGTACAAATTCGCCAAGTATTTACGATTAATAAATCGGTAATTGCGGGTTGTATGGTACTTGATGGTATTATGAAACGTAGCTCACGCATTCGTATTATTCGCGATAGCATGGTTGTTCATACTGGTGAATTAAGTGGACTACGTCGTTTTAAAGATGATGTTAAAGAAGTTAAAACTGGTTATGAATGTGGTTTATCAATTAAAGATTTCCATGACATCAAAGAAGGCGATATTGTTGAAGCATTTGAAATTTCAGAAATTCAACGTAGTCTATAATTTTTAGCTCACAAATAGATATCTAAACGATTTATTTTGAGGCATCAAGTTATATTAGCTGGTAATTTTTAGTAATGTACTATAGAATAATCAGCTATATAGCATAAATAATTTACCAGTTTTTTAGCTGGTAAATTTTTGTTATTTATAAAGTTAAAATTATGAAAAAAGCAAGTAATCGCGCCACACGTATGGCCGATCAAATTCAACGTGATATTATGGCAATTTTGCGCACTAAGGTCAAAGATCCACGTATCAACTGGGTTACGGTAAATGATGTGGAAGTTCCAAGTGATTATTCATTAGCAAAAATTTATTATTCTGTGTTACAGAATGAGCATAAGGCGAGTATTGCTAAGGCATTGGAAAGCGCAAAGGGTTTTATTCGCTCTGAGCTATCAAAAGGCCTGACGACCTATACTGTGCCGCAATTAAAATTTATTTTTGATGAATCATTGGAGCGAGGATCACATATTTTGAGCTTAATTAATAAAGTCGCTGATGATTTTACTGACGAAAGTAATGATGAAGAAAATCCGCAATCAAATTAATGGATTATTGTTGTTGGATAAGCCATTGGGTTTATCTAGTAATCGTGCAATTCAACGAGTAAAATGGATTTTAAATGCCGAGAAAGTTGGCCACACTGGAACCTTAGACCCATTGGCAACTGGGCTATTGCCTGTTTGCTTGGGTGAGGCTACCAAGTTTGCAAATTATTTGTTAGATGGTGATAAAGAATATCTTGCAACTGCACAATTGGGTGTTGTTACTGATAGCGGTGATAGCGAAGGTAACTTAGTTGCAACCAATCTTGTTAATACGAACTTGACAGAAATTCAAACTGCATTGCAAAAATTTACTGGAGAAATTAGTCAAATTCCGCCAATGTATTCAGCTTTGAAGCACAATGGACGTCCACTTTATGAGTACGCTCGTGAAGGTATTGTAATTGAACGTAAAGTTCGCCAAGTTGTAATTCATGAATTAGAGTTAATTGATTATCAAGCTGATTTACAGCAAATTATTTTTCGTGCCAAAGTTAGTAAGGGAACATATATCCGTACTTTGGCAGAAGATATTGGTAATGAATTAGGTTGTGGTGCATCATTGGTTGCGCTACGGCGTACACAAACCAATCAATTTTTATTGAAAGATTCGTGTAGCCTAGAGAGTTTGGAACAAATTACTGACTTATCGGAATTAAATTTATTTTCACCTGATATTTTATGTGAACAATTATCCAGTTATTTTATTACACCAGACCAATATGTGGCTGTCAAATTTGGTAATCATGTACATTTAGATGAATTACCATTTAACATAGCTTTAGAAGATGAAGTAAAGATTTATGCAGAGTCTCATTTCCTTGGTGTAGCTACAATTACACAACGTTATGAACGTTTGTGGTTAGCACCAAAACGAATTATTAGTGGTCTGGCTGATTTTGATCCTTGGTTATTATAGATAATTGTATAATTATTTGTGTATTTGGACCTATCTAATAAAGTTATTAGACAGGTTTTTTTATTTGAAGTAAACTTGCGTATATGTGCAAATATGCTATAATGACTAACTAACAATTATTCTAAGTAAGGCAACATATGTTACCAAAACACAATATTGATAATGTTCTTGATAAATTATTCTTCCATGATCGCGAAATTCCCAAACACCCACCCAGAATTCTATTTTTGTCTGGGTCGCTGCGGGAGCGTTCATATAGTAGATTATTAGCTGAGGAGGCTTCACGAATAGTCAGCGCATTTGGTGCCGAGGCACGCTTTTTTAATCCAGTTAATTTACCGCTGGCTGATATTAGCCTTACCCAAACAACAGACTTTGAAAGACTTCCTGAATCAGTCAAGGAATTACGTCATATGGTTGACTGGTGTGAAGCGATGGTTTGGGTCTCTCCTGAAGTTCATGGAAATATCTCTTCAATGTACCAGAAAAATTATAGGATGAAATGATGGATAAATTGTTTAAAGCGCTTGGTGACAAAACACGCCTTGAAATTTTACTGCTTATTACATTAAGCCCAGATATTTGTTTGTGTCATATTGAAGACTGTTTTACTTTATCAAATTCCAACCTTTCGCGCCATCTAAAAGAGCTAGAACAGGCTGGGCTTATTACTGCGCGTAAGGCAACGCGTTGGAAGCATTATCAATTAAGTGTAACTGGTAGCATATTAGCGGAACTAATTATAAAGATTGATAATGACGGATTGTTAGAACAAATGAAAATTAAAATTCAATTAATAAAAAGGCAGCTACAATGTTAAATATTTTGTTTTTATGTACCGGAAACTCTTGTCGTAGCCAAATGGCGGAAGCTCTTGCACGTAATTTATACTCTCAGCACAAATTTTATTCGGCTGGAATTGAAATGCATGGTATGAATCCGTATGCAGTCAAGGTCTGTGAGGAACTGGGCTTAGATATGTCAACTCACACGAGTAAGCTGGCGGATACACTTAAAGATGTACCATTTGATGTAGTACTTACTGTTTGTGATCATGCCAATGAGTCTTGTCCGTTATTTATAGGTCTTGCGCAGAAGATGCATCATTCTTTTCAAGATCCACCAAAATTGGCAGCAAATCTAATTAGCGAAGAAGACAAATTAGATGTTTATCGCAAAGTTCGAGATCAAATTAAGGATTATTTAAAAAATGAATTTTTGTCACAAATAAAGGGCTGGTAATGAAAAAACTCGCCTTTATAGAACGTTATCTAACCGTATGGATCTTCTTGGCTATGTTTATCGGTTTAATGCTAGGCAAGTTTATTCCTAGTTTACCTAATTTAATTAATTACTATAGTGTTGGTACAACTAATATTCCGATTGCCATCGGTTTGATTTTGATGATGTATCCACCACTGGCTAAGGTCGACTATGCCGAAATGCCGTTAGTCTTCAAAGATAAAAAAATTCTTTGGTTATCGTTATTGTTGAATTGGATAGTCGGACCCATCTTAATGTTTTCCCTTGCATTGATCTTTTTGCATAATGAACCACAATATATGGTTGGTGTAATCCTAATTGGGTTAGCGCGCTGTATTGCAATGGTGATTGTATGGAATGATTTAGCCGGTGGTAATCGCGAATACTGCGCAGGATTAGTCGCATTCAACAGTATTTTCCAAGTTCTTTTATTTAGTGTCTATGCGTGGGTGTTTATTTATTGGTTGCCACAGTTCTTTGGTTTGCATTCCTATCATGTCAATATTGGGATTTGGCAAATTGCCGAAAGCGTGTTTATTTATCTGGGTATTCCATTTATTTTGGGATTCCTGACACGCTGGTGTTTAGTTAAATTTAAGGGGCGTGAATGGTATGAGCTTGAGTTTAGCAGCCGAATTGGTTACCTAACTTTAATCGCGTTGTTATTTACTATCATCGTGATGTTTAGCCTGAAAGGAGATGTGATTTTGGCTATTCCTATGGATGTAGTAAAAATAGCCATTCCGCTAGCAATTTATTTTGTCTGTATGTTTTTGCTTGGAATATTTATTAGTAAACGAATGGGCGCTGATTATGCGCGTTCAACTACCTTGGCGTTTACTGCCGCAGGTAACAATTTTGAATTAGCCATTGCGGTAGCTATTGCTACATTCGGTCTAAATTCTCCCGAAGCATTTACTGGTGTTGTCGGTCCGCTAGTTGAAGTTCCGGCATTAATTCTTTTAGTGAATTTTGCACTTAAAATGAAGTGTCATTTTAAACGCTAGTGATTTAATTTATGGCTGTCCTTTATCTAATTGATTTAGGGCAGTTGCAACCAATTGCTTAAATAATACTCGTTGTGTGGTAGCGCTTTCTCCGTTAGTTAGGTCATTGGCAATAAATGAAACTACGTAAGTTTGACCATTTGCGGCTTTAAAATATCCTGAATACGCTTGTACATCCGAAAGAGATCCTGTCTTAGCAAAAAGCTTCTGTTTGAATGGTAGAAATTCACCTTGTAAAGTTCCTGATTCACCTGGTGTAGGTAGCGTAGTTATAAAATAATTACTCATTTGGCTATGGTATATGTTATTAAGTAATTGTGTCATATGCCCAGTAGTTATTTTTTCTGTACGTGATAGTCCAGCACCATTTTCAATTCCATCAGTTAATTCCTGAAAATTATAATTGTTTTGGAAGCTTGCTATATACAAATTACTTGCATCGGTATATGTTGCTTGATTTTTAGTACGGTAAGCACCAATGCTCATGAATAATGTTTTAGCATATAAATTATTACTATCTTTATTCATTATTGGAATAATATCACTCAGTGAATTAGAGTGATGAACCGCAATTATTGTAGTTTTTACTTTAGTTTTTTCGGTTTTTATTTGACCTAGAAGTTTAATTTTCTGTTCCGATAATAATTGTTTTATGACTAACTTATCATAATCAGAAGCCGAGAGTAAATTCATTTTAAATATTTTATTGTTGCAGCTGGTTGGAATTGTTCCACTAAGCACAATCGTGTGCTGTGCTGCAGGGTTGGCACTTATATAATCACTTGGATATTCACAGCCTGCCTTGCTATTTAGATCTAACTTAAGTTTATTTTTAATGGTGTAATCTAGGCTACGTCGTTGGGTAAATTTAATTTTTTGCTGTTTAATGTGTATTGTTGCACTTGAAAGATTATTGTCAATAATCAAACCAGCTGGGTCGACTGAATATTCTGCCAGTGGCTCTGGGTGTAGCTCGCTGCTTTTGGTATCTTGATTAAAAATTGACATATCATAGATAAAATTTCCATTAATTTTGTTAACACCAAGTTTTTTAAGCTTAATTAACATATCTTGGATATCTTGTGAGTTTAATTGTGGATCACCTCCTCCAATTAAATAAACGTTTCCATTTAGTATACCATCCTGAATACTGCCTTGGTAGGCAAGCTTTGTTACCCAGTTAAATTTTGCACCAAGTTGATTTAGAGCCGCATAGCTAGTCAAGATTTTCATATTGGATGCTAATAAAAGTGGCGTTGATTCACGATAGTTATATATAGTTTGATTATTTTGTGCATTAACGATTGATACCGCAATTTTATCTTGTAGTATATTTGGGATGTTTAAATTAAAGGCATCGCTATTTAAGCTAATTACAGTTAATAGTGTGGTTGAAATGGTTTTAAAGGTTTTGTGCACGTTCCAGCCTCTTTTGGTTCGGTGTTTTATTTAAGGAACGATAAATTTCAACTCGATCGCCAGTTTTTAATTTATATTCTTCGGGTTTGAAAATACGCTTGCCAAATACACCTAGTGGCAATTGAGTAAAATCATATTCTGGGAAAAACTGATTGATTTGAGAGAGTTCAATTGCCTCAAGTAAGGTGCATTCAGACTCTAATTCAAGAGAAATAATTTTTTGTAGTTCTGCGGTAGCGAACGCTACTTCAATTTTTATTAGCATACTTATGCCTTACGATAAATCTCGTGAGCTTTTTTGACAAAAGAATCAACTATGCTCTTAATTACCATTTCAAAAACAGTGCCAATAACTTTTTGAATAATAAAATTACTAAAGGCATAGTCTAATTTAAATTCAATTTTGCAACCATTTTCGCCAAGAGGTGTGAAAATCCAATGGCCTTTCATTTGTTTAAAAGGTCCATCAACTAAACTTAAATCAATCCGTTGATTCTCTGTGTTGATATTTTCAGTGGTAAAATGAGCCTTAACTTTAAGATAGGATATATCAACACGACCGACAATTTTGTTACCATCACGTTTAAGAACTTGTGAACTTGGACACCATGGTAAATAATTTTTATAGTTTTCAATATCACTAACAAGTGCATACATTTGTGCCGGAGTAAATGGAGTAATTACGGATTTAGAAATATTTAACATACTTTTTGGCAAGCCATTAAATAATTTATATCAGTATTATTACTAAGGCCAAAATTTTGTGAAAATGGATTATAATTAATGCCATTTATTGCAATCACTTCAAAACCATTACGATGTAATATTTGACGCAATTCTGCGGGGCGAATAAATTTTTTAAAATCATGTGTTCCTTTGGGAACTAAGTTCAAAAGATATTCGGCGGCAAAAACTCCCAAAGCATAACTTTTAAAATTACGATTTAATGTTGAGAAAAATGCCATGCCACCTGGTTTAACTAGTTTTGCACATTCTGCTATAATATATTCAGGTGAGGGTACATGTTCAAGCATTTCCATGCAGGTTAAAACATCGTAGCTTTCAGGGTTTTGTTGAGCTTTTGCTGCGATCTCAATACATTCATAATTAACTTTAACATTGCTTTCATATAGGTGCAATTGAGCAATTTCGATTGACTGCGGCGCGAGATCAATTGCATCAACGTGAGCTCCAGCAATTGCCAAGCTTTCAGCTAAAATACCACCACCGCAGCCAACATCAATTAATTTACTATTAGTCAAATTTGCATGACGCTGAATAAATTCAACACGAGCTGGATTGATTTGATGTAATGTTTTAAATTGACCGTCTAGATTCCACCAATCATGTGCTAAATCATTGAATTTATCGACTTCTGCTTGTGAAAACATCTTAGATATCCTGTTGTGAACTATTAGCTGAAAGTCTACGGTTGATAGTATTTAAAAATTCATCACCAAATTTATTCATTTTCTTTTCAAGAACTCCAACGTCAGATGTAAATTTATTATAAGCCATGAATGCAGGGATTGCGACAAATAGACCGATTCCAGTTGCAATTAAGGCCTCAGCAATACCAGGAGCTACCGCTGCCAATGTTGCTTGCCCAGTGCTACCAAGACCAATAAAAGAATGCATTACACCCCAAACAGTTCCAAGTAAACCAATATATGGACTTACTGAACCAAAGGTTGCTAACGTTGATAAACGTGCCTCATGTGAATTTAATTCATCATCCATTGATGCCGCTAAAGCTCGCTCAATATTTTCCATAATTGCAATTTTGTTATTTACACCAGTTTTATTTAAACGATTATATTCCGATAGTCCAGCATAAAACATTTGCGCAGTTGTATGGCGTTCTGGTGCGGCACTTATTGAGTTAAATAAATTAGTTAAGCTATTAGTGTTATAAAATTGACTCATGAATTTTTGTGTTTCAGATTTTGCTTTTGAAATTGAACGCCATTTGCTGAAAATGATTCCCCATGACGTAATTGAAAAAAGCGCTAATAATGCCATAATGAGTTGTACGGTTAATGAAGCATTACTAATTAATGAGATAACTGACATTTGTTCCATAATTCCTCGCGGTTAGTGATTCAAAAATAAGTGCCTATTTTAACATATTAGCTAATAAACCGCTAACATTGATTTATTTAGCTCTGCATAAATTGAATTAGAATCTAATCATATAGGTTTACCCAATCTAGTTTATTTGGTCTTACATTAAAGCAGGATATTGATTTTTATTTAGCTGGAGCATTTTACATTGCTTGAAAATGGTAAATTGGTCTAGATAAATAATGCTAAAATGACAAGTTATGTGTCTTATTGTAATCTAACTATTACTTAGGTTTGAGTTATGCTGGATTTAGCTAAAGTAATTATGAAAATATTTTAGTCTAATATTGAAGTGTTATTAATTTTTTAAAGCTATTTGTTCTGTTTAGTTGTTATTAAAAAAGTGAAGAAAATATGAAAATTGCTACTTTTATTCATGATTCACAGCGTAAGGTTGGCGTCGTTCATCAGGATTTGAATTATGTTGCATGTTTTAATTTAAAACCAGAGCTTGCACATTATGGTGGTTTAAGCATTATTGAGTTATTATCAAATTGTGCAAAATTACCAGAATTTAGCGAGAAAGTTCCTTTTTCAGATATAAAGTTAGAAGCTCCAATTCCACGCCCACGGCGTAATATTTTTTGTGCTGGTAAAAATTATTTGGATCACGTTAGGGAGGTTGCTAAAAGTGGACTTGGTAGTGGTCCTACTTCCGGCAGCGAAGCACCAACTGCACCAATTATTTTTACTAAAGTTCCCGAGTCTGTAATTGCGACAGGTGAATCAATTTTGCGTCATGCTGGTTTGACTGATCAATTAGATTATGAGGCCGAGTTAGCGGTGATTATTGGTCATGTAGGTCGTAATATTAGACGCGAGGATGCGATGGATCATGTTTGGGGATACACAATCATTAACGATGTTTCTGCACGTGATTTACAAAAACGGCATCAACAATGGCATTTGGCTAAGAGTTTAGATACTTTTTGTCCTATGGGACCATGGATGGTATCAAAAGATGAGTTGAATGCAACTGATGCAATTATAAAGTGTTGGGTTAATTCTGAATTACGTCAAGATGCCTCAACGAGTCAGTTTATCTTTGACATTCCTGAGTTAATTGCGACGATTTCTGCTGGCATTACATTGTATCCAGGCGATATTATTGCAACAGGAACTCCAAGTGGTGTTGGGATGGGTTTTAAGCCGCCAAAATTTCTTCAATCTGGTGATGTGGTTCGCATTGAAATTGCAGGCATTGGATATTTAGAAAACAGAGTAGATTAATTTTGTAAGGTTATTATTTAGATGTTGCAGTTATTTACATTGTTAGGTGCACTATTAATTGGTTATAGTGTGCGTCATTTATCAATAAAAACTCAAATACTCAATCAAGTACTATTTGTAATTGTTGTACTGATTTTATTTGTAATGGGCTATGAGTTTGGTAGTAGTACAACTGATTTATGGGGTCAATTACTGCAAATTGGGAAAAAAGTATTAGTTTTTGGTGGGCTTTTATTTATCTTCAACTTAATTACAACTGGTGTGATATTAAGCAAAGAGAATAATCTAATGCGAGTTGAGAATCAAGTATTAAAAAAAGCTAATTATTGGCAATTTACACTTGAAAGCGGCAAGTATATTGTAATTATTGCTGCTGGGGTTCTGGCTGGAATTCTGTTAAAGAAACCACTAACTACAATTACACAGATCATTAATATTTTGCTCTTTATTTTGCTGTTTATTATTGGTCATCAAATGAGAGTTGGTGGGGTTGCGCTTAAAGATGCAATTTTTAATAAAACTGGACTTAAACTTGCCCTTGCTATAATAGTTAGTTCTTTAATTGCAGGTGTTATTGCTGCATTTATTTTGGGTTTACCGGTTGGGCATGGTTTAATGTTGAGTTCTGGGTTTGGTTGGTATACTTTATCTAGTATTTTAGATAGTGGGCTAATTAATCAAAGTTTTGGTACAACAGCATTTTTTATTGATTTTAGCCGAGAATTATTGGCAATTATATTTTTACCAAGTCTTGGAAGATATTTTCCTGTCAGCATGGTAGGTTATTGTGGCGGAACTGCTATGGATTTTTCATTACCAATAATTAAACAAAATTTGCATCAGAATTGTGTCATTTTGGCAATTTCAAGTGGTATGATTTTGAGTCTTGCGGTGCCAGTTTTAATTCCATTATTTGCTCGTCTTTAAAGTTTAGTGATGTGCCGCGTTTATTTTTAAAGCTTCGGCATCCATATCATGTTTCGCATTTACTTTTGTATTTTCAACAAAACAATTTCCAGAGTAACAGTTTAATCGTGAATAGTAGTTATAATCATGATTACCTTCTTTAACTGGTTGTATGTTTTGTTTAAATATCACTGTGTAATCAGATGCAAACCCAATTCGAATTATATTACCTGTTAAATAGCAACCACCATCGTTAATTTCCACATATTTGTTATCATTTATGCTGAGGTTTTGTGCCTCAATAGATGAGTTGTGTTGTTTAAAAATTAATTTACAGTTAATATTGCTTAAATAAATAGATGGATTAATTTCCATATAGTTAATAATTTCTGAGGTTCTATAAAGAATGGTTGAGAATGGTCCCATGACAATAAATAAGAAAATTATAGCAAAGATAATTCTAAACGTTGTTAGTCGAAATGGATTTTGATGATGTTTTTGTGCTAAATAGAGGTTCATTAAGAAAAAATATAATCCAGACCATAGGAATATAATCAGAAAATTCTCATTAAGCTTAAATGTTCCACCTGATGTATATTTAAGACATAGGTAGAAAGTAGTAATGAGAAGAATCAATTTTACTGGTAGAAAAATCTTGGGTATAATGTGCGGCAATTTATGACCAACATGGTTAAAAATCAGTATAATAATAAATGGGCATACTAGTAACATGAGTAGTGCAATGGCAAATTGAAGTAAGATAAAGCTAATAAATACTGTAATGTTTGATTGTGGTATGAAGATATAAACTGATTTTTGTGACTGAATGGTTAAGGCTAATAAAAGTATTCCTACGATTATTGGTAATATATTGTCTAATTTGAATAAATGAAACAAAACATTTTTAATCAAAAATTTATTAAACCCTAGTAAATCAGCTTCTGACCATTCTTTAAGGTACTGTTTGAAAGATTTCACAATAAATTTAATCAAGTTGTTTCCTTTTAGATTATTATGATTATAACAAAAACAAAGCCAGCTAAGAAGTTAGTGGCTTTGCAATTTGGTTTAATGATTTAAATTAATCTTTGTGCCATTTATCAATGAATGTCGTCATTACTGCATTAGCATAAACATTGGTAGCACTGCGTCCCATGTCAGCAAACGCATCAATTGGGAGTAACAGAAGTATGCTTGCAGGAGGAAAATGGAATGCCGCAACCGCTGATGAAATTACCATAATTGAAGCACGTGGTACTCCAGCGATACCTTTTGATGTAATCAATAGCATGAAGAAAATATATAATTTATCGGTGAAAGAAATATCAATTCCAAATACTTGCGTAATGAAAATAATTGCAAAGCTAAAGTAAACCATTGAACCAATCATATTAAATGAGTATCCCATTGGCATTACAAAACTACTAATTTTCTCACGAACACCGTGATCTTCCAATGCTTCAAATACAGCAGGGTAAGCTACTTCTGAAGATGACGTAGCAAATGATAATGATAATGGTGGAATAATAGCTTTAATTAGCTCATTAATTTTACGTCCAACAACTTTTAATGATACGGCATAAATTACTAACCAGACTAGAATTAACGCTAGGTAGTATTCAACAATAAACACCATGTAAGTATAAAGTACGCTAAAGCCGTTTTTAATAATTACATGAGCAATCGATGCAAAAACAGCCACTGGAACTAATTTCATTACTACATTGCAAATCGCAAACATTGCATGCATTAAAGTATCCAACAAGTTGCGCATTAATTCACGACCTTCAGGATTAACTTTGGTTAGAGCAACCCCAAAAAAGATAGAAAAAATCACGATTTGAATAATATGTCCACCAGCAAAAGAATTGACGATATTATCAGGGATTGTTTCTTGCACAAAGTGGGCTAATGAAATTGATGATGAATCAAATTTACCTCCAGCAGTAGTACCTGATTCAAGTAAGCTCTTACCAACTTCTACCATCGATAGACCTGGTTTGAATAAATCTATCACAAACCAACCAATAAAGAGTGAGCAAATTGATGAAATTATAAATAATCCTAGCACGCGTCCAAATAGAACTCCGAGGCCTTTAGAGTTTTCTCCTATGTTGATCACACCTAAACTTAGCGATGCAAAAATTAATGGTGCAACAATCATTTTAATTAACTTAATGAAAATGTCAGATGCCATCGATAAATACTGTAATAATGAGTCAGTAGTTCCTTGAGCTAAGCTGGCATTTCTAATGACCCAGCCAAAGAGAATGCCTAAGATTAAACTGACTATGATTGCACGTGCCGCCTTCATACGATGATCCTCTCAATACTTATTTATGTGTCGTGATTTTAATAGTAATGAATGACTTGATATTTCATTACGCTATTGTGTGCTACATTGTAGCATTAATTGCCGAAATATGTGTGATATACGCATATATTCAACCTGTAATCATAACATAATATTTATTCCTCTTATATTAAAATTTGTTCTTAATTTGATTTTAATTATTAAATATTAATTTATTTCGTTCAATTAGTCATAAAAAACACCACCGTAAAAGAGTACTGTGGTGTTTTTATGATACAAATATTTTTGCTCTTGTATCTTAATAAATTAAGAAATTCTTTTTAATTTCTTTTAGATCATTATTTTTCATAAGACTTAACATTAACAAAATACGAGCTTTTTGTGGATTTAGATTATCTGCAGAGATAAGATCGTAATTTGTATCCAGATTATTATAATCATCAGTTACTGTTCCGCTACCAACGCGACTACTCCGTACTATTACGATACCTTTTTTACGGGCCTTAATGAGGAAGTCTTTTTCATAACTTGGAATATTTCCATCGCCAACTCCAGCAATTACAATGCCTTTCAAATCTTTTGTTTCTAGAATATGATCGAGCATTTCTGTATTAACTCCTGCATAACCATAAATAATTGCAACATCAGGTAATTTGCTATCTTTATTGATGCTAAATGGTGTGTTGCTTGTATTTGCACGCATTTCTATAGCATGGTATGAAACTTTACCCATAAATACATTACCAATTGTCCCTCCATTTGGCTCTTGGAATGCTTCAGCTTCTGTTGTGTTGCTTTTTGTTACATTGCGAGCGTCGAAAATTTTTTCATTCATTGCAACTAAGACACCGCGTCCAACCGACAGATTGTTTGCCGCGACTGCAACTGCATTATATAAATTAAGTGGCCCATCAGAACTCATTGAGGTTGCAGGGCGCATTGCTCCAACTAAGACGATTGGTTTGCTTGTCTTTGTTACCAAATTAAGAAAATAAGCGGTCTCTTCCATTGTATCAGTTCCATGGGTAATTACGATTGCGTCAACACTTGGGTCATCAGCATATTTTTGCACTTGAACTGCTAATTTAATCCAATCATCTAGTGTTACATCGCCACTATCTTTGCTATAGACCTGTGTGTATTTGATATTTGCAAGATTTGATAAACCACTAACTGATGCAATGAGTTGTTCGGCAGTTAAACTACCAGCTTTATAGATGGTTGAAGTTTGTGATGATGCTGTGCCCGCAATTGTGCCACCCGTTGCCAATATTTCAATGGTTGGCTTTTTTGAGTTATCAGCAAAACTCATGCCTATTGATGTAGATAGTAATAAAGCAAATATTATTTTACGCATGGAAACGGCCTTTTAAAAATTAACTAAAAGATTATAACAAAATTTTTGTTAATTGTATCGAGATTATAAAGATTAATTTAGTGTTACTATGGTGCTTCTTGATATAATTAACAGTTAAGTAATCTTTTGTGCTATAGAAAGAATAATTGTGGAATTGGTTCGTTTAAATAAATACCTTAAGGATCAAGACATTTGCTCACGGCGTAAAGCAGATGAGTTTATTGCTAAAGGGTATGTAAAGGTTAATGGACAAGTAATTGAAGAGCTGGGTTTTAAATTAAACCCATTGATTGATAAAGTTGAGCTGTCGGCTGAGTTAGACCTTGAAAAGCAGCAATTTAGTTACATTGTGTTAAATAAGCCCAAAGGATACGTTTGTAGTAAAAATCGTGAAGATGGCAAACCTATTTTTGAATTGTTACCTGTGATTAAGGATTTAACTTATGCTGGGCGTTTGGATAAAGATAGCCATGGTTTGGTAATTTTATCGAATGATGGGAAATTCGTATATAAAGTATTTGGTGCAGAATTTGCCAAACAAAAAGAATATATTGTACGGGTAAATAAGCCTGTCACAGCAGAGTATTTACTCAAACAATCTAACGGTAGTATTGAACTCGATGGTAAACGGTTACGTCCAACTCAAGTTAAGCAAATTGGCGCACATGTTTATAAAATTACTTTAACTGAGGGCGTAAATCGTCAGTTGCGGCGTATGGCTGAGATTTGTGATTATCGGGTAGTTGATTTAAAGCGAATTCGAATTGATAATATTACAGATCGTGGTTTAGAAACTGGTGAATGGCGGCGTTTAACTGCGGATGAAATTAAACAGATTATGGCTAAGTAATCAATGCAAATTCCCCAAAAAGTTATTGATGAGGTAGCAGAACGCGCAGATATAGTTGATGTAATTGGTAAACATATCAAGATTAAGCGTTCTGGGCAAAATTATTTTGCCTGTTGTCCTTTTCATAATGAAAAATCTGCTTCATTTTCAATTAGCCCAGTCAAACAAATTTATCATTGCTTTGGTTGTGGTGAGTCGGGTAATTCGATCAGCTTTGTGATGAAGCATTTGGGTTTGGATTTTGTTTCAGCCGTGCGATCGTTGGCGGATCAATATGGTGTACAAATCCCAGTTGATGAGAGCTTGCCTAAAATAAGCAAGGAACAGGCTCAACGTCAGAAGCAGTATAAATTAGATATTCATCAGACTATGACTAGCGCTGTACAATTTTATCGGAAGCAATTAAGTAATTCGAGTTATGCTCAGCATTATTTGCAGCATCGCGGTCTTAATCCTAATATTATTAATCAATTTGAACTTGGATTTGCACCAAATAATTTTCAAAACTTACAACAAAATTTCAGTGATTATGTGAGTAATAAACTTTTAATTTCTTGCGGATTAGTTATTGAAAATGAAAATGGTAAACGTTACGATCGCTTTCGTGAACGAATTATGTTCCCGATTAAAAATGTCAAAGGTGAGGTAATTGGTTTTGGTGGTAGGATCGTCACCAAGGGTGAGCCAAAATATTTAAATTCACCAGAGACGGAGTTATTTAACAAATCTAAAGAATTATATGGTTTATTTGAAGCCAAAAAATCAATTCGTGATTTAAATCAAGTAATCGTGGTTGAAGGTTATATGGATGTAATTGCGTTGAATCAATATGGTTTAACCAATGTTGTTGCCACGATGGGAACTGCGGTTACTGAAGATCATATTAAAACTTTATTTAGGTTATGTGACAATATTTGTTATTCTTTTGATGGCGATAATGCAGGTAAAAAGGCTGCATGGCGAGCACTTGAACGCTCGATGAGTTTAGTTACTGATACTAAAGCCGTGAGCTTTTTATTTCTACCTAGTGAACATGATCCAGATAGTTATATCCGTGAGTTTGGGGTTGATGGATTTCAAATGCGGATTAAAAATAGTTCGCTTGGTTTAGTGACATTTTTGTTAAATCAGTTAGTTGCGGATGTGCAAATTAATAGTGACGAGGGTAAGGCACGCCTGATTAGTCTGGTGAAACCGTATATTGATCAAATTAAAGCAATTGCGTTGCAGGTTATTCTCAAAAAGCAATTGTCGAATATAGTTGATTTAGATCCAAGTGTAGTTGAAAGTATTTTAAATAATCGTACACGGTTTGCATTTTACAATCGTAAATTAAAAAATATTAATGACTCGTTTCAAAATCAAATTAAACGTGATCCACCTAATATTAACTCACTGAAAACTTTAGTGCATGCGTTATTTAATCAACCAAAGCTTGCTCGTGAATTTCCGATTCCAGAGCTTGATGAATTAGATAAAATGGACAGTCAAGTTATTGAGCTATTTCGATTGATTAATTATCTTGAATTACATTGTGATGAATTTGAAGATGTACAAATTAATGATTTAAGTCGTTATGTTAGTTTTGAGCAATTAAGTTTACAAGAGTTATATGTGTCTGTTGCTCATGAACGGCGTAATTTTACTAATTGCTTTACTTTGGATAATAACACTTATTGCGAAAAATTAAAAAGCGTAGTTAGTGGTAAAAAGCGCACTAGAATGAGAAAATTAGATTAAGAATTATTGGAGAAAAATTAGATGACGCCAAATGCAATGTTTATGCCAAAAAATGCACGGCAACTTTTAATTGCTGGACCAGTTGGTAGTTTAGATACCATGGAGTTAAGTCCCAAGGCTGAGATACGTGGGATTGCAATTGTTATTCATCCAGATCCAAAAGGTGGTGGTACTTATACGAATAAAATTGTTCAAACTATAGCTAAAATTTTGAATGGTAAAGGGTATTTATGTTATTGCCCAAATTTACGTGGAGTTGGATTAAGTGCTGGTGAACATGATTTCGGTAAGAGCGAAGTTGATGATGCTTTAGCAGTTTATAATTATGCAATTGTGCAATATCCAAACTTGCCAGTGGTTCTAGCGGGTTTTTCTTTTGGCACAGCGGTTGCATCTAATTTGGCGGCACAAGTTGAGCATCAGAAATTAATTTTAATTGGTCCCGCGGTTACGCGTTATTCTGTGTTAGTTCCAGATCGAAATAAAACTTTGGTAATTCATGGTCAGGAAGATGAAGTAATTCCTTTAAGTGCAATTTATGAGTGGGCTGAACAACATGATATTCCAGTTAGCGTATTTTTGAAAACTGGGCATTTTTTTCATGGTAAATTAGTTCAGTTACAAAATTATTTAACTCAAATAGTGAATGTTTAAGATGCAAGTTTGTCACATTACTTCAGTTCATCCACGTTATGATATTCGAATTTTTATTAAAGAATGTCAAGCTTTAGTTCGTGAACATCAGGTGAGTTTAATTGTTGCTGATTCGTTGGGTGATGAAGTAAACTCTGGCGTTAATATTTATGATGTTGGCAAAGTAGTTGGTGGTCGTTTAAAACGGATGCGTATCACGAGTCAAGCTATTTTACAGAAAGTGTGTGTGCTTAAACCACAGATAGTGCATTTTCATGATCCAGAATTAATTAGTATTGGACGTAAATTATCCAAGCTTGGTTATCGGGTAATTTATGATGTACATGAAGATGTACCCAAACAAATTATGAATAAGCATTGGATACCAAAATTATTGCGTCCACTTATTTCGCGCTATGTTGAGAATCAAGAGCGCAATGCTGCTAAAGAGTTTGCAGGAGTGATTTGTGCTACTGAAATTATTGCCAAGCGTTTTGCTACTTATAATTCCAGAAGTATCGCGATTCATAATTACCCAATTTTGGCAGAGTTAACACAATTAGAGTCAACTTGGCAAGATCGAAGCGATCATCTCTGTTATTTAGGTAGTATTTCTGAAACTCGTGGTATTTTGCCATTGGTGGATTCATTAGCAATCAGTGGATTAACATTAGATCTAGCTGGACCTTATAGTGGTGATATTGAAGGTAAGATTAATGGTAGCCGTGGTATTAAGCACGTTAGCTATCATGGGATTTTAAATCGTCAACAAGTTAGTCAATTGCTTGGCAAGGTAAAAATTGGTATGGTTACGTTATTGCCTACGCCAAGTTATTTGGAGTCTTTGCCAATTAAATTATTTGAATATATGTTAGCTGGGATTCCAGTGGTGACTTCAAATTTCCCATTATGGAATTCAATTGTAAAAGGTCATAATTGTGGGTTAATGGTTGATCCAATTGATTCACAATCTATTGCTGCAGCTTGCAAATGGTTGTTGGATAACCAAGAGCAAGCCAAGCAAATGGGCGAAAATGGTCGCCAAGCTGTGTTGAGTTATTATACTTGGGACAAAGAACAAGAGCGGTTGCTTGAGTTTTATCGTAAGTTAATTGTTTAATGTGATACATTCTTGTCAATTATTAATTAAGCTGCTTTTATAAGTATATAAAATTGTATTTAATGTTTGAGTTTTATATACTCAGAACCCGACTAGAATCTTTATTTAATAGTATTTATTTGTGGTGTATTGATTAATTCCTTCAATAATAAAAACATTGCTAAATACTTAATTGTAATTATGCTTTGTAACATCCACGGATGATTTTTGACAGCAAATAAGAAAAATCCTTGGCAAAAATTTGGTATCTCTAGTAAATAAAAATAACGCCAACTGACTTTATAATCCAGCAAGACTAAGCAGGGTAGTAAGTATAAGTTATATTGTGGTGAGTAAATTCGATCAGTTAAAAGAAATAGGATCATGACACAGCTTAATTTGCGTGCTAAAGTCCAATGTTGATTTTTGTGAATCAAATAGCCATAACTTAAAGTAAATAGGAGTAAGCTAACTTTCCCCGACCAATTTCCAATACCAAAATGTTCAAACATGACATAAATCAGCCAAGTCCATGATCCATCATGATTAGTTTTTGCAAAATTTTCTTGAATTTGCCATAGATATGGGTAAATCCAACGTCCCCAATCTGTAATCATGAAATTAATATTGCATGCTAACCAAATTAAAATAAAAATTATGATTAATTTTAATCGTTGTTTACCATGATTTTCAAGTAAAAAAACTGGTAGCAGAAAAATTGGAAAAACTTTAATTGCAGTACCAATTGCTAAACATAAAATTGCAAGTTGTGGCCTACGCTTTTGTTGTAAGTAGTAGCTGAGAATTATGCTCAAAATTGGAATTAAGTCAACGTTATATAGTGGGTAAAAAATAAAACTTGGTGCGAAGATCCAGCCACAGATAATTTGGTGTAGTTTAGCCCCAGATGCATATAGTAAGAGACTACAAAACACTCCTGCAATAGCAATGATAGATGAGATAATCATCATATAGTAGTCGTAATTATTTTGTATATTTGGTAGCTTGGCAATTGATTCGAAGATAAACTGCATTCCAGCTGGGTATTCAACTGGATAGTTAAAACCTTTACTTAAGTAATTATTCCAGCAATACCACAAATCACCAAAATAAGTGCTAAAAGAATTATAAAACCAATATAAATTATTTAAATTCATGCGGCTGAGGTATTGTGGAATTAAAACCGCAATCGTTAGCGTAGTTAAAATTATTATGGCTTTAATTGTACTTTTGTTTTGGTTGTAACAAGTTGATTTCATGACAATAAATTCCGGTCTAATTGATAAACAATATTAATATGGCAAAATAAATTCTAACTATGGCGGAAAATTATTTAGCTTATTTTTAATTTGGATTTAAGTTCTTGAATTTTTTGTATTAATTCAGATCGGTTTGATTCCGTCAAGCTAATATGCCCCATTTTACGTCTAGGCTTTGCGGTGTTTTTTCCATACCAATGAAATTTTGCTTCTGGATAAGAAGTTAGTAAAATTTGATTAGCATCAATTTGTGGGTCTAGCCATATATCGCCAAGTAAATTTAGCATTGCACCAGCTTGTTTTAGTTCTGTTGAACCCAGAGGTAGCCCGCAGATTGCACGCAATTGTTGTTCATATTGTGATGTTGTTGCTGCTTCAATTGTGATGTGTCCGGAGTTATGTGGACGCGGAGCAATTTCATTAACTAGTAACTGCTGATCGTGTGTGATAAAAAATTCAATAGTTAGTAATCCAACATAATTTAGTTGGTTAATCAAATTTACAGCTGCTGCATTTGCTTCTTGAATTAATTCAGGTGTAACTTGAGCAGGGATGTAGCTGACATCTAGAATTCCATTGCGATGCTGATTTTCAATTAATGGGAATGCTTGTACGCCATGGCAATTACGTGCGATAATAACTGAAACCTCTTTGGCTAATGTTACTTTTTTTTCTAGAATACATTCTCCTAAACCTAATTCTTGGTAAGCTAGTGCTAGATCAGTACGGTTATTAACTGTAATTTGCCCTTTGCCATCATAACCTAAGGTAGTTGTTTTTAAAATGGCTGGAAATAAATTACTGTCAATTAATTGACAATCTTCTAGTGAGTTAATTGCTGCAAAAGCTGCAGTTTTTAGCCCAATACTTTGAAAGAAAGTTTTTTCTTTAATTCGATTTTGTGCAATTGTGATTGCATCGGCACTAGGATAGACTGGTGTTGTTTGTGTAATTTGCTCAATGGCAGCAGCAGGAACATTTTCAAATTCGGTAGTTACGACGGCACACAATTCAGCTAATTGAAGTAAACCATCTAGATCATTATAGTTGCAACAAATTTGTTTGTCTGCAACGCGTGCGGCAGGGCAATTGGGGTCTGGTTCTAAGATTGCAACTTGGTAACCAAATTGTTTAGCAACTAATGCCAACATCATACCTAATTGTCCGCCACCTAAAATGCCTATCCATGCTGGTGGTAAAATCATTTTTTGTTGCATTAGTCAGTTAACTCCGGTAAATTCATGTTTAAAACCATTTCTGTTTGTTCATTGCGAAAGTCGTGTAATTTGTCTGCTAAGCTTGGATTGTAGCGTGCCATGATTTGAATTGCTAGTAAAGCGGCATTAGTTGCACCAGCTTCACCAATTGCCAGTGTTCCAACTGGAATACCCTTTGGCATTTGCACGATGGAGTACAATGAGTCTAAACCCTTAAGATACTTGGATGGAACAGGCACTCCCAGTACTGGCACAATAGTTTTTGCAGCAAGCATTCCTGGTAGATGCGCAGCTCCACCAGCTCCAGCAATGATTACTTTTAAGCCATGAGTTTCGGCAGCCTCTGCATATTCAAATAGTAAATTTGGCGTTCTATGTGCCGATACCACCAAGGTTTCATAATTAATCCCAAAATCACGTAATACTTTAGCTGCGTGCTGCATAACTTCCCAATCAGAAGTGCTGCCCATTACAACACCGACTTCAATCATTTTAAATCCTTTTTTGGTAAAATATAAATAAACGCGTAATTTTACCATTATGCAACTTATGGGAACCTATTTTTAAAATAATTTATTGAATTTATATGACTTTTATGGTGAATAACGTTTGAACCTAAAGTTGAATTTTGCTATAATACGGTTATTAATAGTGAGCTAAAAATGTTTTAATTTTAGCCGAAATTATATGTTTTGTCCTGATAATAATTAGAAAGTGAAATGAATTATGTTGAATTTAGATTTACAATTGACTTTATTGAAAACTTTACAAGCAACCTATGTTGATGAGAAGCGCATTGAGATTACTTCTAAACAATTTGAAGTTAATCAAGAATTATTTGTATTTAATTTGCTTTATTTGAAACGTGAGAAATTAATCGATTTATCTAGTTTAAGTACTCGTGCTGCAGTAGCAACATCTATCGATTCTGATGAGCCAGATACAGTGAAAGCTGCTGTTTCACAAGATGGGTTTACTTTGGCTCGTTGCCTGATAACACATGCAGGGATTAAAGCTTTGGCTACACATTTGGGTACTAAATTTATTCGTTCGACTGAGACTAATTAATTCTTTGTGAATTTAAAAAGCCGCACTTTGATGCGGCTTTTTAAATTTTGTTGTATCTTAAGCTTTCGGTAGTGTTACGCCAACTTGTCCCATATATTTACCGCTACGATCTTTATATGATGTTTCGCATTCTTCGTCTGACTCAAAGAATAAAACTTGGGCAACACCTTCATTTGCATAAATTTTAGCTGGTAATGGAGTTGTATTACTAAATTCGAGCGTTACATAGCCCTCCCATTCTGGTTCAAATGGTGTAACATTAACGATAATCCCACAGCGTGCATAAGTTGATTTACCTAAGCAAACAGTTAAGACACTGCGTGGAATTTTAAAATATTCTACAGTACGGGCTAGGGCGAATGAATTTGGCGGAATAATACATGAGTCACCAGTAACTTCAACAAAATTTTTTGGGTTGAAGTTTTTAGGGTCAACTATTGTACTGTTAATATTTGTGAAAATTTTGAATTCATTCGCACAGCGGATATCATAGCCATAGCTTGATGTACCAAATGAAATTACTTTTTCTCCAGCAACTTCTTTAACTTGATTTGGCTCAAACGGAGAAATCATTCCGTGGTCTTGAGACATTTTGCGTATCCATTTATCTGATTTAATTGACATAGTGTTCTCTTATTTAAAAACTATTTCGATAAGTTGTCCAGGTTTTATACCAAGCTTTGGATTACAGCTATTGTTATTTAATAGCGTACCAATATTTAAATCACCTTGATTTTTTTCTAAGGAAGCATAGTCAGGATAAATCGCCTGCCAAGAAATTTGACAAGTTGTTCCATCATTGCTATATATACCCGTTATTATATAATCTTGCTTAATAATTGGTGCGGAATTAAGACCACTTAAAACTGTTTGACTAACTCTGAATGCTGCGGTATTGACGATTTTAGTCTGGCTTGGGTTTGGTACATCCATTGGAACCAAGTTTACTGCGTAGATAATTGTGCCTGAAGTTGCTTGACTCAAATTATGGCTAATTTTATTTGGTGTTGGCGGCGGCGGAGCCTGAAATAGACCACAAGCAGTTAAATTTACAGCGAAAGCTGTAATAAAAATAATTTTAAGATAGTCTTTATTCATTGTGTATTAATCGCGATATTTAAAAGTATTTGAAAAAGTCGCATAAGATTAGTTCTTAGCTTAGATTATCATTTTAAATTCATTTGTCGTCTGAGATTTTATATGTAATAAAATTAATTATTTTTAATCGAGCACTTATACGACAATGAATTAATACCGAATTTTAACATAAAACTATAAATTAGGTAGAATAACCAGTTTGAATAAGCATGTTGTGTGGGTTTTACAGATAGTTTATATAAAAATACCGCCACACATGGGCAGTATTTTTATGAGTTTGAAATGAATAAGTAAATAACTTAATTATCGATAAACGATAGACATTAAGCAATAAAGTTATTCATCCGTTTGACAAAACCAACAGGATCATCTAATTGAATTCCTTCGGTCAATTGAGCTTGTTCAAAAATAACTAAGCTTAAGGCATCAGTTTGATTTTGATCAATACTAGACTCCAGTTTACTAATTAATTTATGTTTTAAATTAATTTCAAGAGTTGGTTGGTTAGCTGGCATTTCTTGACCAGCTTGACGCATTAAGCGTTCCATCTGCATACTCATTGCATTATTATCCACAACTAAACACGCAGGAGAATCAACTAAACGAGTAGTAACCACGACATCCTTAACTTTTCCAGTCAACGCCGTTTTAATTTTTTCTAAAATTGGTTTAGCTTGCTCGTCTTGTTGTTTAATTTCTTCTTCGCTTGGTTTTTCATCATCTAGTTTACCTAGATCCAATTTACCTTTAGCTACTGATACCAATGATTTGCCATCAAATTCAAATAAGTGACTCGCAACCCATTCATCAACGCGATCTGTCAACAAGATAACCTCGATGCCTTTTTGTTTGAAGACTTCTAAGTGTGGGCTGTTTTTTGCGCTATTGAAATTTTCTGCTGTAATGTAATAGATTTTATCTTGGCCATCTTTCATACGAGCAACATAGTCTTCAAGACTAACGTTTTTTGTGTCACCTGAGTTATGAGTAGAGGCAAAGCGGCATAATTTAGCAACGCGCTCTTTATTTGCGTGATCTTCGATAACACCTTCTTTAATTACTGGGCCAAACTCCGTCCACAATTCCAAGTATTTTTCAGGTTCATTTTTAGCAATATCTTCCAAAAGACCTAAAACTTTTTTAGTTGAACCAGAGCGAATTGCATCAATATCACGTGAAGATTGTAAAATTTCACGAGATACATTTAAAGATAAATCTTGTGAGTCAATTACACCACGAACAAAGCGTAAGTAGTTAGGCAATAATTTCTCTGCATCATCCATGATGAATACACGCTTAACGTATAATTTAATTCCATAACGACGATTTGCATCGTATAAATCAAATGGAGCTTTGCTTGGAATATATAACAATTGAGTATATTCTTGAGCACCTTCAACACGTGAATGAATCCATTTCATTGGCTCGTGGTAATCATGGGAAATATGCTTGTAGAACTCTTTGTATTCTTCTTCAGTAACTTCATTTTTACTGCGTGCCCATAGTGCATTTGCTTTATTAACTGTTTCAAGTTCAGTAGTAATGATGTCATTGCCATCTTTATCTTTTTCTGGTGCTTTGTGCATTTTGATCGGGTAATTAATGTGATCAGAATATTTGCGGATAATATTACGTAATCCCCAATCAGATAATAAATCATCATTACCATCTTTTAAATGTAATACGATTGTCGTTCCATTACCATCTAATTTAGTTTCGGTTTCAATGCTAAACTCACCACTACCATCAGAAATCCATTTAACGGCTTGAGAGGTAGTTTCACCTGCTTTAAGAGTAAGTAGTTCAACTTTGTCTGCAACAATGAATGCAGAATAGAAACCAACCCCGAACTGACCAATTAAATTAGCATCTTTTTTAGCATCACCAGATAAGTTTTCTAAGAATGATTTTGTACCTGATTTAGCAATAGTTCCAATGTTTTCGATAACTTCATCATAAGTCATACCAACACCATTATCACTAACTGTAATAGTTTTAGCATCTTTATCAAAACTAATTTCTACCGCCAATTCTGCGCCTTTATTAAGTTCAGGTTGACTAACTTGTAAAAATCTAAATTTATCAATTGCATCTGATGCATTGGATACTAGTTCGCGTAAGAAAATTTCTTTATCTGAATATAATGAATGAATCATTAAATTTAAAAGTTGTTTAATTTCAGTTTGAAATGACATAGTTTGTTTATTAGACATCGAGTATGACCTTTAATAAAATTGAGAATAATTAGTATCTGGGAGCAATTTGATTAATTTCAAGAGATATTTTTGGAAAATAAAATTATTAGAGCTTGAAGATGATAAAGATATTTATGATTTAAGTCTGCTGAGTCTTTAGTAAATGCGTGCTTTGGATAGTTTGAACGGATAAGAAATTATGTTTAATAAAAAAGTCAGCATATATAACTATACTGACTTTAGCATTGAAAATGTCTAGATGTTAAATAAATGCTTTGCCATGATCTAAACTTGGTAAGTTTAAATGACTAGCAATTGTTTGCCCAATATCAGCAAAAGTATCACGAATGCCAATATTTAATTCTTTGCCTTGATAGTAACCATAAACTGGAATGTGTTCACGTGTATGATCAGAGCCATGCCATGTTGGATCACAACCATGATCAGCGGTAAATAATAAAATATCTTCAGGATTTAAGCTTGCGATAATTTCTGGAATGCGCGTATCAAAGTATTCTAAAGCTTCTTTATAGCCAACTACATCACGGCGATGACCAAAGTTCATATCAAAATCAACCAAATTAGTCATAATATAAGTTGGCTTATCTGACACATGTGTTTTGATTGCGGTGATAGTTGTATCAGTTAATTCAGGTAGACCACTAGCCTTAATTTCAACCGTTGTGCCTTGATGAGCATAAATATCACCAATTTTACCAATTGCGACCATTTCGCCACCATGTTCTTTGCACACATCCAAAATCGTTGGTGCACTAGGTAGTAATGAATAATCTTTACGATTCTTTGTCCGTGCATAGTTAGTTGGGTGGTTACCATTAAATGGGCGTGCAATTACACGAGCAATATTATATGGTTCTAATTCTTCACGAGTAATTTGGCATAATTTATATAAATTATCTAAACCAAAGCTTCCTTCATGACAGGCAATTTGAAAAACTGAATCTGCTGAAGTATAAAATATTGGTTTGCCTGTTTTGATGTGTTCGTCCCCATGTTGCTCAATAATTGTTGTTCCTGAAGCATGACAATTACCTAGATATCCTGGAATTCCTGCTCGTGCAACAATTTTGTCTAACAGTTCTTGTGGAAAGCTATTTTGATGTTCAGTGAAATATCCCCAATCAAAAGTTACAGGGCAACCACCAATTTCCCAGTGACCACTAGTTGTGTCTTTGCCTGAGCTTTTTTCGCGTGCAGCACCATAAAATCCATTTACGGTATAATCATCATTATCGGCAAATAATTTTTTACCGTTTACCTCTTGGTAGGCTTTACCCAAACCTAGTTTTAACATATTTGGAATTTTGAAGCCAAGATTATTTTCATGCGCATGCTGATCAATGTGACCTAAAGTATTGCTACCAACATCACCAAAATTTCCTGCATCAGGTAATTCACCAACGCCAAATGAATCTAAAACCATTACAATTACACGTTTTTGCATAATAACATTCTCCATTAATTTATTAGTATACTGTTTTATCGACAATACTTTCACGCCCGTTAAGTACATTTAGGACATCGCCTAACAGACTTGATGCTCCAAAACGGAAAGTATTAGCATTAACCCAGTTAGCTCCCATGATTTTAGCTGTTAGATCTAAATATTCTTTGGCTTCTGCGACTGAACGCACGCCACCAGCTGCCTTAAATGCGCATTTACCACCAGCTTTTTTAATTGAATTAAGCATAACTTCAGTTGCTTCCAAGGTTGCATTAACTGCTACTTTACCAGTTGAAGTTTTAATAAAGTCTGCACCATTAGCGATACAAATATCGCTAGCCTGTTCAATTAGTTTTGGATTACTCAATACTCCGCTCTCGATGATGACTTTAAGCGTTTTGGTGCCACAAATTTGTTTTGCACGTTTAACCATTTCAGCACCGATTTGATCGTTGCCAGCAATTAATGCTTGATATGGAAAAACTATATCCACTTCATCGGCACCTAAATCAATTGCTTCTTGAGTTTCACGTAATGCTAATTCAAGATCAGCTCCGCCATGTGGGAAATTAGTCACGGTGGCGATTTTCACATTTAGCTTATTTTCTGCAAAGTATTGCTTTGCTGCTGGAATAAATTGACGGAAAATACAAATGGCTGGCACTGAACCAAAGTCAGTTTTGGCTTTTTTACATAATTCAATAACAGTTTCATTCGTATCGTTGTCATTGAGAGTTGTTAAATCAATTAAGCCAAGTGTTTGCTGGGCTACTGCGGTTAATGACATATGTTATTCTCCATTAAAAATTAAGGGGCTAGACAATCAAAGCGGATTATTTCTAACCAATTTTAATATTAT
>ERZ650308.226-NODE-226-length-31030-cov-4.413882_pt1 | contig 31030 bp, 41 predicted proteins | sample MGYA00376244_ERZ650308 | MGnify/ENA primary metagenome ERZ650308 (study PRJEB26733, sample SAMN07839295) | wastewater metagenome | biome: small river; feature: stream; material: water | place: USA: North Carolina | collected 2016-04-26 ... | reverse complement strand
AGGAACTTAAATGTTCGCATTTTTCAAAAAACTATTCGGGGCCAAGCCAGCAGAAGTAACTGCGGAAGCACCGTACAAAGTGGAAGCAACCACACCAACAGTAACTGAAGTAGTTAACAGCCAACCAGTTGTTAAAGAAACTGCACCTACTGTATCCGAAGCTAAAGCTCCTGCTAAAAAGCCAGCTGCTAAAAAGCCAGCTGCTAAAGCACCAGCAAAAGCAGCTAAACCAGCTACTAAAGCTCCGGCAAAGAAAGGCCCTAAGAAAGCCAAGTAATTGAACTTGCATAGAAAAAGGGCCCTAAAGGCCCTTTTCTTTTGAGTAAAGTTAATTACTTTTTAGGAGCAACAAACTTGTCTAGCAATTGCTTACCGATCTCGCTTTGTGCAAGACCTTCAAGTGCTGCACCTACGTTGCTACCACCTTGCGATGTAAACAACTCACCAAGTGAACTAATGCCACCTGTTACAGTACCGGAGTTAGCAATGACCTTGATGTCAGCTTTGTCCAATGCACGAGCTTGTTCAACACCAATTGCTTGATTAGCCTCAACTTGACGGATTGTGATAAGGTATTGCTGGTAGCTTTGGTTCTCACCAATTTCCTTAGCAAGTACAATCTGTGCCTCGACTGGAGCAAGTTGCAACAACTTTTCAGCTTCGGCTTTGGCTTGACCGTTAACTAGCACAGCTTCAGCAGCACGTTTTTCAGCTTCGAGATTACCTTCAGCAATCAACGTAGTCTTTTGCTTTTGACCTTCAGCACTAATAACGTCAGTTTGCTTACGTTCTTCAGCTTGAACAATATTAACGTCTTTGGCAATTTCAGCAGCCTTAACGTTTTCAACACGGGCAACTTCCATTTGCTTTTCGGTAGTTACTTTCTTTTGTTCTGTAATTTCTTGCTGTGACTTTTCATTAGCAATACCAACAGCCTTGTCTTTTTCAGCAGTTTTAATACCCACTTGTTGTTGAGCCAACTGTTTATTAATTTCCACTTCACGTTGAGCATCAATTTCAGCGTTTTGTGCGGCCTTCTTGTTAGCAGCAACAACAATTCGTGATTCCTTTTCAATCTCGGACTTTTTCTTTTCCATGATGTTTTGGATAACTTGCGACTCGCGGCTGTCACGAATGTCCATAAGCTCAATGTTCTTTACAGTAGTAACACCCCAAGCCTTAAGCTGTTCGTTTACTTCTTTAGTAAAGGCATCGCCAAACTCACTACGACCTTGCATAATTTCTTCAATTGTTTTACTAGCAAGGATAGTACGTGCTGCACCTTGCAGAATTGAAGTAAGCTGACCACTAAGTTCTTGAAAACTAAACACACGTTGAGCTGCAATGTTTGAATTCTCAATGCGGAAGAATGCTTCCAAATCCAGCACAAAGGGCAAGCGACCGTTATCGTATGCTTCGTAGTCTTTCAAACGCAAGCTGAACACAGACACAGGCAGCTTGATAACTTGAATACCGATCACAGGAATCCAAGCTGGCCACTCGTAATAAGTATTGCCGTCTGGTTGATCTTTACCAAACGACACAGTCTTGCTAGCTGACTGGATGATGTGTACTTCGTTTGTGCTTACAACACGACGAAGATTGACAATCCAAAATGCAAAGAACAGCACAAAGACAGTAAACACCGTCATAATAACTGTTGGGATAATTGCGATTTCCATTTTTAACTCTTTCTAAAGTTGTTTAAGAAGTATGAATTGTACAGTCAGTTGATGCACTTGTCAACTGTTTTGATAGTTTAATGCTAGCTAAGTTCTTAGCCTTGCTTTCGCACATGATGTCGAACTGATCGTTGAAGCCTAAAGCCCACTCGTTAACTGCATCATTCCAGTAGAAGTTGGAGTGTGCCCGCAGCTTTTGTTTCTTGTGTCCAGTGTTTAGGAGGGTCTGAAGATCGGGACGTTGGTTTGTGGAATGACCGACGAGTACATCTTCGCGAGAAACACTGTAGTGGCAAGTAGGACGCAGACCGCGCCAAGAATCAACAACCCGTTTAACACGGTCGTCATTAGGGTCGATATACTCGCCCGAGTTAATCCAGTGATGGTGTATGTCAAGTACAATCGGAACGAGATCAGCAAGTTCCAAGCAGGTTTCGAGATTGTGTGTAATTTCTTCATTTTCGATAGTGAGTGTGTTACGTGCTTCGGGACTTAAACGATCATAAGCACGGCGAATACCATCAGGGCCTTGACGACCGCTAATGTGTACATTAATTTTAAAATCCTGGAATGTTTGTCCGTAGCCCATCCAGCGAGCCATATCTGTGTGATACTCAAATTCTTCGATACTGCGATCTACAATACCTTGGTTATCAGATGCCAGCACGACAAACTGGCCAGGGTGCATAGAAAGCCGTACATTATTCGAACGAGCCAAATCTCCGATGCGTTTAAATTCTCTTTCGCAATAGGCTCGTACATCGCTAAGCCGCCAAAAGAAGCTCCAATCAGTGTGAGTGTATACAGGGAGTATATCGCTGCTGAGTCGTACCATTCTAAGATTTTCATCTAATCCACTTACCTTTTCCACCAGCTTGCGTGTAGCTTCGATGTTACCTTTCATAAGGTCCCACAGCTTTTCTTCCGCAATTTGCTGGCTTTGTCTATTTAACCAGGCCACAGTTGTGGAGCCGGTGTTATAGATTTTGGCAGGATCTGTAGATTTAATACCGTCTACTTGACTAGCATCGTCAATCCACTTACAGGCAAAGCCTAATTTTTTATGCACTTTTGATAACCTTAAAGAGAGTGTAGTAACTGTTGCGACATTGGACCAGCGCCCATTGTAAACGCTTCGCTGGCATTGTGTCAACCAGATCGTAAACATCGGGGTATTCGCTAGGCGGTGAATACATCATAACAAACATTCTGCGTTGCTGATCGTCGAGTAACGATAGAATACGTTTGATTTCAGTCCGCCGTTGTTTGGGAGTTAATCCGTCACTCATCTTTGATTTCTTTCTTGTTATCAAAAATTTGTAAGAATTTATTACCGTCAGTGTGCGTATCTACTACAACCATAGTATATTCTTCACCGCGATAAACCCACTTAGGCAGGAAACGCTGTGTGTAGATTTCGTTTGTGTAATAGTTACCAGACTCGGTCTCGAGTTCTTCAAGGGTGTCGGCAAACTGAACTTCGTCGCCACTGCCTTCGCCAGTAAGGCGCCAGTGATACATTGTAGCATCGTCTAGTGGAATAGCGACCCAATCTTCGACGTACCCGAAGTAGTCGAAGAGTTCTTGTTGGGATTGTTTGTATTGTTTGAGCAGGTTCATAATGATGCTAGTATAGCACCATTATTTCCAGTTGTCAACTACAAACTTATCTTGTACATCTTGCGGTTTAGGATCGCCGTGGAATACAGTTACGCAACAATCAGGATGTACTTCTACAGAATTGTCAATGTTTTTAAATTGACGTTTTCCATTGATCATTGTGAGTTCTGATTTATCGCGAACTTCCCACTTGTAACTTTGAATCCATTCCTTAGGCCAAAATTTCATATGGTCCTTGCATAGCTTCCATATCCAATCCTGGTCTCCGGGTAATCGCATTGCTTCTGCTGGATTCTCTTTAAATTGATCCCATACTTTATTTTCAGTACGATGATTCCATGCCATTACGCTACTGTTCATTGAATCCCAATTAACATAAAACGTTCTGTTGAAATCGTGAATACCTACTGATGCATCGGGTAAGTATTGAGCTAATTTATCTATGTTGTTGTGAATAACAACGTCTAGATCAAAATACAAGATTCTTCCGGACAGTAGTAGCTCTGGATCAAACATATGAACCTTGTGCCACCAACCTTTTACATATCTTGCATTAGGTTGAACAATGCTTCTAACTCCCTCGATAGGGTGTTGGTCGTCTGTAAGGCAAACAAATTCATAGGGGACGGTAAGATGTCGACTGACCATGTTTCGTAGTCGTTCAACATATTCTCGCCCGTATCTATTTCCAAACCTTACGCAAATAACGGTAATTTTAGAATCTAATTCCATTATTCAAACAAGTCTTCGTTCCATTCACGGTGGCCTTCGCGGAATGCCATGTTACTTTGTGTTTCGCGAACTTCAACACGATAGCACCACAAACGCTTGGCTTCGCCTTCACCCCAGTAATCCGGAATGTAAACACCGTTGACGTATTTGTAAAGAGCGTCGGCAAGACTTTCGCAACCTAGTTTAGGAAGGATAGTTAATTTAGCGATACCACGTGCTTCCATTTCTTTGTAAAGATCTAGGTGTGGATCATCAGATGCAACTAATAAGGTGTGATCGAATTGACTTTCTAGTAATGCTTTGAGTTCTTTCAATCCGCCGTAGTCAGCAGCCCAGTTACGTGCATCTAAATCGTTTGTACCAAAGTAAAATTTCATACTAAACGAATATCCGTGGATTGTGTTGCAATGAGTATCAGACTTCCACTGACGATATGCGCAAGGAAAAGCATCGTGATATTCCTTGGTACTTGTATATTTGTATTGAATCGGTTCCATTATATTCCTACTGTTACGTTACACTTTCTAGTTTCTTCGATGTTGACGTGTACTAATCTAACACCTGTTCCTGCTAATTGTTTTGGGCCTACTACGTCTATAAGATATTGCCCCATATTTTCAGCTGTAGGATTAAAGTTTACTACAACTGTACCTTCGGGATCAAGGCTTTTAAGAGTTTCGGCAAACGGATCATTCTCCCATACTAGAAACTTATGATCCCATTCTTCTTCTAGCCAATAGCACAGATATGTTTTAATTGCCGAGAAGTCCATAACACGCCCGACAGAGTCTAGCTCGTCTGCTTCTACTGTTAAATGGATTCTATAATTGTGTCCGTGTAAGTGGGCACATTTTGATTCGTGACCGTAAACACGATGACCTGTTGAAAAGTCGTGATAGCGAGTTGCTGTGATTTTTGCCATTGTATTCTCCTTAGAATTTCAATGACACGCAGAATTTATATAGCGGGGTGAATGTCTAAGACCGCAGTGTACAAATTACTATTATACAGAATAATATTTATAGTTGCAAGGGAATAGGCTGAAATTTTACATTATTATATTGCCATTCCTTGGGCATAATCCAATCATTGGTATTAATGACAGTAAATGTAATATCTGGGTTATAGCTGAATATCTTTCCTATCTGATATATCCAGTAGCTTGGATCAACAGCAGTGGAGTCGTCTTTAGAATAGTTTGAGGTGTTTTTGTAAACGTTGTTTACACGAGTGTTTGTGCTGTATAGGTCGAAGCCCATTATAAACACTTCTTTGCTAAGTGTAGCGGCTAGCAATATCGCATAGCATCCACTGCCCCAATTGTCGGGCTTGTCTTGTTTTTCTGTTCCTTGATACGGCAGGTCAGGAACGTATCGAACATTTTTGTTCTTCTTAATCTTTCGGAAGTAGTTAAACCAAGAATCTCTAACGTATATTAGTGTATCTTGTGTATTGGGATTATCAGTTGCCTCGTCAGCCATTCTTCTATCGCAACACACTAAGTGATCTACAGTAGTATCTCGGTGTATAGCATTACATCCTACTAACGTAAAATCATTTCTCAACGGAGGTATGTCAATATCTTTACGACTTTCTCCGTTGCCTATAACTAATACCGGTGTCACTTTATTTCGCCGAACGGATTCCAAATGCCTGGGTTACCAGCTTGTGTACAAATCCAACCAACATAGTGTCTTTGTTGTGGATTTGAATTCCATACAATGTCGCCTTCATTAAACGAGCCCCCGTCTGGAGGAGCAATTCCTGACAAGTGAATCTTGTCATTAAATTTAATAGCACCATTTACATGAAGTTTAGCTCTTGGATCTGGAGTATTTACATCCACACCTAGCGTACCTTGTACTAGAACCTTGATAGGTCCAAAGTTTCTATTTCCTAATTCAATGTTACCATCTGCACCAATAGTAACACGTACTGTATTGTCTGTAACTAATTCAACGTCTGCACTGTTAAATGTTCCTATGCCAGCCTTAGTAAAATCATTAGCGCCAAGTACAATCTCAACACCTTGATCACAAATGCTAACAGCAGCATTTGGTTGGTCGGTACCGAATCCAAATCTATCGGTTACTGAATCATAGAATAGGAACTGATTAATGCTCACGCTTCCGTCTACAATTAAACCTTTTAAGCGACCAACTTCTCTTAGATTACTTTTTGTAATAGTCGGACCTAGTTCTAACTCGTCAATGACCTTGATGTTATTAACACTGAGTTGTTTCCCTTTGCCTAGGTCAATACTTTCGCTAGAGAAAAACTTGTCATCGTTATATATGAACTGCTTAGTGTGTTGTCCTTTACTTGCCCATAGAAATCCCTTACCGGAAATCTCACCGTTAAACTTAATAAAGGACACATCGTCAGATGTGCTAGATTCGTTTAACACATCTCTAAGAGCAGTAACTAATGATTCAAATTTGTCAGACATAATTATTGATTTCCAATTTTCCCAAATGGTTCCCATAGACCGGGACTACCTGCTTGGACACAAATCCAGCCTGCATAAGAACCTAATCTAGGTTCAATGTTCCAAACAATATCGCCGGGGTTATATGATCCTGCGGTAGGAACTGATTTATCGTACTTCTGTAGTCTACCGTTGAATTTAATAGAACCACTAACGTGTAGATCAACTTCTGGATCGGGAGTATTTACACGAACAGCTAATTTGCCGTGGATAGAAACTTGTACAGGCGGTGCCTTAGTATTACCTAATAGGATATTGCCGCCAGATCCAATGTTAACTCTTGAAATGTTATCAGTTACGATATCAAGAGCATGGCTGGCAAAAGTTCCGATCATTCCTCGTGTACTGTCTTTAGTACCGATTAACATTTCGACATTGTCTTCAACAACGCTGAATGCAGCATTTGGTTCTTCAGTACCTAGTCCTAGTCTATCAGCTGTAGCGTTATAATACAAGTATCCGTTGATGCTCATACTTCCGTCGACAATAAGACCTTTTAATCTACCTACTTCGCGAAGATTACTCTTTGTAATAGTTGGACCAAGTTCTTTATCATCAAGGACTTTAATGTTGTTGATACTTAGGTACTTGTCTTTATCTAGGTCAATATTCTCACTAGAGAACAATCTATCAGGACCACTGTTATAAACAAACTGCTTAGTGTATCCGTTACCTACCCATAGTAATCCTTGACCGTAAAGCTCATCACCTGTAAATTTAATAGGCTCGTTCTTTTCAAACTTGATGTCTGCTTTAAGTTCTTTAACTTCGAGAACATCTACTACAACCTTTCCTGCTGTAACTAAAGGACTTTTGATTTCGTCTTCTACGTTGAGAGTGCCGTTTACTCTTGTAACAGTTATACCACCGTTGGTAATAACTAATTGTTCTTTTGATGCCTTATCTGTAATACCACTGGATGCAAACTCTAAGATTTTGCCACCTAGAATATGTTCACCTGTAAGAGATCGGTAAGGGATCTTGCTTACAAAGGTCATAGGGTCGTTTAAAAAAGCATTTGTGTCCTGGGCTTCTAAAGCATCGCCTAGAGCAGCAAGGACTTGTTTAACGGAGGTAGATTTGTTCATAGTAATGTATTTATCAGCCAAAGAAAAAGCGGGCCAAGCCCGCTTTTATGGTGTACATTTACTAGGTTATTGTACCTTTAACAGGACAATTTCTTCGTTAATTCTACCGTTTAGTTTGATATCTACTGCTTTAATATCGTCTAAGAATTTGCGTAGCTGTACTTTACCGCAGGCTTTGAACTCTTTTAGCTGTTCTTCGGGCTTGCGTAATGTCTTTTGCACACTCTTAAACTCGTCAAAACCAGTAATGCTTGTGCCCTTAATGCCTAGATCGTTAAACTCCGAAGCAACATACTTGCCTAACTTTCTGGATTTAACGTTATAGACCCAAAGTTCTTTAGCACCGATAATGTCTACAGGGTTAATTGAAACTATCTTAGCTTGTTCATTGCTCTTAGCATACTTGAGTTTAGCTACCAGCTTTTCTTTAGGTACAGATTTCTTAGCACGTGGTGCTCTGTTAACCTTAGCTTCCTGCGCCAGCATATCGCAAGCACTGATAATCTCTTGATAAAAGATAGTGATCTTCTTTAAGTTTGCCTTGCTAATGTGACTATACGCTTCTTTAAGCTGCTCATCCTTGGTACCGTTGGCCTCGATAAGCTCGTTAAGAGTTCGTTCGTAAAACCCTTTAATAATGCGAGCATGTGCGGCCTTTACTTCTTTACCTTTAAGCAAGTTCAACATCTTGAATGCTTTTGGCTCAAATGTTTCGGGATCATCGTGGAAAGCCTCAATGGCATCCTCAATTTCCTCAGTCATACGAAATGCTGCCTCTTTAACTCTTTCCTGGATAGTAGGAGTGTAGACTGCTGGCTTTGCATCTTCAATTGCTTTTAACTCGTCTTCATCAAGGTCGTTCTTACCTTCAGCAATGACTGTAGCAATCTGTCCACGAAGCCAATCTGCCGTGCTTCGGCCTTCGTTGAAGTCATCTCGTTGAGCAGGCATTCCGCGAAGTAAGCAACTAGCAATAGAACCCATTGTTGTGTTACAGCGATTGTCTTTGGTCTTTTTAAATGCCGCGATATCTTCTTTAGAGTACTCGGCACTTGCCATCCACTTTAGCACAGCAGGCTTCATATCCTTGCCGCTAAATTCTAGGCGATAATATTCCATAGCACCGTGCCAGTGTCTTAGAAACTTTGCTCCATCCATTGAGTCAACATTGTCCCACACAGGGCTGTAGTCTTTAACTGCCCTGTTGCGATGTGCAATTACTTGTTTCTTAGTAACTCTGGTTTTCTTTGCTGGTTCTTTAGTTGCCATTATTCTTCTTCTGCCTCATAACGTTCTACTTCAATTAAATCACCTTCCTCAGTTTCCTTAAGGACGATGCCTGCGTAATATCCATCTAATACGGCCTGCTCTGCTAGCTTACTGGCTTCTGTAGGACTAGCAGTAGTTTCAACAAGTGTTTGGTGACCGTCTAAATGTTCGGCCCATACTTCATATAAAGTGTAACTCATTCTTCGATATCGTCTAGGACTACCCATCCTAGCTTTTTTAGATCCTCTTTAATTTCATCTGTAACAAAACCTTCTCCTACATAGGCAAAGCTTTCTTTAACCTGTGCCTGCTCTTCGTCAGGCAAGTTGTTAAACTCTTCCGGAGTCAAAGTATGTGTGTTCCTAATTCCGGAACAATACCAATCTATGTAGTCGCCTTTTTGTTGCATATCTGCAATAATACCACCGGCGTGTCTCCAAGAGCAAGACCAACGTTGCCCTTTTAAGATAGGCATAACGTCCAATTGCTGAAATTCTCTATTACACATTGCAGCATACAGGTTTTGAGCATACAGATTAGATTCTCGAACTTTTTCTAGTATCCAATCAGTACTTAGCAAATCGTACTCAAGATTGTTCTTTTGCCATTCTGGATCGTCCATCCGATTAAGTTCTTCGGTGTTCCACTCTCCGTAAAAGTCTAGCATCGCCTGAGCTGCTTCCCTCGCTTCTTCACTAAGCGTAGGATCATTTACCTTTTCGAGGTAAGACTTTGATTGAAACGTATTACGGTCTGGGCTTTTGCTGATATTAGACATTTGGATCTTCGCTAAGTCCGCGCCACATAACAACATTTTTGGTATCCCACTTCTTGCCATCCCATGTTGCGGATTGTATATTGGATGCAAACGGCCACATTACTTCCACTTCTGTTTCAAGGGTTTGATATGCACCGTTACGAACAGGGTTGATGCTTGCAGGATACCAATCGGTATACGCAGATTTTTCTTCTTCGATTTCTCGAATAACTTCTAGTTTTTCTTCTAAGGTCATTATTGGTACTCCTACTGCTGGCATATCTTCTTCCGGCTCGCCAAGGAACTCCTCGCCGGTATCTTCATTGGTTAGGCACAATGGTCCGTGGTAGTAATACTCGGTATCGTCTTGAGACCAGCCTAGTGCTTCAACACCTTCGTAACTATCTTCTTCCCATGCTATTTCAAACTCTTCAAGCTCGGCATCACCGACACCACGTTCTGCTTGTATGTCAATCCAGCAACCATCAATCATGTCCCACATTTCCCAATCGCCGTCGAGTTCGTACCCGTCATCGTTTTTTAACTCAGCAGTTGACATTGGGCAAACATCGGATTCGATTTTAAAAGTAGCCCATCGAAAGCCTTGCTCAATAGTAATAACTTTGCCATCTTTATAGAAGAACATCTTCTCGATAGCAGATTTTTTATACTGCGGTGATAATGTCCAGGTTGTCATTATTTCTTCTCCCTGAAGGTTTTAACATCTTTGATTGCTGATTTTAATGTTTCTGAGTAATTAAGAGCTTGCTGTTCACTCATTGTGATAGTACTTTGTGCGGTAACTGCACCAGTAGTCCACAGTTCCCAGGTGACCTTAACTCTTCTTACTAACCCGTTGACTAGGTCTTTAACAAACCAATCTAGTTCCTGTAGCCAGGGATTGTCAATGTCGTAACGCTTGTTAAAGGTCTCAGTCCAGTAATCAGTCTTAACTGTAATAAACAGGTGTGCATTAACACCAACATCGTCCGCTTCTACTTCGAAGTTATGATCGTGATATTCTTGCCCGCATCCGCAGGTTACTTGATAGAATTTACTATCACCGTAGTCACCGCGTTTTAGTATACCTTCAGCAGGAGTTTCTACTTTCATTGTAAAGTTCTCTTGTCTTGTGCATCGAGCTGGTTAAGGATCTCGAAATCTTCGTCTTCGAGATCTTCAAAATCTAGAGGTTGTGCTAACTGCTGTGCTTCGCCGCTGGCAAACATTTCTTTGATCTGATTAATGAGATCGTCGAGCTCTTCCTGAGTTCCTTCAAAATGGTCAAAGCAACCGGGGGCAAACTCAAGTTTTAAGTTCTTGAATTCTTCAGGAGACATATCTTTAATTTTATCTTCGTTACTCATTTTAAGGCCTTTTGTTGATGTCGGTATTCTCGCTTGAGCCAGTACTTATACCGATCCCAATATTGTTTTATTGTATAGGGATTTTCTCGATATGTTAAGTGTTCTTCGCAGTTATCAATCCAAATGTGGAGAACCCACATCCTGAATCGGCTGTTCCGGTCTTCCTGGGCAATATTCACAGGTAGGGTCATCGCATTTATCCTCTAGCCATTTGTTACACAGCTTACAATAATAAGCATCGTACTCTTCTGAGTACAATTTGTTTTCTTCGCAGTTATGTCCACAATCCATGTCGTGCCTTAATTAAACGAATCATCATAGCTTCATCTTCTTTTTCGTAAGCGTCTTCAATCTTACGAAGTAGCTTGTGTGCTTTGTCGCCTTGCTTCTTAAGAGCTTTGTTATCGTGCTTCTTAAACATAGATAATACTCCGTCGCCTAGTTCAACACGACATGCATCACAGTAAGCACTCCAACCGCTTGCATCCATCGGATCTGGTCGATTGCGATACACTTGTGTCCACCATGTGTACAGGTCTAAGATTTCTTGAGCTTTTTCTGCTTGTGGAGTAAGTTTGCCCACATTTGGGCTACCTTCACCGCACTCGTCTTCGGTCCAACGTAAGTTACGCTGCCACTCGAGATTATCGAGTCCCGCTTGAGGACAACGCCAGCGGTGTAGATTCCACCAACCGAAATTCCACCAGGGAGCTTTATATTTTTTACGTGCTTCATCGTCTGCCCAAACAAGATGCCACCAGGCAAGTTCTACTTCTACAAAATCCTGTAACTCGTTAAACAGGCAAGGTAAAAAGCGATTACCTACATCACGCCATTCGCCCCGTGGAATATCTCGGGGATGTGCTTTAAGTGCATGTGTGCCAGTAACAAATCGATTGTTAATGTAATACTTTACATCTCGAAGTTTATCGGGAATATAAAATACAACTTTTTGAGCGTAGTCCAGACCTTCTTCAGCTAGCCAATAACGAAGACGGTTTCCGCCTTGAGCTTTGCGTTGCCATTCGTCCCACTCTTCCGCAGTACCGGCATTGAGTTTTGTAGTACCTCGAACCCAATCTGCAAATTTACTAATTGTCCAATAATGTGATCTCATAGTGACATTGTACAGTCTAAGAAATATATTGTCAATTAAAATTTACGGCTATAACCAGCCAAATTGAGTAAGAGAGAATATTGTTCGTAGGCTTTCTTGACTGCTTCGTTGGTATACCGGAGATGAGCTTCTTCTCGCTCTTTATCCATTAGTGTTTCAAACATGTCTCGAAAACCTTCGGAGTTTCTATGATTATAAAAACGGTTTTCTAATTCGATTAATGTTTGTAATTTACTTTCTGGAATCTGAACAGTATACAATCTTTCAGTTCTAACATCTTCCATATCATTTCGAATAATGTCTGCACGATCCGGATCTGAAAAGAAAGTCACAGGGCGATACCGAGCAAATCGCCCGGCATCGCTAACTACTTTAACTTCGTAGTTATCGCAAAACTTCTGTAGTTTTTCAGAGTCCATTGCTTACTAATTTGTCAGCCATTGGAAAGATTACAGCAATTGCTCTTGCACAAGCTAATGCAACTAACTGATGTTCTTTCTGTGTACCGTTGGCACTGCGTAATGAGATGAAGTGAATCCAAGAACGTAGTGTACCATTCATGTACATGCGACTTACAGTGTTACCTTCTGGCAACACAACACGGGCTTGTTCTTTAGCAATGCCTTTGCCGACAGCCCATTCGTATTGTTCTCTTACAAGATCAATAACTAGCTGTTGACGACGATGCCATTCTGCTTCGAGTTCTGGATCGTCTGTTTCTATGCTGTTCTGTCTATTCTTTGTGTCTTGGAGTCTTGCTTCACGCAATACAAACTCAAGATCCTTTGTTGGATCAGCGTATCGTTGTGAGTACTCTTGGAAGCTGAAGCTTCTGTGTCGCAAGATTTGTCTTGCAATATCTCTTGTTGTCTCAATTTCCACGCAAGCTGACACCATTTCGAGTGGTGACCAGTGTTGGTGCTTGACGAGGTAGTTGATGAGTTTTTCACTTGTTTCGGTGTTAAACTGGTTGGAAGGGTTGGACACACGGGCACAGTACGCAATAAGTTCCTGCGCATCGTCAATGCCCATAGAAGCAAAGTCTTCTGTTGGTTGGCTGTAACTGAGTAATTTAACATTCATTATTTTTTCTCTTCATCTTCCTGACAGAGTTTCTCCATCAGTTTATATTGTTCGTATGCTTTCTTTAAAGCTGCGAATTTTTCTAATTTCTTTGGATCGGCTGTAAGTATTGCCAAACGATCTTCTATTTTGTTTAATGTTTCTACTAAACTCTTGTCGCCGATTTTAATATCAGCATTGGGGTCTAACGTAATGCCATTTGTGCTGATCGGTGTATTCCAGTTTGTGCTGTATGATGTACCGGTGTATGTTCCACTATTTGCAGCAGTGGTTACCCAAGTTGATGGAATACTGTAAGACATGTTTAGTGTTGCAGGATCTAAATTAATAGAGTAACCAGTAGTATCGGTAGCAATACCGGTTACTCTATTAGGACCCGCTCCCTTAAAGGACTTCGGATCACTTGTGCTCATTAAGCAGCCTTTTTGGCTTCTGCTCGTGCGTTCTTTTCTTCTGTGATTTCGTTACGACGAGTCTTTACTGCCTTAGCAACTTCTTGCAATGCCTTACGTGCTCTTGTACCTGCTGCACCGTTGCCTGCTGTAAATTTTGCATCTTCAGCTAAGAACTCTTCAAATGCTGCTTTTAATTGATCTACTGTTGTTGACATAATGTTATCCTATTGTTATGTAGTATCTACTTATAAAAGTAAATGGTGTGGTCGGTAGGTCTTGAACCTACAAAGGCTGCGACTACGTCTACGCCCCGTCCCATGGTGTCTTGCAACACCTGGAGGTCTGCCATATTCCACTCACGACCACATTATTATTATATAACCTTAATTTGCAGAATGCAACATCTTATGGTGTAAATAATAGCACATTATGACACAGAATTTTCAAACAATCCCATTTAACAACATAGTACGATTTGGACAAAGAACAATGCTGTCCCGTCCTTTGTTTTCAACAAGTTGGATTTTGGGTCGCTTTTGCAATTATAAATGTAGCTACTGTTGGCCCTATGCTAGATCAGATCAACCCGATCATCAAACTTTAGACACCTACAAGCATACAGTAGACGAGATAAAACGTCAAGCTAGAGAAAATGGATTTGAAGAATTCCATTGGAGTTTCAGTGGAGGTGAGCCTACAGCCTACAAGGAACTGCTAAACTTGATTAGCCATTTGGGCGGCGACGTTTACCAAAGCATTCATATGACTACCAATCTTAGTCCCGGAACCAAATGGTGGAATGCTTGGTGCCACGCTACTAGAGATATGCAACGTAGAAGCATAACAGCTAGCCATCACGAAGAATTTGCCAATGAACAAGAGTTTGGCGACAAGTGTCTACAACTTATGCAAGCAGGAGTCTACGTTACTATCAATCAAGTAATGGTCCCTGACAAGTTCTATGAGACCTATACAAAACTACAACGATTTCACAACAAGGGAATCAACGTAACTCTTAAACCGCAAAGCGATCCAACAGCTAGCAAGATAGTTAACGGATACAGTGACGCAATGATTAACTTAATGCAAACAGGATTCCCTCAGCAAGCACACGGCGAAGAGTTGTACCAAATAGCATTGTACGAAGAAGACAACACCGAACATTTATTTGATCAGGCAGAACGTTTTAACTCTTTCGGGTTTAACAAGTTTGAAGGCTGGTCTTGTAATTCAGGCTATCAAAGTGTTATAATAAGAGGTAATGAAGTTAAACGATCATATAGTTGCCACGATATACAATTAGGCACATTAGATAACTTTAATTTATTTAAAGAACCTGCTAGATGCATTACTCCTACATGTGTTAGCTCAGCAGATTCAAAAATACCAAAATGCAAATAGATCTAGACCACTTACATTTCTGGATGCAGGCTATTCGACAAAGTCCTGATCCTATGCGAACTATGGACGCTTTCTGGAGTGGACAACTCAAAAGCAAAGAATGGTTAATTGCTAACCTACGAAAGAATGTTAACAAGGTAGTTAGTGTTGACATACACGGTGGTTGGGTTGGTGTGTTGGCAAGTATGATATTTCAAAGTGATATCTATACAACTAATATTCGTAGCGTTGACATTGATCCAACCTGCGAACCTATTGCAACTATGATGAACAAAAAAGAAGAAATGGCAGGAAGATTCCGTGCTGTTACTGCTGACATGTGCAACATTCGTAGTGATGCTGATGTTGTTATCAATACTAGTTGTGAACACATTACACAAGATCAATACGATTTGTGGCTAAGTGGAATGCCCCATAGTAGCCTGTTGGTATTGCAGAGCAACAACTACGACATCCCTGAACACATAAGAATTGCAAATACTCTAGATGAATTTAAATCTCAATGCGGTATTAACGTACTATGGGCAGGAGAATTAGAATTACCATTGTACACGCGATATATGGTTATTGGAAAGGTTAATGTATAACTGGGACGACATACTTATTGTTGGCGATAGTTTTTGTTCTTATAGAGACACAAGCGACTCATGGCCACAGATAGTAGCCTGTGCGTTAACTGGAAAGAAGTTTGACTCTGCTGTGCAGCCGAGAGGAAAAGGGTTTGCGGGCGGCGCATGGTGGTCGTACAGAAAGGTATTAGTTCGAGAATTTTCTATCAAGCCTCCTAAGGTGTTGATAGTTTGCCACACCGAACCTTATAGAATACCAAACGATCGAGACTACAGTTTAAATTATGTAACAGTTGAAGACAGGATAATGACTGTTGACAATGAAAAACATCCTATGCCGGTTGCGGTTGCTGAAGCTGCAATGGCATATTATAAAGAATTGTATTCTAACGAATTCCATCACTGGGCTGTTAACCAATGGTTCTTGGAGTTGGATAACCTATGCAAGACTAACAACGTAGAAAAAATTATTCATCTATATTGCTTTGACGGTGAGTACACAAATTACACATTTGAACACGGTACCACAGTTGCAACTCCTGCAATGTCGTCCTATGCCGAGAAGTCTAGAAGAGTATTTTTTAGATTTAAGAACAAGGTAATCAATCATTTCACTGTAGCAGGAAATAGATTGTTTGCTGACTCGATAATTGACCTAGTAGAAAACTATCAGGGCAATGTTCGGATACATAAAAAATTGGTAGAATATGGAACTAGTTGAAATTCATAACGATTGGCCCGATGATGTTTTTAAGATCGATATTAATCTTGGGAACTACTGTAATTACAAATGTTGGTATTGCTGGCCTGGATCAAATCACGGCACACATAAGTTTCCTGACCTAGATTTAATTACAAAAAACATAAGTCATCTAATTAGATACTTTCAAGCAAACACAAATAAGCGAGTGTTTGATGTACACTTCTGCGGCGGCGAGCCTACACATTGGCCAAAGCTATTAGAATTTGTAACATACCTTAAAGAAGAGTTTGGATGTTTGATCTCTATGACATCAAACGGAAGCAAGGATATGAAATGGTGGTTCAAGGCATCGAAGTATTTTGATCGTGTACACCTTAGTTGCCATCACGAATTTGTGGACTTGGAACATTTTAGAAATTTGTCAGACTACCTTTATGAACAAGGTGTAGTACCAAGTGCTAGTGTCATGATGGATCCTAGAGAATGGAATAAGTGCATGGACATGGTTACATATCTTAAGGATAGCAAACGCAGATGGACTATCCGATATGTTGAGATCATCGATCCTACTGTTAATTACACCGACGAACAAAAGCAAATTATATCACAGCATCGAGCTCGCAAAGCTAATCCGTTCTGGTTCCTGTGGCACAACAAGTATTTTAGATGTAAAGTTACGGGCAAAGATATCAACGGTAAAAAAGTTAAGTTAGAAGATAACGAATTGCTGTTAAAGAAACTTAACAACTTCTACGGATGGAAATGTTCAGTCGGAGTACATTGGTTAAACGTTAACATGAACGGAGAATTAGGCGGAACTTGTTTGCAAACTCCTTACAATGAATTGTCTAAATTCAATTTGTATGATCCTGACTTTGCAGAAAAGTTTACGCCTGTAATAGAACCAGTAGTATGTCAACAGACTATTTGTAATTGTAGTCCAGAAGTTAACATGCCCAAGGTTAAAGTTAGCAACAAGAAAGTAATACCGATATATGCAAAATAAATTGCACATATTTGGCGATAGCTTTGCTTCTGATTACTCTAAATCCTGGACAAGAACAGTAGCCACTTATCAAAACCTCGAAGTATGTAACTACGCAGCCGGCGGTACTAGTGTTGAATGGTCTGCGTTAAAATTTATGGATGCTACTTTTCGAGATGGAGATGTTGTAATTTTTGTAATATCGCATTGTTATCGATTTGATATAGAACCTTTTATTTCAGAAAGACCAACCGAAGCATCTACTGCTAAAGAGTTTAACACACTTAGCACAATGCATCAGTGGTATGTTACAAATAGGTCTCAAAAAGTATTAGACCTTAAGCCGCAGTTATACACTAGCTTGATTTTTAGTATGTCTCAAAAAATCCCAAGTGTTAAATTTATTGTCATTAGCGGATTTGTAGACAGCAAGAACTCTAGCATTGTTAAAAAGACTTCAAACTATCTAATGCTAGATTCGATCTCGTTAAATGAGATATCTCACGATGAAGTAAATGAAACTAAGTTAAACCCATATATGTTGTACAATGTTTGCGGGCTTGATCCTAGAGTAAATCATTTAACATCTACTAACCTGAACAATCTAGCAAACAGCATTAACGATGTAATTGAATGTTGGGACGAGACAAAATATAATAAATCTAGATTTGCTAAGAATGTGATAAACTCACACGTTAAGAATATAGAAGAGTTGTACACGCATTATGTTGATTCCGGAATCCTTTACGATGAATGGATACAGCACACAAAACGCCCAGTGACCTTTCAACAAGGATCTCGCTGGCACAAATTTAAACAGTGGATATTAGAATTATGATCAAAACTACCGCTATTGACTTAGTCAATAAGCCTCCTTTTAGTGTAGTGTGGGACACAGGCAGACGATGCAATTACGACTGTTCTTATTGTGAATCAACAAGACACAACAATTTTAGTCCGCATAGAAGCCTTGAAGAGCTGACTAAGACCTACGACTTCATTAAACAGTATTCAGCGATATACAACGAATATAGAACAGACCCGTTGGTAACTAACATCAACTTCACAGGCGGCGAACCAACAAACAATCCAAACTTTTGGGGTCTGTTAGATTACATTAAATCCCAACCAGAAGAATCTCACCTAGGAATGAATACTAACGGAGCTTGGGGACAGAAGTACACTAAGGACATTGTTAAGTATCTAGACTGGACAACAGTTAGCTATCACGCAGAAGCAGCAGACTCTCTTAAAGAAAAAGTAGTTGATAACATATTACTCTTGCATAACAGCGAAGGAATTCATTTAAATGTAAACCTAATGCTTCACGTTGACTATTGGGACGAATGTGTTAGAGTATACGAGAAATTAAAAAGCAATAATGTTGATGTGCGCCTGCGACCGATCGGAGACGGTACTATAACTATCAAGGGTTGGTTCCAAGATGCAGACGGTTCAATGAGACGAACTAACCAAGAATACTCCAAAGAACAGCAAGACTGGTTCTTTGAACAGTCGGGAATATCTGCTCAAGGTGTAGAAGGTGCGCAAGGTACAGAAATGGGCAGAGCATGTTGCGGTGGACTATGTCTAAAAGGCAAAGTTGACGACACATGGCAACCGATCAAGTTAATTGACACTCATTTTAAAGATTGGAGTTGTGCAATTAATTGGTTCTTCTTATACATTGATCAGGAAACTGGGGATGTAAGCCACCATCAAACTTGCAAGGCGTTGTTTGATAAGCAACGAGGATCGTTTGGAAACTTATCAGATACGGAACAGATATTTAAATTTGTAAGAGACAACATTGATAAAACAATAATTTGTCCTAACCAACGTTGCGGCTGCGGAATGTGTGTTCCTAAAGCTAAAGATCCTCAGGAGTTTGCAGTAATACAGCAGTCGTTTACTCGTAAGTGCTAACTTGCAGAACGAGTCGCGGTGTATAGCCGATATTAGCAGCGCCGTGGACAGCAGAGGCTTCCTCATACATCCATACATCGCCGGCTTTATAGTTAGTGATGACTTGGTCTTCGTATAAGAAAATATGTCCAGGTTCCCAATCTTGCAATGGCATCCAATAGCGTTTGCTATTCTTTTGATACATCGTATGGGGATCTTTGTGTATAGGCATAAAGTTTCCTGGTAGCATTTTAGTTATCCACCAATGATACTTTTCTGTAACGAACGGAGGTTCTATGTTAAACGATACATTCTTATTGTCGAACATATAAAAATAAATGTCGTTATCCTTGTATCCAGCTTCTCTAGCCTTGCGATATTCTTCAACCATTTCAGGAGTATCAGGTTGTTGACCTTCAGCAGGTCTTCCTGTACCTGTATTAGCAAGTAGTTCTTTTATCCACTCGGGGTTTATCCAATGGTTAAAGTTGTTAATGTATTTCACGTAGTTAATCCAGATTCTATTTTAAACAAAGCACTCTTATCTAAATACTTATAATATGTTTCCATTTAAAGATTTAAAACAGATCCATTTAGAAATTACCAATAACTGTCAGGCTAGTTGCCCTATGTGTAGTCGCAACATTCACGGAGGCCTGCCTAATCCGTTAATCAGCATTAACGAATGGACATTGGATCAATTTAAAAGCATCATTAATCAAGAGGTGTTGGATCAGATTGATGAAATTTACTTCTGTGGAAACTTTGGTGATCCATTGTTAAACAATGATTTGCTAGAAATGTGTCGTTATGTTAAAGACAACAGCAATGTATTTGTTAGAATTCACACAAACGGAAGCCTAAGATCAGAACAGTGGTGGAAAGACCTAGCATCAGCTTTGCCCACAGGTCACACAGTTATTATTGGCATTGACGGATTAGCTGATACACATTCTAGATACAGAATAGGAACAGACTGGCATAAGATTATTAGAAATGCTAGAGCATTTATCAGCGAAGGTGGTCAAGCCGACTGGGCATTTATTGTGTTTGAACACAATCAACACCAAGTAGATACTGCTAGACAGTTAGCATTAGATTGGGGATTCCACGCATTCTACGAAAAACAAAGTACTAGGTTTGTTAACGGCCCGGAGTACTCAGTATTTGATAAAGACGGTAAGACAGTAGACACGTTAAAACCAGCAGACGGTACTGTTATTAAATTCATCGATAAGAAAGTTATTGAGAATTACAAAACCGTTGTAGAGAAAACTGATATTGATTGTTATGTGTTAGGTACTAAAGAGATTTACATAGACGCATTTATGAATCTAATGCCGTGTTGTTTCCTAGCATCAACTCCTTACAACTATTCCGATCCCGATCATCCTATGTTCCACCTAAGACAGCTAGCATTAGAGCAGTATAACTCTTTGGTAGCTGACCTAGGAGAAATCAATACTCTAAAGAAGTCCGTAAAAGACATTATAGATTCTGAAGAATATCAAACAGTATGGAAAAGTTATTGGACTGATAAAAAATTATTAACCTGCGTAAAGATATGCGGTAAGAATGATCTAAGCAAACCTAAAGATCAGTTTGTCGAAGTGATAAAATTTAATGAATAAGACTATTTGGATACAACCGGAAAACACTGTAATAGGAAAGTGGCAACGGAAAGTTGCTGACCTATCGGGCAGTGATACATTTTGTGTATTGCCATGGATGCACTTTGCAACTAGACCTAACGGCGATATGAGATTGTGCTGTGGTTCAAACAGTAGCGGCGCAGGATCAGATCACGAAATAGGATTAGTTAAAAACGAAACAGGTCGTCCTGCTAACTTTGGTCGCGAAACTCCTATGAGTGCATGGAACAACGAATACATGCGTTCTGTTAGAACAACTATGCTAGAAGGAAACATTCCTGCGAGTTGTAAAAAGTGTTTTGATGAAGAATCCAAAGGTGTTGCTAGCAAACGTATGTGGGAAGCTAGTACTTGGGTGCAAGAAGGCATTGACATAGAAGACCTAGTTAAATCTACTGAAGAAGACGGAACTGTTCCGGAAAAACTCATGTACTTGGATTTACGATTGGGTCATACTTGTAATCTAAAGTGCATAATGTGCAGTCCTCACGATAGCAGTAAATGGGTCGAAGACCATAAAAAGGTATATCCTCAATTTAAAATAACTGAATTAAAAGATCAAATGAATTGGGATCAGAAATCTTTTAATAATTATTGGCACGAGAATCCTGAATTCTGGAAAGAGATGTATGCCCAAATACCAAACTTAAAACAAGTTTACTTTGCAGGCGGTGAACCTCTAATGATAAAGGAACACAAGTTGTTCTTAGAAGAAATTATTAGACAAGGATACGCTGATAAAATTTTAGTTAGATACAATACCAACGGTTTGTTAATTACAGATGACATTATTGAGTTGTGGAAACACTTTAGATTAGTTAAAGTTGGTTTTAGTATCGACGGACTGGGCGATAGAAACTGGTACATTAGATATCCTAGTGAATGGGAAACGATTGTAGCTAACCTGCATAAGTTAGATAACACTCCGGACAACATTCACGTTTCAATTGCAACAGCCATTCAGGTATTGAACATTAAGCATTTACCAGATTTCGCTAAATGGAAGATACAGCAAAACTTTAAAAAGATTAATTTGCAGAATATAATCGAAGGGTTAGAAGCAGGTGGCGGGATATTTAACATGCACCTTATATACATCCCAACTTGGTTAAGCATTAAGTGTTTGCCTAAAGAAGATAAAGAAGAAGTGCGAAAGAAGTTTGCAGAGTTTGCTAACTGGCTACATGAGAACTATCGACAAGATGAAGATTTCTGGAAGAAGAATCCTTATGGGTGGAAACGTTGGCAAGCTGTACTAGACTTTATGGATTCTGAAGATCACACAAATCTATTGCCTGCGTTTAACGAATACATCACAGTAATGGACACTACAAGGAAAACAAACTTTAAGGAAGTTTTCCCAGAGCTGGCGCATTTACTTTTGTAATAGGTATATCAGCTGAACAGGTACAGAAGTTTCTAGTACAAACAACTGGATCAGTTGGCTGATTGAATGTATCTTCGTAAATATTACCCAGGCTACCACCAACACGGCAAGTAGCACGATGTACTTCTCCGTCCCAGTTAATCATTAAACTCTCAATACCTACATTGCAGGACCAGTCTTTGTACTTGTTAAGGTGTAGTTTAATTACATCGTTGCTGTGTATGATTTGATTATCATCGATTACACAGTTTCCGGGGATAGTTGCGTTTTGCTCTTTAACCCAATTTAAGTCGTCTGGGTCATATCTCATGTCGTCGAACAAATCATGATCACCTTCAGTCCATCGTATGCGCCTAACAGTAGTCGGGATAGCACCTTGCTCCAACATGCTCTTAACAATCTTAGCATCTATCATATGATTGTGATGTGCCATAATCTGCCCGACTAGTTTAAAGGTAGTCTTATCTGCTAGTTTTGTTAAAGTGCTTACTACACGCATCCACTCATATTCTAAGTGAATACTAAACACATATTGGTTAACGGGTAAAATACGATAGAACTCGTAAGGTAGTGTTCCGTTAGTCGTTACGCTGATCCAACTTACTCCTTTGTGTCTAGCATACATTATAAGTTCTTGAAACTTAGGATTTACACAAGGCTCTCCACCTGTAAAACTTAATCGTATAGGTTTTCCTAACGTCATAAGTTTATCAATGGCCTTTTTCATTGTCTCTAAGTCAGTGTGCGGACTTGTGTTGTCGTGAATACTCGAAGGACAATAGCTACAATCATAGTTACAGCGTTTGCCTAAATTCCATTCTACTTTAATAGAATCTTGATGTGGCCATCGTGATGTAACTTTAAACATACGGCTTAAACTCCGGGACTACATCTAACAAACTTTGACCACGTGTCGCATCTAGGTTAAGGTTAAATTCTAAAAAGTCTTGCCATAGATGGTGTTGGTCTTTGGCTTGCAAGTAATTAATGTTGTCTTGTATCTGTTGTTGTGTAATTTTTTCTAGTATAGGATGTTTCTTAACATTAGGAAACGTTGCTACACGCAATGATACTGCTTGTAATCTCTTTATTGCTAAGTCCTTTAACTCTTGCGGCAACACTTGTGCTGACAAGCAATTAGGATAGCTAACACGATGGCTGTAAAACACAATGCCCATCTTGTTAATAAAGTAATCAATACACTCTGCGGCTTGTAGTATGTTGCCTGCTTGTGCTGTAAACGCTCCAACAACTCTACTTACATTAGGGATCGATTGGATCTCTTTGATGTTCTGTTTAACTTCGCTAAAGTCACCGTTACCGCGAATGTAATTGTAAACATCGTGAATGCCATCAATGCTGACGTTAACGGCAACGCTTCTAAAATGTGGCCAATAATCATGTATAGTTCTTCCTTTGCTTATGCCTAGTGTTGTACCATTTGTTGCGTACTTGATTTCAATGTTCTTGCCATAGGGCTTTAACATATCTAATATCTTGTAATGCTGTGGATCCATTAGCGGTTCGCCGCCAGCAAACTCCACTCGTCTAAAGTGCGGCAGTAGTTTTTCAAAACTAGCCCACCAGTTATCTGTGTCGTCAAACGCACCTATGTATTGTCCCGGAGTCTTAACAAGGTTACTAATTGTAGGAACAAGAAAGTTATTTTCCTTCTTGTAAAACGGTACCACACTATCCCAGTCTTTCCAATTCGTGCTGTCAAGGGGATTACACATACGGCATTTTAAATTGCACAGATTGTTCAACTTAATTTCCATAGTAGGAAGTTCAAACGGCATTGTGTAATCGTCGGCTAGCGAATTAAGAGCATCAGGATACAGATTAATTCTGCTTTCCGGAATGGCATCCTTGATATGTCGTTGTCTTAAACTTTCTACGCCCTGATCTTCGAGATCAAAGCAAGGTTTACACACGTCTGGTCTTTCATTTGCAAGGACTTGTTTCCGAACAAGACGCATTGTGTCGTTGTTCCATATTTCTTCTAAGCTGTTTTCTTGTATGTGTCCGATAGGTGCTGATCTACAACATACCTTAACGGCTCCGTCTTCTCTCGTAGCTAGCCCTGTAAACGGGTGCATACAAAATGTTGATGATTTATTCATTCCAATCGCCTATATGCCAGGTTGGCTTTTTAAGATCTTTAATACAGGTAGGCGAATTCGCAAATCCTGTCCAACTACGTTCACTAGACATTAAGGTCCAGTTACTAGGTAACTTGCTCATTAGTTCTAATTCTTTTCGAAGTCTATATTCTAAACTATAAAACATTGCAGTGCCTTCATAACAGAAGATATTAGTAATGTTGAACAATGTATTCTGTTCTGTATTCTTAATTAACTCTTCAATGTTGCTTGTTAGCAGGTCTGTTTTAATAAACTCGTAGGTAACATTAGGGAATGCAGGTACGTTCTGCTGCCAGTACTCCAATGACTTCTCGTTGTAGTCATACATTATAACATGTAATGGCTTAGAACCAACACAACTTAAGAACCAATTACCACTAGCAGGAGTAATAATTTGATCGTAGTTATTGCTAGTTGCGGTAATCTCTTCAGTGTGTTCCTTGTGAACAAACTCAGTAGAACAATAATTATATCTTTGATATGCCCATTGCACATGCTTTAGGAACTCTGTTTGATTCTCCGGGTAGTAGTGCTTTTTGTTGTTGCGTATCTTTGCATTAAACACTACCACAGGGAAGTTGTTAGCAAAGGCCGTGCTTAGGATGTTCCATCCGTGCATTTTGTGCGAATACTGCGTGTTAACAGCGCCGCAAGATATGTGGGTTGGCGTATAGTCATCGTGAATGTTTTCAACGCTACGCATAGGTTCTAGTTGCTTGTGTGCCGACCCTAAGTCTTGTTTTCCTACAGCAGGGCATCCTAGCTCTTTATACTTAGATAAGTTAATTACATAGCACTGATGATGCAGTTCGTAATAGGCTTCTTTACGATCTAGTATATGTCCTGCAATAAAGAAATCAGTCTTGACTAATTCCTCCACAGCACTAAAGAAACTTCTGCCATTGATAAATTCTGTGCCTGTACTAAACACAACAGCGTGTGTATAGTTTAAATTTGATACGTGATGTAATAGTGCATCTTCGTCTTGTGACTGGAATACATCGTATGCTTTGCTATGAATGTTACTGATACTGAAGTCTGCTTGATTTTTAATCAGTTCACGACTCCACGACGAAGTGTACAAGTGCGTGTTATCAACAATACAAAAACAAATTGGCAGGGAGTCTGCTTTATATTCTATAACGTTCATATTGTTTTCTATAACTTCTTGCAATGAGTTCGCAGAATTCTTTAAATTTGTTACCTATTAGACCATGACCGATCATGTGTATTCTAGTATCGTTGCTAAAATTAATAACGGAGTGGTCGTTAGTAATATTGACTAATCTAATGTCTCCGTTCTTCCAAGGAACAACACCGTGATCCTTTAATGTCATGAAGCAATCATTAGGATGTATGATTGCAATATTAATTGGAAGAAGATGATCTAACAAATTGAAGTCGGCAGTTATTCCTTTTGGAGAATCATTATGGGGTATAATATTGCCATGCGGCTCTAACTCCATGAATCTAATCCTAGCAAACTTTTCAAAGGGCATTGATTCCCAAAACTTCTTAATAATAGGAGTTTGGTTAGACAACTCAGTCCAAGAGTATTCAGGTTCAGTGTCATAGTAGTTGTTCCATACGCCTGTTTTATCTATACCTAGGCCGTGTATGCAACAACTGTTCCAACCGTCACTATCGTTTTCTCTGTGAGGTACAAGATATGGAACTGACTTAAGAGCTTCTTCTCGCCACTCTGTGATATCAAACTCTAGGTCTATGTCTATGAATGGTACGTTTTGTTTAAAAAGCCACTTGACTAATTCTTCGTCAGTGTTAATAAATTCAGGAACAGCAGGAAAGATCGGCCTGGTGGACTTATTCTCGTTATAAAAAGTTTCTGCACTGTTCATTAATTTATTTATTGTATTAACTGCTCATATAAATAGTTTTATGCTACGACAAACTAATTATACAGTACCTGCAGATATTTTGCAAGAGGCTATTGCATCGTCCAATACTGATGAATTTAAATTTAGTTTGAACAGACCGACTGGAGATTTCTTTTATGATCCTTGGGAAATTAAACCAGAGTTGAAAGGAACAGTTTGGGATAGACTATTAGATACGTTACCCTTACAAAAAGGTGAAGCACGTATAATCACCCTTAAACCAGGAACAAGTTATTACTGCCACGCCGATGCAGACGACCGCTGGCATTTGAATCTTAGAGCAGAATACGCTTTTCTATGCGACATTGATAGTCATTCAATGTATGAATTGAAACCCGATGGTATTTGGTACACAATGAATGCTGGACCAAAACATTCAGCCGTTAACTTCGGAAATGTTGATAGAGTACAGTTAGTAGTAAGACAACTGTTCGAGAAAACAAGTTTGGTAGATCCTGTCACTGTTAAGATAGTTCTTAAAAAACAAGTTATAGACTTTAGATATCAGTTTGATAATTCTGTAAGTACTTGGTTAAACTATGCTCAAAAAAATAAATTAATAACTGACTTTACGTTTGTTAATAACGAGGTCGGATTTAAGATAGAAAAAATAGCCCTGCATGATCTTAAAGAAATGCTACCTGAAATATTCGAGATACAAGAAATATGAAACTACATAAAGGTTACGCTGAGTTCAACTGCGAAGAGATGTTAGCAGAGATAAAACAACATACAGTTGTTCCCAGTCACGGTCATATGTCGCTAGACGTTAATAACCCCTTTTATAGCGACAGTGTTGACCAAATGAATATGTTAGCGGCAGCAGGCTATAATGATGACACTGTAGAATATAGACATTATCAATCAGGTACTCATTTTGACAAGTCCTACGAAAGCATACTAGGGAAACAGTTAGGAGTCACTCCGTTAATGTGTTGGGTAAGTGAAATACGTCCGGGCAAATGCACACCCTGGCATTGGGATATTAATCCTTGGGAGAAAGAACAAGAGAAGCTAGGCACATTAGTTAGATACTTTTGTTTTTTAAGTAAGCCTGCACCCGGGCACATATTTGTTACATCAACTGATGCTTACTATATGGAGCAACAAGGAGCAATATACCAGTACTCTACTATACACGATTGGCATGCCGGTTCTAATGTAGGAGTAGAACCTAAGTTCTTACTCACTCTTACTGCCTATCAATAATGATCTAAGTGATCTATTCCTAGTTTCTTACGAAACTCTTCTGTAAACTTTCCGTCAATCCGTAGACTGTAGCTCTGTTCCATAATAGTTTCACCGCCGTGCCAGTCTTGATCGTTCCACCAAGCTGCACGAGTATTTAGATATGTCTTGTCCTTAGTCTCCGGATCCCAAATATAAAATGCTTTTTTAGTATTAGGGCGAATGTGTATGAACTCATTGCGATGATCGCTGTACTTGTCCTTTTCCCATACTCCGTTATGCCCGCCTAAGTCTCTGTGTTCAAACGGAACCCCGCCGTGTTCGCAGTGGAAAAAGATTACACGACCGATATGATCAAACACTGTGCCTTGTAGTTGCTCGACCCACTCGACTACATTAGGAAAATGTGCTGCTTCTTCTGTTAACTTACGTGGAGCAGTTCTATCATCCCACGAACCTTCCTCCCATAGGAAGTAATAGATGTAAGGATCGTAAGCACCCGTTGCCATTTTAAGATATCTAGTAAACTTGTTTCTTTGCTTGTAATTTTTGAAGTCTTTGTACAATTCCATGCCTGCAATTTTAACAGGATCGTTGTCCGGCAATGCTTTAAACTCTTCCATGGCTTCAAAGATTGGTTTCCAGTTATGCTTGTAGCTCATGTCTTTAAATGTAAATCCAGGAGTCATCCATGTGCCTTCTTTAGCAAACTCACGTGCTTCTGCAAACCCGCGAAGAATCTCGGGCTGTAACTCTTGGAACTTTTGCATGTCAAGATGCTGTGCCATGTCAATATATGTTTGACCGTTAATGCCTTTTATCATTTTGTTCCTTTAACTCTATTAATTCTGGAAATGTTTTAAACACATCTTCGTTTCGTACTACATCTCTCTCTTTTATTGTTGCGAAAAACTCTGTTAAATTCTCGGATGTATCTTCGGTGTACATCATTTGTAAGAAGTTATCAATTGCCGAGGTATTACTAACTGTTAACTTATACTGATCCCAGTGTTCCTTAACACGATCTTTATACTCAGGTGTTAACGCATTTAGACTCATATTTGCAGGTTGTTTTAAAAATGTAAAGTCCTGTTCTAGATTATTGTCTATACACCATTTATGTAACTTAGTACAAGCAAAACTATTTAAGATCTGAATCGCGGTATTCACTTTTAAAGTTACGTGAGGGCATTCTACTCGGATTCGATTTATATTATCGACAATATCATCCCAATTAGAAGGATGCCTAATGTAGTAGTTTTGATCTTTATAAGCATCTAAACTTATATGCACCTGCACGTTTTTAAAATGACTCCATAGTTTAAGAATATCATAATCCTTAAGAGTTAATTGAGTCATGTTTGTAAAATAATGTAACGCTACATCGGTTTTATTATGTTCTATGAGCAGCTCTAATAGTTTGTAATTCTCTTCCATCATCATAGGTTCGCCACCTTCGAACTTTATCTCTTGTGTGGTATCGAGATGCTGAGTGAAAAAGTCGTATAATTTATTATTATCGTCAAATGACGAAATAAGGATTGCTGTAGGAGTTAATATATCTTTAAATTTTTTAAATGGTACTTGATGTGCAGGCGCAAGTTGTTTTATTGGCAAGTTATATTTTACTTCTTCTGTTCTATTAGTTGTACTTAGATAGCTAGGACACATCCGGCATTTAAGATTACATAGATTAGTATATCCAATACCGTCCCATAATCTTATTTTAAATTCTGTTAGGTTGCCTTCCTGATCAAATTCAATCTCGTCAATAACTTGATTCCATTTTTTGTTAGATTTAATTCTATAACTGTTGACTCCTGATTTTTCAGTGAACGCACATCTATTGCAACTCGTAGGTAATTCAGGACCATTGATTAGTTGCTTACGAAATTCCCGTAATTCTGTATTTTTATTTGAATATATGTCACTAATGGAATCAGTAATGCTATTTCCAAACACAGTTTCGTGATTAATACAACAAGGTACTACAGCACCGTGCCATATACGAGAGCTTATAAATGGGAGAATGCAGAAGTGATCCGATTCTAGCAACTTACGATTACTCATAAATTGCTTTTGCCTTATCTATAAATTCTGCAGGGAAGTTAGTTCTAAAACTATCAAAGCACATCTTTTGTAATATTTGTTGTGGTTCGGGACTATCCCAACTAATACCTACTTTTGCAATATGGTCACGCATTTGCTTTTGACGGTCTGAAGATATGTGACTTTGATAGTCTGCCAATACAAGCGGTCCTTCATCTGCTCTATGGCAAAAGAAGTAATTGATACTCTTGAGCTTACCGTTGACAATAAAGTAGCTGCTAGGGTGCATACTGTACTTGTATAAGCCCAGATCTTTATGTGCCTGGATTATAGCTAGCATTTGTTCCTGCCAATCAGGCAATACTTTGTCGTAGTTTTCTGCGTTACAATTTGCTTGTTGCCAAAAGTCCACACCTTCGACTTCTAAGAATATTTTCTTTTGGTCTAGATCTATTTTTAAAATCTTAGGGACTAGATCAGGATACTTATTTCTCATGTGTGTAAGGTAAGTAACTTCTCTAAGCCACTTCTCTTCCATCTTAGAAGGATCTACAACTTCGTTCTTGCCTTTATGGTATTCTGAATCGTTGTGATACCACTGTACAAATGACTTCTTATCCTCGGACATAAGACTAGTGTAGATCAAATTATTTCTACATAGCCCTGTTCCGGGAACATCGTTGTAGTAGTAATTGTATTTTATAACCATATTGCCTTATCTGGGAATTTTTCAACACTGCGTTTAATCAATGCTTCGTGCTTTTCATCATCTAGAATTCCCATAATTCCCATAACAATCTTAAGCCCGGTAGGTTGCTCCGTACCGTGTGTTACGTCTGTGTTATTAAATGCAAAACAAGGATATTTTGGATCAACTTCTGGATAATGTCTGTTATCATTGTCTCCCATGTAGAAAGTATTTCTTTCTGGACTAGTTAGCAGGACATTATAGCGCCTAGGTTCCATAGGAAAGTTTTGATCCGCACTATCGAAGTGTGGCTTATAAGCTCCTATCTGATAAAGGAACGCAGCACCTGCAACTTGCTTAAATGGGAGCTCTAAAATTAATTTAACAAGGCTAGGAAACTTTTCTTTAAAATCAACATTCCAAAGTAACTCGTAATCATCTACTGGAGTTTTCCATCCCTTTTTATCATTGTGGAGGCTATTGGGCCAAATCCTCCAATCGTCTAACTTGTAGCGTGTAGCACACATTGTATAGATGTGTCTATTATCTATGTAGTCTTCGTAATCTGTGTTAAGAACATGGTGCTCATTATGATAAGCTAATAGTTCTTCCTCTGATGGGAGTTCTACTTCTATATCAATAGGAACATATATTAACTTCTTACCGTCTTTTTCAAATGTTTGCATATATCACTTTCTCTTTAAATTTTTCTACACTACGGGCTATTAGCTCTTCGTGTTTTTCGTTGTCAACTACGCCGGCAGTAGTTAGTAAAATCTTTGTACCTTTAGTTGGCCAATCTGCACCGTGTTGAAGTGCTGTGTTGTTAAATGCAAAGCATCTATATTTGTCGTCGATTGATG